>ERZ773264.258-NODE-258-length-79940-cov-3.793002_pt1 | contig 79940 bp, 96 predicted proteins | sample MGYA00511910_ERZ773264 | MGnify/ENA primary metagenome ERZ773264 (study PRJEB29015, sample SAMEA2737739) | human gut metagenome | biome: human gut; feature: human-associated habitat; material: faeces | place: China | collected 2012 ...
TGTCTGCCGATCAGGATTCCTCCGGATATAAGACAGAGACAGCCAAGTCCCAAAAGAATGAACGAAAAAAATTTCCCTGTTTGATGCATCTTTTTTCGCATAATCTATTTAATTCCTCCAAATACTCATCTGTATGTTTCATCATAACATACCCTTCATTTTTGCACAACACGGACATTTTTTACATATAATGTTTCTGACAGTATAAAAAGCCTTGAGGATATCAGATATGAGATTTTTGAAAGCCATGCAGACTTCTGATCGGGGAAATTTGCAGATACAGATTACTTCGTCTATTGATTCTTTTCCTGTTCCAGATGCGTCAATCCGTATTTCCTATACAGGTATTCCTGAAAACACACTGGAAGAACTGACAACTGATAGCTCCGGACAAAGTGAAACTATTGAGCTTGACGCACCGCCTGTGGAGTATAGCCTGGATGCAACAAATGAAGAACAGCCATATGCGGAATATACCCTGGAAGTAAACGCTCCGGGATTCGAGCCGGTCAACATCGCAGGAACGGAAATACTGGCCGGTGTGACGGCAATTCAGAAGATTCGTCTGCGTCCACTTGTCACGGAAGACCAGACCCCGGAAATCTTTGTGATTCCTGCACATACTCTGTACGGTGTGTATCCGCCGAAAATCCCGGAAAACGAGATCAAGCCGGTAAACGAAACCGGTGAGATTGTGCTAAGCAGAGTTGTCGTGCCGGAATACATTGTTGTTCATAATGGCTCACCACGCGATTCTACCGCACAGAATTATTATGTAAAATATAAAGATTATATCAAAAATGTTGCTTCCAGTGAAATCTATGCAACATGGCCGGAAAATACGATCCGGGCAAATGTACTGGCAATCATGTCTTTTACGCTGAACCGGGTTTATACCGAATGGTATCGCAATCAGGGCTATGATTTCACAATTACATCTTCTACGGCTTTTGATCACAAATGGATTCCGGAACGAAATGTTTTTGACTCCATTTCTACAGTGGTGGACGAACTGTTTGCAGATTATCTTTCCAGACCGAATGTAAGGCAGCCGATTCTGACACAATACTGTGACGGAAGACAGGTTCAGTGTCCGAACTGGATGACCAAATTGTCACAACCTATAAAATAGCCGGAAAGCCTGTAAATACGTGGGTTTCCGGCATTATGAGTGGTATAAAAAGAAATGAATTTTCAGAGTATCGGATTCCCGATCGTAAACAATCTTATCTATAATCTGCTTTAAAGCTTCATTTTTCTGGACAAGAGAGTAAGAATCAGAAACAAGAATGTCATGGACGGAGCTTACCCGATCCAGCATTTTAGGAGTAGGATCATCCGGAATCTTATCCGGCGTATTTTCTTCCAGCTCTGCAAGCTGCTGTTCCAGAGAGTCTCTTTCTTTGGCAATCAGAGCTTTATTTTCTTTATATTCTTCCAGTGTATCAATGCCCTCTCTGTATGACGCACGTATCCTGTCCTCTTTGCCTTTCAAACTGGCAAGGCATACCATTATAAGTGAACGCTCATTAGAAAGCTCCTGTGGGCGAATTTCGCGCATTTCATAAACAATCGAATTGGAACCAAGAGCTTCTTCTAATGCTTTCAGGATTTCCCTTTCGATCACCAGAGAGCTTACACCGTGTGGTTTATCACATTTTCCTTTGCTGTATCCGTAGCAGGAGAAGTATGCATACTTTTCCCCATTGGCACGCTTCATGGTCGTAGCGGTCAGTGTGCGTCCGCATACCGGGCATTTCAGAAGTCCGGACAACCAGTGCTTATATGTAGAAGAGGGGCGCTTTCCAACCGGTTTATAGATCTTTTTCAGGCGTTCCTGGGCGGCATCGAAGAGTTCTTTACTTATAATCGCCTCCTGCATTCCGTCAGCAATGATCCATTCGTCCTGGTCTTTGATCCGGTTGGTGGCGTTTTCCATCCGGTTCCAACGGATCATCCCACAGTAGGACGGATTCTGGATGATATCCTCGATACTGCGCCGTTCAAAAGCTTTCCCGTGGGACGTTTTCAGTCCGAGAGAGTTCAGATGTCGGGCAATATCAAAGAAACTCATTTTCCCGTTTACATATTTATCAAAGATCATACGGACAATCGCAGCTTCTTCCGGAACAATAACCGGAGGCTTGCCACGCTCTATAACCTGATAACCAAGTGGCGGCCTTGCCTGGTATGCACCGCGGGTAGCGTTTTCTTTCATGCCACGGAATACCTCACCGGATAAGCGAATCGAATAGTATTCGTCCATCCATTCGATGATACGCTCGATCAGAGAGCCGAACGGACCATCTACGAGTGGCTCTGATACGCTCACGACATCGACATTGTTCTTTTTAAGCAGAGACTTATATACGATGGATTCTTCCTGATTGCGGGCAAATCGTGAGAATTTCCACACAATGATTGTGTCGATCGGATGCTCCCTGGACTTGGCCAGCGCAATCATATTCTGGAATGCAGGTCGCTTGTTGGCTTTCCGGCCGGAGATACCGTTATCCTGGAAGATATATTCCTTCGGCACATCGATAGCGTCCTTCTTGGCATAATCCATGAGCAGACGAAGCTGCGCATCCGGAGATAGTTCTTCCTGCTTGTCTGTGGATACACGGATATAGATCGCGCCTGTTTTGCGTTCTGAAACTTTTTCTTTCATAGCACATGCACCTCTTTCTCTATATTGTATTGGTTTTTGGGTACAAAAATAACAGCCTGCGTCAAACGGGTGTTCCGCTTGCGAAGCTGCTCCGAGAATGATATAATGTGCTTGTTGAGGGCTTTCGTATCATTCGGGAGCTTGCCGCCTTGCTTTGGTAGAGCAGGGCGGTATTTAGTTTGACAAAAGTGTAAATGTAACATATAATACACTTAACAAGAGAACCGAAAGCTAGATGAAGCCTAGCCGCCGGTAAAATAGTTTCTACAAAAGTAGCGCCTTAGTTTACCAGACCGAGGGCGCTACTTTTTACGTTTGGTGTTAATAACAAGAGTAATAACAGCGCAAAGCATAATTACGAACGTGAATAGATCACTGTATGTAACCATTGGCACCAGCTCCCTTCTTAAGTATCCGGCAGCTGACATATCGCCCCTTCGGTTCTCTGGGTAAGTGTATCATATTGTCAAGGTGGCTGTTGAATAATGATTATTCCTTCTTTGAATCCTCTATTTGTTGTTTGACGTACAGAGTTTTCAAATATTCTAATAATTCATTTATATATTTTGGGTGTAGTTTCCTTATCTGAGTCAACAAATTACGTTCATCTAGTGAAACTTCAAATAAATTTTCGGTATTGGTACGGTTTATTTTGAATAATCAATTTATCAGTGTTATGACAACTATTGTTATATCAAAAGTAATGTATAGAAGAAAAAATGTAAATGAGACTAATAAAAACCTTATAATATCCAAGTTAGCAAATCGATCAATAGCATTAAGTGCTGTCTGCAACTGTGCTATTGGAACGGATATAAGATCATATACAAAAAGTAAAACCACAATAATAAATAATCCCATTACATCCTCACCTACATTTTTTAAAACAGGAAGAGAACGATCTAAAATATTGTTTTGTAAATTCTTTTCGCAATTTTCCTTATAACGGTCTATGACTGTAAAAAGTAAAGCTAATATAGCCAAAGATGTTCCAAATAAAGTGAGCGAATAATTTGTTAAAGATTCAGTGGTTATAATTGTAGATGATTTTGAGTAAGGAATTATAGATAATAAACTACAAATTATAAATATAAAGATAATTCTAATTATTTTCTTTTTCATATCAGTTTCCCTTGTTTTCTTCTAAAATATTGTCGATAGAATTAAAAAAGTCATTTAGCATTATTAGCTTATCGTCTGTTAATGAACTAATATCTTCTGGAAGATCGAAAAAGATAGGGTTATCTTCAGAAGATTTATGATGAGATTTTCCTTTTGCAGAGATAGACCATTTACCAGCGCCAGAGGAACTGTATCGTAAAGCATCATTAATGAAAGCATTATCTGATTGGATGCATAAGTTACCATCTGAGTTTTCCAACCGAGTTGTGACAGAATCAACATTATAATTGCTAAATCCATTTACAAAATCTGTTGCGGTTGGAAATCCTTTTAAAAAATTGGGACGAACCAAGGTAAATTCCACAGAGGTAATATTACCATTATTTTGATTTAGATAATTCCAAAAGTCAACTGGTTTTGTAATCAATTCAATAGCAATGCTATACCCCATATTGCAGAGATCTTTACGTATTACCCCTTCAATTAATTTTATTATATTTTGGACAGAGTTTGCCACTGCATTGTTACGTTCTATCAACAAAGTATTTCTTTCTGTGTTAATAAAAATTTTACAGTAGGGATAATCATCTATTGGAGAAGGAATAAAATCATCTTTAGTCTTACGAGTTACGGTTGTTCCCTTATGCTTGGCAAATTGCATATAATATTTTCCGCAGGAATATTCCTTGCAGGTAATAGAGAAATGCCTTTTATGACTATAATCAATTTCTTTTATTCCATTGTCGCTAAAAGAATTTAGCCATTCTTTAAATGCCACTTTTTTATCTTTTGATAACAAATTTAAATTGTATTGTTTATCCTGTATTAGAGAATAACATGCAATGAAATATTTGGCAGTTATTTCTTTGCTAGAATCATTTGAACCTGTCATATGTACCTCCAATAAATCAAACACCAGTTCTGTCAAAGATGTTTTTTTTATTGGAAAAGGAATCATCCCTTTTCATGCGCCATAATCTCAATCAATCCAACAGATGTCTTTTTATCAAAATCCCCATTAAATATATGTGCGAGTTCATGAGTGTAAGTCTGCATATTCCGTTCGAAAGAGAGGTTTTGATTCAGTACGATCGTGAAATAATCGTCAGCAACAATTGTAAATCCGCCTATTGTTGATGGTAAATTGCTCATTACAGTTCGTATATTATCCACTTTGAACCCTCCTTTTAAAACAGAGTAGCAGTTTTACTGTCCTATTTGTCGGTCATTCGCTCAATCATCTGGGCGACAAATTGAATATCTTCTGGTTTGACTTTACGAGATGCGTCGAACAATACCTTATATTCAGGGTTGTCAAATAAGAACTGAGCGGCAGCGTTAGCATCTTTGTTGTAGTAATAATCAGGAGTGATTACTTGTGAATAGTCCTTTGTGCCAATAAGGTAATTCATATCAACGTTGAAATAATCGGCAATTGTTTCGAGAATTTCAAAGCTTGGTTCACGTTCGCCATTTTCATACATTCCAACAGTGCTTCTGGATAGTTTTAGCGCATCTGCCATTTGTTGTTGCGTTAATCCACTTTTTAATCTTAATGATTTAAATACGTTTTTAAAATCTCCCATGTCACACCTCCATGTCTTAAATGAATATTACCACATAACGTGGAAAAAGAAAATAAAAAAATTCCACAAAAAGTGTTGACACAAAATGTGACAAGTGATATATTCTAATTGTTCCACAAAACGTGACAAAGGAGATGATAAGTTGAATGCAAAGGAAATCGGGAACAAGTTAGTTGAATTACGTGGGAAAAGGACCCAGGAACAGGTTGCAAATGCTGTAGGAATCAGTGTTTCCGCGTTATCAATGTATGAGTGTGGGGAAAGAATTCCGAGAGATCCAATTAAAATTGAATTAGCAAAGTATTATAAAAAAAGCGTACAGGCTATTTTTTTTAGCACAAGAACTCCACAAAACGTGACAAACACGGATAGGCAACAGAAGGGAGAGTGATGGAAGAAATATGAAGGATAAGTATTTTTTTTGTGGCTTAATTGCCGGAGCAATTGTTGGTGTGCTGATTCGGTTGATCATGAAAGCTACCGGAGTAGTATGAGTTGAAAAACATATGGGATCACAGTAGTTGAAATGACACCTGCAATAAATCCAAATACAGCAGATATGATTTTGGTCCATTTGGTATAGGAGTGAAGCATGCCTTTGTTTTCGAGCCATACCACGGAAGGAATTTCAGAGTTGCTGGAAATAAGCATGCGGATTTCGCCTGATGCTTCCAATAGGTGTAGGGCATAGAGTTTTTTGGAATTTGAACAAAATTCAGAAAGTGATTCGCCAACAAATGCACCACTTGGATTCGTGAAGCAGTTTTGTTCGATCGTTTTGATGCATCTGTCAAGATAGATTGACGTTACGAGGTGTTTTTTCATATGTATCCTTCTTTCTTATGTTTTTACAAAAATTATAAGAACAAATATAAAGATTCGCAATAGTAATTTGAACAGAAAGGAGAGTGAGAACGTGGAAGAAGTAGATAACCTTATTAAAGCACTGGCGGGTCATATCAGTGAAATTATTTCTTCTGGTAAAGAGAGAGAACATGAGGTCGCAGAAAAGACAAAAGCTCTTGCAGATCTTATGTCTGCAAGAGCCACAACATATTAATTATGGGTTTTCTTTTCCAGAAAGCTTTTCGTACAAAGTTTTATATAACTCATATATGTTGTTTGCAGTTTCTGTTGCATCTCTTGATCCAGCAATCATTTTATTTTCCATTGCTGATAAGGTCAATTCTTTCGCAACTTTTAGAGCTGCTTCGTTATTAAGCATAGCCATGTAAATGATCTCCTTTCTTAATACTCGGACGCGGCAACGTCCTGTAAGGAGATTGTAGCACTAATAATGTAGAAGTTAAAGAATCATGTACAGGCACAGTTAATAACATATTAACAGGAGGTGGGGTTATGGCAAGATACCCGAACAAGGCTACATACCGGACTTGGGTTAGAGATTCCAAGACAGGGGAATGGAAGCAGATTGACCCAAAAGATATACCTCAGGATAAAATTAATGAGCTTTGCGACAATTTCGCTTTGGGTGCTGGATATACGCGAGCAAAGTAGCCACTGCGGTGGCTTGTCGGACAAGCAGGAAGGAGACAGATGAAAGTAGGAAACGTATTGATGGCGATCGGCTTCGGAGTGTTTCTGATCAGCGCATGCGCGCTTGACAGTGATGGTCTTGCGGGAATGATCATGTTCTGGTTGACGCTCGGTGGTCTTTGGATCATGTGGCTTGGCTATGTGATCAATGATATCAACAAGCGCCACAAGAAAACAAATCGGAGAAGCGAAAGCCTCCGCAAATCTGCATGAAAGGAGTAGGCAATGTGTTGCTTAGCCATTACCACCTGCAGCAAGGCAAGCGCGATACGGAACGCACGGACACCCGACGTAAGGGGAAAGAGAATGAGGCGGATTTCCAGAGTGTGCTTGAGCAAGAACAAAAAAAGATGAATTTAGGCTTTGGTCGGCAGTGAATTCATCTTAATGGGGAATCGGATCCCTCGAGTTGAGGAGATTCGAAATAATACACTTGTATTTTACCCGAATGGTTTTAGAAAAGCAATACAGATAAAAGAAAAAATGAGTATAGAACAAATTAAGGAACTTTTGAAAGTGTATGCGGAATGTGGGGCGGTAACTCGCCTGATCAATGATGCTGGATCACTGATCTATGCGGATGCAGATTGCCAGCTTCTGTCGGATGCGGAAGACGCAATATTCAATGTATTGAGCGATGGATTGAGTGATGAATCTACAGAAGAGGTGTGGAACTGCATGAAAAAGAAGAATGCAGAGCGCATCTATGAGATCCGCAGATCGGAAGGTGTGGCATGAGCCTTCCAGATAACTATGATTTCTTCAAAATGCATGAGGATGAGATGGATGAGAAGTTGGAGGACAGACCTGTGTGCGTGTGCTGCGAGGAGCATGTGCAGGATGGGCATTATTACAACGTCTTTGGAGCAATTTATTGTCCGGACTGCATGGAAGCAGAATTTAGGGTGAATATCGACTGATGGGATATTACAGGACGTGCCCTTGGTGTGGCAGTAACTTGGATCCTGCCGAACGGTGTGAGTGCCGGCAGAGGGCAGAGGAACAACGACATAAGATTCTTGCCTTGTTTGAACAGGGCGAGGACGGACAGATAGCTATGAGATTGGAGGAAAAAGCAAATGGCGCTTAAAGAGTGGGATGAGATGAGGAAGATTGATGTCACCCCATATTGCGAAGAACGAGACGGAATGACGTATTTGAATTGGGCGAAGTGCATTGACTTGTTGCATGCAAACGGCGCAAAGAAGGTGTATTGGATTCCGATCCCGGATGAACGAACCGGAAGCAGCCTGAGAATGGTGGACAAAGCTTTCGCGGATAGCAAGAGTAACACGAATCAGTGTTATGAGACGCGAATCAAGGTTGTAATTGATGATACTGAATATGAGATGCAATCTCCGGTGATGAATGGCTCCAATCCGGTCAAGGATAATTCTATGAGCCAGCAGAGGGTATGGAACAGTATGTGTCGGTCATTTGTGAAATGCGTGGCAATTCATACCGGTTTGGGATTTAACCTGTGGCTTAAAGAAGAGATGCAGCCTTTTAACAACATCATTCCGAAGAAAGAGGAAAAGCCAAGTCCAGCAAATATTAAGATTTTGAAGGATCTGTGCATTAAACACAAGGTCAATCTTGAGTATTGGATCAAAAGTAATGGAAAGACATGGGACAATCTATCAGCTGATGATGTTGGAACCATGCTGAACGGCTTGAAATCAAAGTATGGTGACGAATGATGTATACGATGGTTGATGTAAAGCAGTATCGAGAGAACAGAGATGGGACGGATCTGGTTGTCTCCGTCCCTGGGATGCGGCTTGGTGGTCTTCTGCAGAGAAAGAAGATCAAGAACGCTGAGATTCGCTTTGATGATGGAAGGCATATATCTGCAGAACAGCGGAGAAAGGCGTATGCGACGATCCGAGACATCGCGGATTGGACAGGGTATCCGCCGGAAGAGATGAAGGAGCGCATGAAGTATGAGCATATGATCCGCACCGGAGATTCGTATTTTAGCCTTTCTAACTGTTCAATGGATACGGCGCGAGAGTTTATCAATACGATCTTGGAATTTGCCTTAGAGTGGGGAATACCGCTGTCAGACAACGCGATAGATCGAACGGATGATATTGGAAGATACTTGTATTTCTGCTTGATACATAAGAAGTGCGCTATATGTGGCAAGGATGGGGAAATCCATCACGAGGATGCAATCGGAATGGGAAATGATCGCCGGAAGGTGGATGATTCCGGTTACAAGAAGATCTGCCTGTGCAGAGAGCATCACACGATTGCGCACCAGATGGGCGTGATCCGGTTCCGGCAGATGTACAAGGTATATGGAATTGTAGTGAAGGGAGAGGAACTTATTGATACAGATTGAGAATATCCCTCGTGGGCATGAGAACGCAGTACAGCGTCCTGCTAACCCATTAGAGGATAGAAAGTTAAGAAGAGAGATAGAGCAGGCAAATCAGAACGGCGATTGCATTATCAACGTGGGCAAGGGCTATTACCGTCCGGTTCCGGGAAATGCGACCGACGAGGCGGAGCTGAGACAATATCTTGCCAAGGAATTATCTCGGGCAAGGAAAATACATTCAAAGCGTTTGGCGATGCGGCAGACATTCGAAAGGTGGCGAGAGGTTGGAATACTTACTGATAGTGCATGCGAGGCTTAACAACCTCAATGATTACATATCCGCAGAGCGGACGAGCCGATATATGGGTGCTGATATGAAGGCGCGGAATGAAGCACTTGTGAAGCTTGCCATCAAGCAGCAGATGAGGGGCATCAGAATCGAAGAACCGGTGTTTATGGAATATCGGTGGTACGAGAAGAACCGGCGGCGTGATCTGGACAATATATCGTCTTTCGGGCGCAAGGTTATTCAGGACGCATTGGTGCAGACACATGTGCTCCAAAACGACGGCTGGAAAGAAATCGAAGGATTCTCGGACGAGTTTTTTGTAGATGCGGATAATCCCCGAATTGAAGTTCTGATCCGGGAGGTGTAATGAGTTGGATGGATAAAAGCAGTTTTGTCATGTATACGAAATATCTCCGGAACATTCAGAAGCTTACAATGGAGCAACGAGGATTGCTGTTTACGGCAATATTAAGCTATGCATCTGATCAAGAGATGCCGGAGCTGGATGCTGCTACTGATATGGCATTTAGTTTTATTCAGGAGCAGATGGATCGGGATCATGAGATATATTTTGAGAAATGCCGGAAACGTAGTGAAGCCGGTAAGTTAGGTGGTAGACCTAAAGCAAATGCTTTTGATGAAAACCAAACGAAAGCAAAAAAAGCAAATGGTTTTTCTGAAAAGCAAAATAACCCTGATACTGATACTCATATTCATTCTCATAATCAAGATGATGAATTAAAAGATAAAAAGAATATAGATTCTCTTGTTGAAGCAAATAAGTTATTTGAACGTGTATGGAAGATGTATCCGAACAAGAAAGGTAAAGGCCAAGTATCGGATGCCCAAAAGAAGCGGCTACTCGCAATCGGGGAAGATAGGCTTGTTAAAGCGATTGAACGCTACAGTCTTGAATTGCAGAAGGACGCCGGCTGGCGGAAACCACAGTACGGGAGCACATTCTTCAACAGTGGCTATGTTGATTATCTGGATGAGAATTATGAGCCGGGGCGATCGGTACCGCCGACAAAGGAGAATGCATTTAACAACTTCACACCGCGAGATAACGATCTGGCTGATCTCGAACGCAAGTTGTTGAGTCATGGGTTGTAACACCCGCCTTCGGGCGAAAGAAACATTTAACGCAAGAAACGCGAGGAATACCGAATAGTTATCACAAGCCATCTTGGTTCCCTTGCGGGGGCGGAAACGCCCCACTTCCCAGAGGAGATTGAGAGCAATGTTGACAGAGGAAAATTTGGGATTTGTTGAGAGTGGTCCGGTACCAAAACACAATGATCCCGAAGCGATAAAGAGATTTAAAGCTGCGCCGACCTACTACGGTAGCGGGCGGATCTGCAGCTATGGAGATAAAACGAAGGTGTGTGATCCGAGTTGCCGGTTCTGGAACACCTGCGTTAAGGGAAAACACAGAGAGGAGAAGTAATGCACGGAGTAAATCAGAGAGAGCGGTTGATCCCGATGAGCGTGTACCGTAAGGAGCTTGCAAAGGCACGTCTCGGCGATAATATCGCGAATCATATGGGATTCATTTTTACAGAGATTTTATATGACAAGTTTGATATGACGTTTAAACAGGTCACGAACTTTTACAGCAAGACCGTTGAGCGCCGGAAAGCTTGGCAGGACGATGACAACGAAGAAATCACGAGCGAAAGCATGATGGAGTATTGCCAGAAAAAGAAAATCGATGTGATCAAGTGGGTGAAGTCGATCCCGATGCCGCAGAAGTTGTACATGGCGGATATTCAGAAAGGGCGTGCGGTGCTTGGAGCAGACCGCAATATCGAAAGCGCACTGGCATCCACAATGTACCTGACAATTCCGACACTGAAAGAGTCTTATCGGTTTTCGAATGCTAGGATTGAGGAGTTCATGAAGTGGGTGGCGTACTACATTGATTCCTATTGGCGTAAGCAGCCGAAAAGCAAGGATCACTATTTGACGGACGAGATCATCCGGAATCAGTTCATCGAGGATGAGAATTGGGACATTGTTACAGGAAAGGCGGTGTAAGAGGTGCATGGAGACGCAAGAGATGTAGCGCGTGAACTACATGAAATGACGAAAGACACCAAGGAAGAAATACAAATAGTATTGTCATTGCTGAAATCTACACTTATGAAAAATCATGTCAGCATGGCAACGGACTCGAAAGGCAATATCTATTTTATCGACACCGACGCTTATCTTTTACAGAACAAGAAAAGTGGATTTAGAGTGAATATCAACGATTTGGTCAAGTAGAAAGTGAGGTTGCAAATGTACATGAATGTGATTAGAAGCCTTTGTTCTCTTCCAGCAACGGATTTGAATTTCACGGCAGAATTAAAACGTGCAACGTCAAATCAGATCCGGCTTGCAATCGAGACGATGGAACAGAGCAGCGACAAGAACAAGGGCAGAATTGCAGCGTGCAAGCGTGAATTGAGACGGAGGAACAGAGATGTATCGATGTAAGCACAGAAATCGAATTTGATTGAAGCGATGAAGAATGAGTGAAAACCTTAAGCCATGCCCGTTCTGAGGTGGAAAAGCAAGTTTGAATTACGAACGCATACCTGGAGAAAATAAAGGGTTTTGGGCGCAAGTTATCTGCAATGGTTGTTACGGAAGAAGCGGTGGAACATGGGCGGGTTCTTATAATGCCGCAGAGAGAAAAGAAGTTAAAGCATGGAACAGGAGAGTGAACGATGCGGATAGAAATTGAGATTCCGGAAGAATTTGAAAAGGACTTTAAGCATGACAGATTCGAGGAATGCTTAACTCGACTTAATGCAGATGCGTATATGACCGCAGGAAATTACGAAAAAGAAACGGCTATCATGCTTATCAAGGCATTGAAGGATAGTAAGCTCGCCTATGATGTTGATTCGGTTGTGACAAATTTAGAAAAACAGAGAGATGTGTGGAATGACAAAGAAGTTGCTGACAAAGAACTCGTTGAAGAAAAACGAAAAGCTTACAATATGGCAATTGCGATTGTGAAAGGTGGTGGTGTAGATAATGCGTAAAATCGTAGAAAAAAAGATAGCACCGAAGTATTTTGATGCGGTTATCCGCGACAAAAAGAAGTTTGAAATCCGCAAGGATGAGGATGATTTACAAATAGGTGATGCAGTTATTCTGAAAGAGTGGGACGGCGAGAAGTATACCGGACGCGAGACCGGCAGAAACATCGTGTATATTCTGCGTGATGTGCCGGAGTACGGTTTAATGCCGGGATATGTGATATTTGGATGGTAAGGAGTGTGATTGCATGTGCACAATGAAGTGGAAAGAAGTTGTCCCAGAACAAGACGACTGGGAAAAGCAAATAGACATCGTTGCCTATTATGGCAGTATCACCGTAGGAAGCATTGTTTATTGTGGCGAAAAGATAGGATGGCAGTCAGTGATTGATGGCCACATGAATTTTATGCAAGCAGAATCCTTAGAGGATGCCAAAAGGGAAATGATTGATATATTGGAAGAGCACTGTACCGACCAAATCAACTATTATAAGGATTTACAGGGACAACTTGAAGAATTAAATGCAGCGGAGGTGAACTGATGGCTAAAGCAGTATTGGTTATGGATATGCCGGAATCGTGCGATATGTGCGATTTTGCAGACGATACACAGCCACCAAGGTATGGAGAGCGAACGTTGTATTGCAATGCTCCAGGTATTGGATATGATGTGACAGATTATATTGCGTGCAGACCGGATTGGTGTCCGCTCCGAGAACTGCCGGAGAAAAAGGAAGAACTTCAGCCGGAAAAATATGAATTTGGAAGTCTTGGGAGGGCATTTGTCGCAGGCTTTAATGCGTGCTTAGAGAAAATTTTGAAGTAAACCGAAAGGAGTGAGAGGTTTGCTGGCCAGCGTGAAAGAGCTCTTTACTCCGAAGAAATATGGAATCAGTAAAAGATAGGATGAAGCGACTTGGCGCGTATGAGAAGATCGCTTCGTTCATGCAGAAAGAAAAGCAAGATTATAGCTTTAAGCGAAAATACGCGCAGATTCGCGCGGAAGAGTTTAGATCAGAGTGCGACAAAAGAGGTTTGAACTGCCATGTATCTGTAGGCGGATTGGATAGCATCATACTATATATGTTTCTCCGCGAAGTGTGTCACATAGATGTGCCTGGTGTATCAGCATCGACACTAGAGGATGCGAGCATCCAGAGAGTACATAAGGCAATTGGAATTATAAATGTGCCGCCTTTGATGCGAGAGGATGGCACACGATGGACAAAACCAAAGGTCATACAGGAATTCGGATTTCCTGTTATATCCAAAGAGATTGCCGGAAAGATAGAACTTCTTCAGAATCCAACGGAGAAGAATAAGACCGTCAGACATGCCATTATAACCGGCGAAACCGGAGAATATGGTGGATGGCAGAAGAATTCGAAGATGCAGCTCAATCAGCGATGGTTGAAGCTGTTCGGTGGATACGAAAATGAGACGGAAGGATGCGACTTCCAGAAGCCGGATTTCCTAGTATCAGCGAAATGCTGTTATTACCTTAAAGAAAAGAATTGTGACGATTGGGGTAAGGAGCATAATAGTGTGCCGTATTTGGGATTAATGGCATCCGAGGGCGGCAGACGCGCCAAGAGCCTACGGATGAATGGATGCAATTACTTCGGGGCATCCACGATCAGATCAGCGCCGTTTGCAATATTCCACCGGCAGGACATTCTTAAACTTGCCTTGGAGATGGACGATCTCTGGAAGAACGGATTAAAAGAGAAGTATCGTGATGATGGAATCAAGGCGGGGATAGTAACGGAAAGTTTTCAAATGCCGGATTCGTTGATACCAGAGATTTACGGCACAATCGAGAAAAAGCCGGACGGTACGCTGTATACAACAAAGGCGCAGCGAACCGGATGCAGCATGTGCGGTTTTGGTATTCACATGGAAAAGCGCCCACATCGGTTTGATTTACTTTATGAGAGCAATCCTAAGGAATGGGATTATTTGATGTTTCATATGTGCAAAGACAAAGACGGGAATGATTATGGATGGGCGAAAGTACTTGATTATATTGGCGTTGGATGGGATCCGACAACGATCGGTGGAAACTGTAAAGGGCAGATGAGCTTGCCATTAGATCAAATGTGAAATATAAAAAGCACCTGCCAGAAACAGGTGCGTTGCATTCAAGCCGGGATTCGAACCCGGGACCAATCGCTTAGTAGGCGACCGCTCTGTCCAGCTGAGCTACTTGGCCATAATGAATTAGACAAAAGCATGATATTACAATTAACGACAAATGTCAATACTTTATAGAAAGGAGCCGAACCTCCGGCCGGGGTAACGATATATCGGGTTCCTTTGAAAAATGACATATAAAGAATTTTTAGAAACAAAGATTGAACTTGCGGCAGAAAGCGGATTCGTTGTGGATCCTAAAAAAGTCAACAAGGTATTGAAACCGCACCAGAGGGATGCTGTGGTGTGGGCGCTGAAAGGTGGCAGACGTGCACTGTTTGAAAGTTTCGGACTTGGAAAGACCGTGCAGGAAATTGAATTCTGCCACTTGGCGGCAGAGTATAGCGGCGGACGTGCGTTGATCGTGTTACCGCTTGGAGTGAAGCAGGAGTTCACGCATGACGCAGTGGAAGTGCTTGGATATGAGAAACCGGAATATTGCCGGACGATGGAAGAGGTGGAGCAGAGCACAAGCCAGATTGTATTGACAAACTATGAGCGTGTACGGGATGGGGATATCCGGCCAGACTACTTTACAGCAACATCACTTGATGAAGCCAGTGTTTTAAGGAGTTTCGGCAGCAAGACCTATCAGACATTCCTAGACAAATTCAAGAATGTTCCGTATAAGCTGGTAGCCACGGCTACACCATCGCCGAACAAATACAAGGAACTGATCCATTATGCCGGATACCTGGAAGTGATGGATACAGGGCAGGCGTTGACACGGTTCTTCCAACGCGACAGCACAAAAGCGAACAACCTCACATTGTACCCAAACATGGAAGATGAATTTTGGATGTGGGTGTCAAGCTGGGCGCTTTTTATCACGAAGCCTTCAGATCTCAATCCGGTATATTCCGATGAGGGATATGATCTGCCGCCACTTGATGTGAGATGGCACGAATTGCCGGTGCATTATGGCGATACAGCGGATAAGGACGGACAAATTCAGCTATTTCAGGAAGCAGCAGAGGGATTGAAAGAAGCTGCGGCAGTTAAAAGAGAAAGCATTGACCGCCGTGTAGCAGAAATGAAAAGAATTGTGGAAGAATCGCCGGACGATCATTTCTTGTTGTGGCATGACCTGGAGAATGAACGGCATGCGATTAAGAAAGCACTGCCAGAGGTGGTGGATATCTACGGATCGATGGATTATGATCTGCGCGAGCAGAGGGTAATTGATTTCTCAAATGGACGGACGAAGTTATTTGCCACAAAGAAATCATTATCCGGATCAGGATGCAATTTTCAACGGTATTGCCACCGGGAGATCTTTCTGGGGATTGATTATGAATTTAACGATTTTATTCAGGCGGTGCATCGTTGCTATCGCTTTTTACAGAAAGAACCGGTTGTGATTGACATTATCTACATGGAGAATGAACGGCAGATCAAGGAAGCACTGCTTGAAAAGTGGAAGAATCATAACCATATGGTCACGAAGATGGTTGAGATTGTGAAGAAATATGGACTTAATTCTGCGAATAAAGCGGAGCGGTTAGAAAGGAAGATGGGTGTGGAAGGTAGCAGAGAAGAAAGAACAGTCAGAGGAAATCACTATGAAGCGGTATATGGCGATTGCGTAGAAGAGACCAGAGCAATGGAAAGCGACAGCATCGATTTGATACATACATCCATTCCGTTCGGCAACCACTACGAGTATTCAGCTAATTATAACGATTTCGGGCACAATCAGAATACGGAGAGATTCTTTGAACAGATGGATTATCTGACACCGGAGCTGCTTCGCGTGTTAAGACCGGGAAGAGTTGCGGCGATCCACGTAAAGGATCGGGTGTTATTCGGGAATGCGACCGGAACAGGAATGCCGACTATTGAGCCGTTCCATGCATTATGTATCGAACATTACATGAAGCATGGATTTCAGTATTTCGGAATGATCACGGTCGTAACTGATGTGGTTCGTGAGAATAACCAGACATATCGCCTCGGATGGACGGAACAATGCAAAGACGGATCCAAGATGGGCGTAGGGTGTCCGGAATATATCCTGCTTTTCAGAAAGCTGCCGACTGATAGATCTACGGCATACGCGGATGATCCGGTTAAGAAATCCAAAGAGGATTACACCCGGGCACAGTGGCAGATTGATGCACATGGTTATTGGAGATCGTCAGGAGACCGACTGATCAGCAAGGAAGAACTTAAGGATTTTCCGGTTGATAGCTTACAGACAGTGTACAGAGAGTACAGCCGTGGCAATGTATATAACTATGAGGATCATGTGAAGCTTGCGGAAGATTTGGACAAGGACGGGAAGCTCCCGGCAACATTTATGGTAGTTGCTCCGGGATCGTGGAATCAGCTGGAAGTGTGGGACGACATCAACCGAATGCGAACCCTTAACACTACTCAGAGCCGCAGACGCGCTCAGATGCACGTATGCCCGTTACAGTTGGATATCGTGGAGCGAATCATCAACAGATATAGCAATGAGGGCGATACGGTCTATGATCCGTTTGGTGGTCTTATGACAGTTCCAATGACGGCGGTTAAGATGCATCGGAACGGCAAGGGATGCGAATTGAATCCGGATTACTTCCGGGATGGCGTTGGATATCTGCAGGCAGCGGAGAATGAAGTGGACGAGCCGACATTGTTTGATTTTATGTAGGAGGTGCGCTCATGATCAACAGAGATTTAATTATCGATTGCTTTGCCGGCGGTGGCGGAGCAAGTGTAGGAATCGAGATGGCACTTGGTCGCTCGGTTGATATTGCTATCAATCATGATATTCAAGCGATTCGGATCCATAAGGTCAATCATCCAAGCACATTGCATTTGACAGAAGATATTTTCAAGGTAGATTTGCAGAAATATGTTGGTGGTAGGCATGTGGCGCTCATGTGGGCGTCACCGGATTGCACAAGTCATAGCAAAGCAAAGGGCGGTCAGCCTAGAAAGAAAGGGTTAAGGATTCTTCCTTGGGCGGTATATAAGCACGCAAAAGCGATACTTCCAGATGTGATCATCATGGAAAATGTGGAAGAAATCCAACAGTGGGGACCATTGGATCCGGACGGTCATCCGATACCAGAACGTAAGGGAGAGGACTACAAAAAGTTTATATCTGCGATGAAAACTCTCGGATATGCATTCGATAGTCGAGAACTTGTGGCAGCTGATTATGGCGCACCGACAACACGCAAGAGATGGTATGCAATATTCCGAAGAGATGGAAAGGAGATTGTCTGGCCAGAGCCTACGCGTAGTAAGTCTGGGATTGAATTACCACAATGGGAACAGTGTGGAGATTATATTGATTGGTCAGATTTAGGAAAATCAATTTTTGATCGTAAAAAGCCGCTTGCGGATGCAACAATGGCGCGAATTGCAAACGGTGTGAAAAAATATATCATCGACAACCCTAATCCATACATTGTGAACGACAAACGAGCTATCGCCTTTTTGATACAGTATCACAGCGAAACGAAGAAAGGAGATGCAAGAGGGCAGACGTTGCGAGAGCCGATCAAGACAATTGATACAAACAATCGATATGGACTTGTTACAGCCTTTATCACCAAATTCTATAAGACGGGAATTGGGCAAGGATGCGATGAACCGATACATACGATCACTACATCGCCTGGGCATTTCGGACTTGTATCAGCGTTCTTGATCAAATACTACGGAAATGGCGGAGGGCAACCGGTGACAAGTCCTCTTGCAACGATTACAATAAAAGACCGATTTGGACTTGTGAACGTTGTAATCAAGATTGAGGGCGAGTATTGGATCATCGCAGATATATTCTTGCGAATGCTGAATGCTTCAGAGCTGAAGATTATGCAAGGATTTCCGCAAGATTACATTTTGGAACACGACATATACGGCAAAGTGATTCCGGTCAAGGAAAGAGTTGCGAAAATTGGAAATAGTGTTGTGCCTACAATGGCGGAGATGCTTGTGGCGGCAAATTGTCCGTATCTTATTGTTGGAAACAGAATGCCAAACATGATGATTAAGGCAGAGCAGACCGGTCAACTCCGGTTTGCGTAGATTTAAGGAGGGCGGTAACATGAACGCATATGAAATTGCAGAAGTACTTGCAGAATACCTTGTAGATAACAAGGATCTTATAATCGCGCTGATTAAGGATAATGACAAGGAAACCTTGCAGGACGAAATATATGCTGAATTGACAGAGAAATAAGGCTTTAATGGAGGAATCAAACATGAAAATTGATGTAAAGAAAAATGGAGAAACCATATTGCATAGAGAAGATGCCGAGAGCATTACTGACAAAGGCGGTGCATATGAAATAGCCTATGCTGATGGAGAGGGACAGGTTGTATTCAAAGGCGAGAATGTGGCTATTGAATTAAAAGATTAGGATTTGGAGAGGCAAAATAATGAAAGTGAGTTGGAGAAAGGACACATTTACAATTTTACCGACTGTAATGATAGTACCTAAAAAGTACGCCGCGAAGAAAAGAACTTATATATGTTTTGCTTGGCTGTACTGGTGGGGTGACTTAATAGATTAAGCAGAGTAGACAATATAAGTGTCGAAAAACGTGAACATTGACAATTGAATTATGAAGATTGGTGTAGTATGGTATAAGTAAATGATATGAGGAGGTAGAAGTGTATGTCAGATAAAATTGCACCGGAACAAAGTGTCAGACAGTTTATTAGGATTTTTTTAAAACCGATAGACGGAAAAACAGAGATGGAACATTTTGACTACAATAGAAGCGATAAATTTCGTACAAATATTGATGCAGGATTTGAAGACTTGGATATGCGTGTAGATGTTGCAAAAATAATGCTGTATATGCAAAATGACATTATTTGCTTTAATAATTCAAAGAGGTATAAGGTTATAAAGAGAGAATTTCAACCATGTGTGCCTGTAACGTTGGTACTATACGTTGAAGAATTTTCTAACTAGTAATAACAATTAAATATGCATTAAAAACCAAGTGCCAATCGAAGTACTTGGTTTTTTGTTGCTCAAAATTGAAAGGGGGAATGCCTGTGGACGAAAAGGAAGTATTCGAGATCTGCAACCAGGTAGACAGCTTTATAGCCAAGGAACTGACGGAGTCCATCGTGAGCGGGACAAGCTACGACATGCTGGAGGCGCACCACGGCATTCTCCCGATCAGCAGGACACAGTTCTACCGGGAAAAGCAGAAGGTAAAAAATATTTTAGAGAAAAAGTATGGACAGATTGTGGAAGAACAGAACGGGCAGTTGAGAATGATGTGGTAATGGTAAAAGTTGACATTTGACATCGACGAACATATGTTTTAATATTTGAGTACACAAGAGAGGAGAATACAGATGGGGAACAGAGAACAATTTGTCCGATTGTATATAAGTTGGTAAAGGAAGGGGAAAAATAGAATGTACACAAAATTATTATCAGTAATCGCAATTTTAGAAATTATGTGGGGAACAATATTTTCAGTTTTGTGTGTGCTTAAAATGACTTTAAAAGATATTATGTGGACCAGCACTTGTGGAGGGCTTGGAGACGGATGGAAGAATAATCTCACACAAAGACATTATGCGCGGTGTGGAATTTTATATATAGTTTTTGGAAGCTTGTTGCAGATATATATGGTTATCACAGAAAACATCACATGGATTAGTTTTGTGGTATCTTTTGCGCTTGCAGTCATTGCCCCGTCAATATTTACAATATGGAGCACAATCGTATATTCAAAACAGCTTAAGAAAGGTTGGCAAAAACTAGACAAATAGGGGAAAAGATTGGTACAAATCCACTAAATTCCCATGCTAAAATTACTATAGAGTAGTAATTGAACAGGGAGGGAGAAGAGTGGAGAATGAAAATGAACTGAAAAAGGAATACCTGCGATCATATACACCGGCAGTCAGTGCGGCACGACGGTTAGAGGAAGAAATCGAGCAGCTGAGGGCAGACAAGATGGCGCCGGCACTTGTCATGGATGATATGCTGCATGCACATGATCAGAAAGATCTCTCTGATTACGCTGCAAAGCTGGACGAGTTGGAGCGCAAGTTGATTAAGGCGAGATATGAGCGTATTGATCTGTATGCAGAGATATTCACCGATATTGAGAGATTAGAGGATGAGACAGAAAAGGCGGTATTGACATACCGATATCTTCGGAAATACAGTTGGGAAAAGATATGTGTTGAGATGGGATATCAGTGGGCGCAGGTACACCGGATACATGCCAGAGCATTGAAGAATTTCAATCCAACCGGAGGATACTATGAACTTCTGGTAAAGAAAATGAAAGATGATACACAATGATATACTTGTATGTGATATGATTGTAGCGTGAAAGAGCGTAAGAGGAAATGATTCCCCTTGCGCTTTTCTTTTTCCCTTTGAGGAGTGTCACAGTGGCGCTCCTCACTTCTCCCACATGGTTGGAATTTTACAGTATGGGTGGTGATTGTGATGGCTAAATTGACAGCCAAGCAGCAAAGATTCTGTGATGAATACCTGATTGACTTAAATGCCACACAAGCAGCTATCAGGGCAGGGTATTCAAAGAAAACAGCAAGAGCAATAGCAAATGAGAACCTAACAAAACCAGACATCAAGGAATACATCGGAAAAAGGATGTCTGAGAAGGAAAAGCGATTGATCGCTAGCCAAGATGAAGTTATGAAATACCTTTCATCAGTGATGCGAAGGGAAAAGACGGAATCTGTTGTTGTTACATTGAGTAAAGAAAAATCAACATATGTTCCAGACGCTAATGGGACAATGAGAAAGCAGACAGTCAAGGAAGATATTCCGCAGGTTGTTGAAATTCCTGCAAGACTGTCAGATGCAAATAAGGCTGCTGAATTACTCGGCAAGGCATATGGCATCTATACAGATAAGGTTGAAGCGGATGTTGATATGGAACTGAACATTAATATTGATTATGGGGACGAAGAATGATGGAAGATAAGACTGTTGATATATTAGGAATACTATACACGATACATTTTGATGTGCCGGATGAAAATATGCCGGAAGGTGCTGATGGGTGCATGGATCAGAGCATTCATACAATCAAAATAGCTGAATTTGAATCTGACAGAAATTCAATTCATGACATGGATGTATACAGAAAAAAGGTATTAAGACATGAAATCATTCATGCTTTTTTATATGAATCCGGTATGTGGAACAACAGTGGAAGTATAGACTGCTGGGGAATGAATGAAACAATCACAGATTGGATCGCAATTCAGTCACCAAAGCTGTTCAGGGCATTCAAAGAAGCTGACTGCTTATGAATATAAATGTTCAAATGAATCCAGGTTTCAAGGAAGTGGACAGAAGCCGGAAGCGTTATATTGTTATGAAAGGATCAGCCGGATCCGGGAAATCTGTTGATACTGCACAGAATTATATATTGCGGTTGATGCAGGACAAGGGAAGAAACCTTGTTGCAATGCGTAAATCGGATATAAGCAACCGTGACAGCACTTTTGCGGAATTGACAGGTGCATTATATCGGATGTTTGGTGATAAGTATGAACAGTATTGGAGAATCAATAAATCACCAATGTCCATGACTTTCAAACCAAATGGCAATCAGATCATCTTCCGTGGAATGAATGATGACAGACAGCGTGAAAAGTTGAAATCAATCACATTCCCCAAAGGGAAGCTGACAGATGTATGGTTGGAAGAAGCTACGGAATTCACACAGGCAGACTTGGAAATCATTGACGACCGTTTGCGTGGTGAACTTCCAGAGGGACAATTTTATCAGATCAGAATGACCTTCAATCCGGTGAACAAGAATCACTGGATCAAGAAGGTCTTTTTTGATATTCCAGATGATAATGTGCTGACACATCACAGCACCTATCTTGGAAACAGATTTATAGATGAAGCATACAGACAACGTATGGAACGCAGGAAGATTGTTGATCCAGAAGGTTATCAGATATACGGACTCGGAGAGTGGGGAGAGATCGGCGGTTTGATCCTACACAATTGGGAGATTGGTGAGTGTTCCAAGAATCCTGCGGACTATGATGATTTTGCAATTGGTCAGGACTTCGGTTTCAACCATGCAAATGCGATTCTTCCATTAGGCATCAAGGATGATGTGATCTATATCACGAAAGAAATCTATGTATTCGAGAAGGACACAGCCGAGATTATAGATCTTGCAAAGGCTGCTGACATTCCGAGAAACAAGCAGATGTGGTGTGATTCCGCAGAACCGGACAGAATCAAGATGTGGCAGAAAGCCGGATATAACCGGGCAAAGGGTGTTGACAAGGGTGGCTCACAAGGTTCTGTAAAGGCACAGATTGATTATCTGAAGCAGCATCGAATTGTTGTTGATCCGTCTTGTGTGAATACGATTAAGGAACTGCAGCAATGGAAATGGAAGCATGATGATAAGACCGGGGAATACCTGGATGAACCTGTACCATTCCAGGATGATGCAATGGCAGCTTTGCGATATGGTATTGAAGGTTGGCGCAAGATGAAAAGATGGCTTGTTTAAATTGCCACATAAAGACCATTAAGGGGGAATAGTGAAAATGTTATCTGTAAGTGAAATTAAGCGATTTATTGATGATGATGCATCTTCAGATAGAAAGAAATTCGCAAGAAAAGGACAGGCATATTATGATGGAGATCACGACATCAAACAGTATCGACTTTTCTACTATAACGCAGATGGTAATCTTGTAGAAGACAAGACGAGAAGCAACGTGAAGATTCCGCATCCATTTTTTACGGAATTGGTTGACCAAGCTGTGCAGTATATTCTTTCAGGTGAAGATGGATTTGTGAAATCGGATGATCCGGCATTGCAGAAAATCCTTGATGAATACTTTAATGAAAATGAAGATTTTACATCTGAATTATCTGAAGTGCTGACAGGATGTATGGTTAAAGGCTTTGATTATATGTATGCGTACAAGAATGAAAATAACAAGCTTTCATTCATGTGTGCTGACGCAATGGGGGTTATTGAGGTCCGGGCAAAGGACACGGATGATGGATGCGCCTATGTGATCTATTGGTATATTGATAGAATCGAAAAAGGGCAGAAGAAACTTAAAAGAATTCAGGTGTGGGATTCCGAAAAAGTATATTACTATGTGCAGGATGGGAACGGAATGATCACAGAAGATGAATCAGAAAAAATCAATCCGAAACCACATACTTTGTATAAAAAAGAAGGGGATGAAGCGATCTATTATAAGGGATTCGGTTTCATTCCCTTCTTTCGCCTTGACAATAACAAGAAACAGTTTAGTTGCCTGAAAACAGTTAAGGATCTGATTGATGATTATGATCTGATGGCATCGAGCCTTTCAAACAATCTGATTGATTTTGACACTCCCATTCATGTTGTAAAGGGATTTCAGGGGGATAACCTGGAAGAATTACAGACCAACCTGAAAACCAAGAAGATCATTGGGGTTGGTGATGATGGAGATGTGGAAGTAAAGACTGTTGATGTTCCATATCAGGCAAGACAGGTGAAACTTGATCTGGATGAAAAGAATATCTACAGATTCGGAATGGGATTGAATACAGCCGGACTGAAGGACACAGCAGCAACCACCAATATTGCAATCAAGGCTGCATATTCGCTTTTGGATTTGAAGTGTTCCAAGCTTGAAATCAAACTGAAGCAGTTCTTACGAAAATTATTGAAACCTGTGATTGCTGAAATCAATGAAAATAACAAGACTGATTATCAGACAAGTCAGGTGTACTTTGAATTCAATCATGAAATCATGTCGAACGAACAGGAGAATTCACAGAATGCACTGACAGAAGCGCAGACAAAGCAGGTGATGATTAACACACTTCTTTCCCTTGCTGCACAGCTTGACAATGAAACACTGATGCAGAATATCTGTGATGTACTTGATATTGATTATGAGGAAATCAAAGACAAGCTTCCGGATCCGAATGAAGCGGAAAATGCGCTGAATGGAACACAGGATGCTTTGAATGGGGTTGTGGTAGATGAACAAAAAGCAGAAGGAAGTTCAGCAGACATTCCTGAATAATGAAAAGGCTGTTCTGAAGAAGCTTGAATCCAATTATAAGGATGCACTTGATGAAATAAACAACAGAATAGCGATCCTTCAGTCAAGGGATGATGCTGATATGCAGTATGTCATCTATCAGATAGAGTATCAGAAGGCTTTGAAAGCACAGGTGCAGGCTATATTGGAACAGCTTCAAAGCAAGAATTTTGATACTGTATCTGCATATCTGACCAAATCATATGAAGATGGATTCATTGGAACTATGTATGATCTACATGGGCAAGGAATCCCATTGGTGTTTCCTATCGATCAGGAACAGGTTGTTGCAGCCATTCAGCATGAGACAAAGCTATCTGAAAGCCTGTATTCTTCACTTGGCAAAGATACAAAGGTACTTTCCAAGCAGATTGCAGGTGAAATCAGCCGGGGAATATCGAATGCAGCCATGTATTCAGAAATGGCAAGGAACATTGCAGGATATGCCGGAATAAGCAAGAATAAGGCAATGAGAATTGCCCGGACCGAAGCGCACCGGATTCAATGCAAGGCAACAGCTGACGCGCAGTGGAAAGCCAAAGAAAAGGGTGCTGATGTGGTCAAGCAGTGGGATGCATCCTTGGATGGCAAGACAAGGGATACTCACAGGCTGCTTGATGGTCAGATCAGGGAATTGGATGAACCATTTGAAGTGATGGGCATGACAGCAATGGAACCGGGCGGTTTTGGTGATCCGTCTGAAGATTGTAATTGTAGATGTGCGCTGTTGCAACGTGCAAGATGGGCTTTAGGGGATGAGTACACAAAATGGTCACCTGATGCGCCTGCTGAAATATCAGATGATGGAACAACACAGTTTATTAAGGTTGATGCAAACAGCTTCACTGAATTCAAGGGGATATATAAGGACATCACCGGACAAATGACAATGAACATGGAAAAGAGCAATAAACCACTTGAAAATACTGCAAAAAGCGGTAAAATAAAATCAAATCTTCAGTATTTTGCTAGAATGCCGGAAGAAAAGTTTACAAAATATGCGCTTGATCCTTCAAATGCACCGGATAAGGCAAAAGCATTTGAAGCTGCACTTGGTTATACTAGCAAAAATGCGGATGATCTTATCAAGAATATTGAAGATCATATTGATGAAAGCAAATTTGTTGAAAAAGGTGACAAAGGTCATGGTATGAGATATGAATATGTCATGAAGCTGAAGGGCGCAAATGGTAAAGAAGCCAATGTTATGACAGCTTGGATTGATGATAATGGCGAAAAACGATTAACAAGCGTATATGTAACAAAGAAGAAGGTGACTGAATGAAGATAAAGTTGTATGACAGGGTTCTGTTGAAAGATGGAAGCAAGGCATCAATAGTTGAAATATTTGAAGAAGGTAAGGCTTTTCTTGCTGATATAGATAGGAATGATGATACTGACACAGATGAAATCAGCATTGATGAAATTGAAAAGGTTTTATAAAAAGCACTTTGCAGATGATGGCAGGGTGCTTTTTTAGTGCAAAAAGACATGATTTATTAGACTATGGCAAAATGTAGTCCAATTATCACAAAAACAATGATCCAAAAGGCACAGGCAGGAACTACTAGGGTATTGGGGTAGTTGGTGGAAAACGCAGTAAGTCGAAGGTGGGTAAGAGAGCGAAACCACAATTAAATAATTGATATTAAAGGCAGTCAATCGGCTGTCTTTTTATATTGCCCGGAAGGTGGCATTTATACCTTCAAAATTTGTCCTGTCGCATGACATTAAAACTAGGCTTTGCAGTGGTGACACCACGATTAAAAACAAGGCAAAAGAAAGGAATTTGATATGGAGTTTTTGAAAGCAGTCTTAGGTGAGGAATTTTACAAACAGTTTGTAGAAAAGGTCAATGCCTACAATGGGGATGAAGCAAACAAGGACAAGCAGATCAAGCTAGGAAACCTTGCATCCGGTGAATATGTTGGCAAAGGTAAGTTTGATGCGCTTCAGGAAGCATTGAATGGCAAAGATACTGAATTGACATCAGCCAATGATCTGATCGCACAGCTGAAGAAAGACACCAAGGGCAATGAGGATTTGCAGGGAAAGATCACACAGTATGAGCAACAGAATGCACAGCTTCAGGCAGAACTTCAGGAAACAAAGCTGAAATCAGCCATCAAAGTTGCGCTTATGTCTGAAAAGGCTATTGATGTTGATTATCTGACCTTCAAGCTGAATGAAAAGCTGAAGGAAAAGGGCGAAACCTTAGAACTTGACGAAAACGACAACATTAAGGGTTGGTCCGACAAACTTTCCGGCTTAAAAACACAGTTCCCGACAATGTTTGAATCCGGCACAAATAGTGGTGATGGATATAAGCCTTTGGGGAGCGGAAAAATTCCAGGAACAGAAGGGGATCGTGGAAGCGCAGATCCCAAAGATCTTGCTGAAGCACTTCAGCAGCAGTTTGAATCAACAACGAAATAAGAAAGGTTAAAAAGGTGAATTATTATGGCTATGACATTAGCAGAAATGAAAATCGGCATGGCTGACAAGGTTTCACAGCAGATTGTGGACATCTTCTTAAGAAAATCTGAAATCCTTCAGATGCTTCCGTTTGATAACTGTGTTTCTCCATCAGGTGGTGGAAGCACACTGACATATTCTTATGTGCAGAAGAAGCTTCCGGCAACTGCTTCATTCAGAAAGTTAAACAACGATTACACTGCATCACAGGCAACCGTTGAGCAAAAGACAGCAAATCTGAAGATTTTCGGCGGTGCATTCGAGATGGATCGTGTTCTGAAGCAGGCTGAAGGACGCTATAACAACATGGCATATCAGTTTGAAGAGAAAATCAAGGCTGCAATTTCTCTTTTTCATTACACATTGATCAATGGAAACAGCACAACAGCAGAGGATGAATTTGATGGCCTTGATAAGATGCTCGCAGGAACAACATCGGAATTCAACACCGGTGAAGGCTCTGCAATCGATCTTTCCAACATGGCAAAAGTGAAGGAAAACATGGATCAGTTCTATGAGATGCTTCAGAATCTTATCAAGAAAACCAATGCAGATGCGCTTCTGATGAATACCGACATGATCAGCAAGGTGCAGACCATTGCAAGACTTCTTGGCTACAAGACCGAGACAGAGGAAGCATTTGGAAAGAGAGCAGTATCAATGGATGGTGTTCGCTTTATGGACCTTGGAAACCACTATACTGTATCAGAATCAGTTGCAACAGCAAATTCTTGTGTTAAGGCAGGCATTAGTAGAAATATTGGTGCATCTTCTGCAGCTGTATCAGGCTTAACTGACATCTATGCGGTTAAGTTTGATGTAAACGAAGGATTCCATGCTGCATCACTGACCGGATCAAGTGCAATCACTTCTTATGTTCCTGACTTTACACAGCCAGGCGCAGTTAAGAAGGGTGAGGTCGAGATGGTTGCAGCAACTGTTCTGAAAAACACCGCAAATGCAGGTGTTCTCCGTAACATTAAGATTGCGTAAGAAACTTTGGGGATGTGTTACGGCATCCCCATATGAAAGGAAAAGGTGAAGAATATGAAACAGTATAAAATCAAAGTTGTTACGAATCCGGATTTTTGCGGAGTTGATGCCGGCGGCGTACAGTTTGCTCATGGTGAAGCTATTATTGAAAATGCGAGAATGGCTTCTTGGTTCCAGGAGCATGACGGATATGCGGTTGAAGAAATCGGTGAGAACACAAGCGCTTCTCCGTTCTCCGGCATGAAGGTTGATGAATTAAAGGCATACGCAGCAGAACACAACATTGATCTTGGCGAAGCAACCAAGAAGGATGATATTATTGCCGTGATCCGTGCTGCCACATCAAACGCTTCGTAGGGGGGGATCCCATATGATCATGTCGGTTGAAGAATTTAAAAAATTTGCACCAACGGACATTGCTGATGCGGTCATTGAAGCGAAGCTTCAGGCACTTGAATTGTTGATCCGGAAATATACCAACAACAACTTCCAAAAAAGATCATACAGAAGGACCGCTGACATTGTTGGCGGTCTTTTTCTTGTGGAAGCACTTACACCTTTCAAGGTTGGCGATACAGTGCAGATCACAGAATCACAGCTGAACGAAGGGCTATTCATAGTGAACGAAGCGGATGATTCCACATTTACAGTGAATGAAGAGGTTGAAGATGAAACAGGGGTTCTTGTTACCAAGATTGTATATCCGATGGATGTCAAGATGGGTGTTGTGAACATGATGAAGTGGGATATTGAGAACCGGGAAAAGGTTGGCATACAGTCAGAAACTATCAGTAGGCATTCGGTGACATATTTCAACATGGATGGGGATAATTCCACTATGGGATTTCCAAAGTCCTTAGTCGGCTTTCTGAAGCCGTATATGAAGGCACGATTCTGAAAGGGGTGTTGATATGATTGGTGGAAATACCAAGGCGGCATTGCAGATCAGCACCACTGCCAAGAATGAAATCGGTGAAGCGGAAAAAACATGGAAAACTGTTGATGAAATCACAGGCTTTCTTGATCTGTCTTCCGGTGATTCAAAATACACAACATACAATGCAAAGCTTCAGGAATCAACGCATGTGTTTGTTTCTGATTGGAAACAGCTTGATCCTTCAGTAAAGGCTGAAAACAGCCGGATGGTGGTGAATGGTGAAGCATATGATGTCATGCTGATTGATGATCCAATGGGACTTCATATGCAGCTTGAAATCTATTTGCAATACAGAGGTGGTCAGAATGTCAGTACAGTTTCAGGATAATTCGGCAACGGTGAAGGATGCATTGAACGATGCAACAAAAGCTTGGCTGTATGAAGCGGCCGGAGAGATGGAAGCACAGGTCAAGCGAAACACCAAAGTTGGCACAGGTCAATTGAAAAACTCATGGACTTATAAAGTGGATGAATCCAAGGGTGAAGCCACAATTGGAAGTCCGCTTGAAAATGCCATATGGGAAGAGTTTGGAACCGGTCAGTATGCATTGCATGGTGACGGAAGAAAAACACCGTGGGTATACAAGGATGATAAGGGAAATTGGCACAGAACCGAAGGCAAGCAACCGCACCGAGCATTGAATAATGCCTTTACAACGCTTAAAGGCGCATTGAAGTCAAGGCTTGAACAGATTTTGAAAGGGATGTGATCATGACAACAGCTGTAATGAAATTTATAAGTGAAGCAATGGAATCAGAAGGGATTCCATATGAATTTATGGAATTCACATCCCCAATTGCTGATCTTCAATCCTATTGGGTTGGCGAATATTCAGAAATACCACCAAATACTGAAGATGGGATGCAGGAAACACAGTTAGTCCTAACCGGAACAGGAAGGGGATCGTGGCTGAATCTTGAAAAAGAGAAAGTAAAAATTGAAAAGATATTCCCTACAATTGGGGGAAGAACAGCAATTCTTGACAACGGATCAGGGGTTGCTGTTTTTTATGGAAATGCATTCCCTGTACCTACAGGTGATGGTTTTTTGAAAAGGCTACAGATAAACTTGACAGTAAAAGAATGGAAGGTGAAATGATATGGAAAAATGGTCAGAATTTGCTGTTTCTGGTGTATCAACAGACACACCATACAATATTATGCTTGGAGCAGGAACTTTGTATAAAAATCTTACATACTCCAAGGAAAACAAAAAGTGGTCCGGCACGATTCTTGGTGCATCTTCTGGTGGTAATAAACTTTCGATTAAGCCGGAAATCACAACCATTGAGGTTGACGGAGTTACGGTTGAAGCGAAGGGATTGTCACAGAAAACAGGTGAGACGGCGCAGATCGAAGTAAATATGATTGAAATCACAAAAGATTTTCTGAAATCAACGGTGATCGGTCAGGAAGGAACATCGGAAGATGAACGATTCGATGTGATCGAATCAAAAGAGCACATTGAAGAAGACGATTATCTCGAAAATCTTGCATTTGTTGGATTTAAGACAAATGGAAGTCCGATCATTGTGCTTTTTGAATATGCGATTTGCACTGATGGTCTGGAATCAGAACATAAGAATAAAGAAGCGGCTGTGGTGCCTGCAACATATAAGTGTGTTGCAAATCTTGTAGAGGGTGGAACTACAAATAAGCTGCCATATCATATTTATGTACCAAAAACATCCGCAACACAGATCACACAGACAGCGTAGGCTGAAGCGTAGGATCACAATTCAGATATAAAAAGGAGATTGAGCAATTATGAATGATATGATTGTAAATGCAGAAGTTAAATCCGATGATGTGCAGGTGAAAGATGCAAAGGCGTATGAGTTAAGACCGTTGGTTGCGTCTGACATGGGATCTATTTGTAAAATCATTACAGCGATTGGCATCCGGCAGTTCAAGGAATGCTTTGATGTTGATCAGCTTTTGGAAGACCTGGAAGACAAAGGAGAAAAGAAAATCAACATTGAAAAGATTGGTTTCAATGTGGTTTTTGATATTGCCGGAATTATTATTGCTAATATTCCAAAAGCAGAAGGAGAGATTCAGGCATTTCTTTCTTCTCTTACAGGATTAAAACTGCAGGAGATTAAAAAGATTTCGTTTGCCGATTATGGCGAAATGATCATTGAGGTTGTCACAAAAGAGGAATTTCAGGATTTTTTCAAACGTGTCATGAAATTGTTCAATCGATAGGATATATCAGATTTATGGATTTGCTGTCACAAAGATATGCAAATCCATATTTGATTTTAGATGATTTTATTCGATCTAAACAGCTTCATGAATTCGCAACGGAAACAATGCGCATTATTGCGGAAGAAAAAACAAGTAAGACCAGATGGGAATACTATCTGCACAAGGTTTTTGATATGACGTATGAAGAATATCTGAATGCGTGTGAAACTGATCAGAAACCGCAAAAAGAACAAGTAATGAAAAAGGAAGAGGCGGTTGAAATAATCACTTCTTCAAATTGTATATTAGATAATTTTGATATGTAAGGTTTAAAAATTAGGCTCCCTTGTGAGGGAGCTTTTTAGTGTGTATAAAGGGGGTGAACCCTTTGGAACTATTTAAGTTATTCGGCACGATTGCAGTAAATACCGGTGATGCCGAAAAATCAATTGATGGCGTATCGAGCAAGGCAGGAAAACTTGGCGAATCAATGCAAAAAGTTGGTTCAAAGGTTTCAAACGTTGGATCAAAAGTTTCAGGTGTTGGAACATCGTTAACGAAATCAGTTACACTCCCTGTGGCGGCAGCAGGTACAGCATTGATTGGTTTTGCAAACAAATCTGCATCAACAGCTGATAACATTGATAAAATGTCGCAGAAGATTGGTATTTCAAGACAGGCATATCAGGAATTGGACTTCGTTTGTTCACAATCAGGAACATCTGTTGATACGCTGAAGATGGGTGTCAAAACGCTCACAGCGGCAATGGATGGTGCTGCAAGCGGAACGAAATCGAATGTGGAGCAATTTCAGAAATTGGGTGTTTCTGTTGTTGATTCAAATGGAAAGTTAAGGAGCCAGGAAGATGTAATGTGGGATGTTTTTTCTGCATTACAGAAAATGGATAACCAAACCGAAAAGGCAAGACTTGCAACGGAATTGTTTGGTAAATCCGGATCTGAACTGATGCCAATGCTCAACGGAGCATCAGGTAGCATTGAGAGTATGAAGCAACAAGCGCATGATCTTGGTCTTGTGCTTAGTGATGAAGCGATTGATGCAGGTGTTGAATACACAGACAAGATGGATCAGATGAAGCGATCATTTGCAGCCGTAGCAACAAAAGTTGGAGCTTCTGTATTGCCATTACTTACACAATTGGGCGATTTCCTGATTAAAGAAGGTGTTCCTGCCTTTGAAAAAATAATGAAAAAGGTGGAAGGTGTTGTCAATTGGTTTACAAGTCTTAGCAGTGGAACAAAAAAAGTAATCGGAGTAATTGCAGGATTGGTTGTTGCCGCAGGACCTGTCTTGACTGTTGTAGGAAAGGTTACAAGCGGAATCGGAAAGATTATCAGTGTTGGTGGTTCATTAGCAAGCGGAATTCCTAAGATAGTAGGATTGGCAGGAAATGTGACAACTGCAATTAGTGCGGTGAATCCTGTTGTATTGATCGTAATTGCAGCAATTACAGCGTTGGTGGCAATTGGTGTTGCGTTATATAAGAATTGGGACTCTATTAAGGAGCATGCCGGTAAGGTTTGGAATGGCATCAAAACTAAACTGACATCGGTGGCTAATAAAATAGAAACTTCTGTCACTGATTCGTTTACAAAACTTAAAGACAATGTAATTGAACGAGTCAATGGAATAAAAACATCTGCTTCGGATACTTGGAATGGAATAAAGTCTTCGGTTACAACCGCAGCCAAGAATATAAAAACGTCAGTGACAAATGCGTTCACAGGTTTGAAGAATAATGTGTCAAGCATATTTAAAGGAATTAAGTCGGTTGCAACAAGTGTTTGGAATGGTGTCAAGTCTGCCATTACGAAGCCTGTTGAAGCTGCAAAAGATACTGTGAAGAAAATGATTGATAAAATCAAAGGGTTCTTTAAATTTGATTGGTCATTGCCAAAGCTTAAGCTTCCACATTTCAAGATTGATGGCAGCTTCAGTCTGAATCCACCATCTGTGCCACACTTCGGCATTGATTGGTATAAAAAGGCAATGGATGATCCTATGGTTATGACACAGCCTACAGCATTTGGAATCAACAAGCATGGTCAAATCATGGCAGGTGGTGAAGCAGGATCCGAGGTTGTGAGTGGAACAGATACACTGATGAAGCTTATATCCGCAGCGGTTGCTTCACAGAATGCACGATTGGAAGAGACTGTGCAAAAAATCCTTGATTTTATGGTGCAGTACATGCCACAGATGGCAAACATGCAGCTTGTCATGGATTCAGGTGTTGTTGTCGGTGAGTTAGCACCGGGAATGGATGCAGCACTAGGCAAATTAGCAACAAGACGTGAAAGGGGTGTCAGATAATGATCGGAGTTACATTTGGCGATAAGCATTCATTTGATGATTTTGGAATTTATCTGACATCCAAAACCATAAATCCACCGGAACCGAAGACAAACACAATTTCTGTTCCGCTTCGTGATGGTTCTATTGATCTGACAGAATCATTGACCAATGACGTGAAGTACAATGACCGAAAGATTAACATGACATTTAGTGTGATTCATCCAATGGAACAATGGTCTGATAAGGTGTCGGAAATTGAAAACTATCTTCACGGAAAGCGCATGAAGGTTGTGTTTGATGATGATCAGAATTTCTATTACATGGGAAGGCTGAAAGTGAATGAATGGTCTTCGCAAAAGAGTATAGGAAAGCTTGTGATTGAATGCACTGCTGATCCGTATAAATATGATGTTCAGGGTGATTGGTTGTGGGATCCGTTTGATTTTGAAAATGATTGCATCAGTGAATCGGAGAATATCGCAGTATCAGGAAGCACATCTGTTGTCATTGTAGGAAAGCGCAAAAAGACCTATCCGACAATAACAGCTTCAGCTGCAATGAGTGTTTCATATAATGGTACAACTTACAATATTATTGAAGGAATCAACAAGCTGTATGAAATGATCCTGGATGAAGGTGAAAACACACTGACATTCAACGGATCAGGAAGTGTGTTGATAGAGTACACAGGGGGAAGCCTATAAATGTATAAGGTATATTGCGATAAAACTTTGATGTACGATCCTAGAATTGAAGAACTTGCCTTGATTAATCCGGTTATTGAATTGGAAGAGAACAAGGCAGGTTCTTTTTCATTCAAGATGCCACCGGGACATCCACTGTATTCTTCCGTGAAAAGAAGGAAATCAGTGATGCAGGTGTATCAGGATGATGAACTGCTATTCAGCGGAATGTGCATTGAAGTCAAAGAGGACTTTTATAAGAGAAAAGACATTTACTGTGAAGGTGAATTGTCATATCTGAATGATTCCATCCAAAGACCGAACCGATACCAGGATGTAAGTGTGCGAGGACTTCTTGAAGCCTACATTGCAAATCACAATGCGCAGGTGGAAGAAGAAAAGCGTTTTACAGTCGGAATGGTTACGGTCACGGACAATAATAATTCGCTGTATAGATACACCAACATGAACAGCACAATGCAGGAACTGAAGGAAGATTTGGTTGATGATCTTGGTGGATATTTTAGAATCCGGCACAAAGATGGTGTCAAATACATTGATTACCTTGCGGACAGCATGAACACGAATTCACAGGTGATCAGGCTTGGCGAAAACCTTATTGATTTCAAGTCAAACATTGATTCAAGCGAGATTGCAACAGCAATTATTCCGCTTGGTAACCTTCTTGAAGAAGAAGTTGTTGAAGGTTTGCAGACAAGACTGACCATTGAAGCGGTGAATGATGGGAAAGATTACGTGTACAGTCCGGATGCTGTTGAAAATTTTGGATGGATTTATGCAACCGTCACATGGGATGGAGTGACAACAGCAGCGGCATTAAAAAGTAAGGGGCAGAAGTATCTGTCTGATATTCAGTTTGAAAACATGGTCATTGAAGCAAAGGCAATTGATCTGCATTTTGTGGATCCGAAAACAGAGCGGTTCAAAATTTCTGATCAGATCAGGGTTGTATCAAAGCCACACGGACTTGACCGATATTTCAGACTTACAAAGCAGACAATCAACATCTGTAATCCTGAAAATGATGCCATCACACTTGGCAAGGATGAAAGACTTTCCTTGTCTGCAAAGACTGCCGCCGTAAATGAGGAAATAAAGAAAGCCATTGAGAATATTAAGCCTGCAAGCCAAATCTTGAATCAGGCAGTTGAGAATGCCACACAGCTGATCGCAAATGCAATGGGTGGATATGTTGTGAAGAAAAATGATGAACTTCTTATCATGGACACGAACGACACCAAGACTGCAACAAAGGTGTGGCGGTGGAACATCAATGGACTTGGCTATTCTTCAAATGGCTATAATGGACCATATAGCACCGCATTGACGATGGATGGAAGATTTGTCGCTTCGGCAATCACTTGTGAAGGCTTGGAAGTCGGCAAGAATGTCAAGATGGGTGCAAATGCTAAGATCAGTTGGGAAAACATCACGGGAACAGATGACGTTGCAAAAACAAGTGACATTCCGACAAAAACATCTGAATTAGAAGATGATAAGGGTTATCAGACCAAAGATCAAGTGACAGAGATCACTAAGAACACCATCAAGACATCCGAAATCTCATGTGATCAGTTGAAAGGTGGAACGATTGATGCAAGTCTGCTTACAGCACTTGTGATTCAGACCGTGTGGAATGATATTACTGACAATGTAAAACTTGAAGATGGTTCTATCAATATATATAACACTGACAAAGAAAAAATCATGTCAGTTGACAGAACCGGAATTGCTTTTTTTCATAGCGGAATTGAAGCCTTGAAGATGTCTTTATCCGGTGAAACGGGAGCCGGATCAAGTGGTCCTAGAGGAATGGACTTCTTTGCAAACTTCGTATCTGATTATATCGGATGGACATCCACACCGGATGCGAGTCAGACACACAAGCCTAAATGGGTATATGAAAGGACCGGTGGTTCTGATTTCGGTTATGATCAAGACACCTTGAATGCCGGATGTGACATTGACTGTCATGGTAATGCAATCAAGAATGTTGCTGTATCAGGTGAAGTGAAGGTGAAAAAGGATGTGGAGTTTTCATTTGAAGAAGGAACCACGATTGATACCAAAGGTGCAACCTTGGTCAATGTAAAAATTGACGGTGGTTTCTCAGGCTTTATAAATCCACAATCAGGAAATACGATAGTGGTTCAAAACGGTATTATCGTAAGTGGATGAGGAAGGAGAGTATACAAATGGCAAATATATCTGATCTACTTAACAAGATTAAATCAGCACGATATGGAAGGGATGTGCGATCTGCAATCTATGATTCCATTGATGCTATGAACACAGAATCAGCAAATGCATATGATGCAGCTATAACAGCACAGAATTCAGCGCAGGCTTCGGCAAAAGCCGCAAGTGGATCTGTAACAAGTGCTACAGAAGCGGCAACCAATGCCAAGAAATATTCTGATTCAGCAAAACAATATGCAGAATCGGCTTCAGTGGCAATTCAAGCCGCATATGATACGAAAACGACAACGGACAAGCATATTACAAATGCGGTTGATGCACCGATGATGGTGACGAAGTTCACGAAGAATCTGTTGAATCCGGCATTGGCAACAACGACTTCTAATGGTGTGACCTGCACGAAAAATAATGATGGGACATATACATTGAATGGCACGGCTACTGCTAGGACATTTTTTAATATTAATAGTAATATACCTATTATAAAGGGAGTTGCATATAAGGTTGTATGTATTCGAGATGAAGATATTGATCCAGGAAAATTTTTAAGTTGTGTCAGAAGGAAAGCTACATCTGCAGAATATATATTTAATAATGGAACATTTATAGCAGACACAGATTTGTGTTGGTTATGGATAGAAGTCGAAAAAGATAAAACCATGAATAATGTAACAATAAAACCAATGTTAACCACCGATCTTGAAGCTACATATGATGATTATGTGCCATATTCCGGTTATGAGATCAAGACATGCGGGAAGAATTTGCTGAATATAAAAAAAGTAACATATAGTAATCTTCCAGATATGTCATGTGCTATAAATGATGATCAGTCAATTATTCTTAATGGCACAAGTATTGATAATACAGGTGATATATATTTTAATACGTCGTATTTTACCTTTGAGAAAGGGAAAAAATATATATTCAGTGTTGATGAATTAAAAGATAAAATATCAATTAGGTTTCGGCTATTTGGTGGATACACATCAAAAATAGTTTTGTCAACAGCAAATGCGTTTGCTGTTTTTGCTCCAACCGAAAATATCACTTTATACTTAAGTATTAACTTTGTTGGAAAAGTAACCGTGAATAATCTGTTAATTCATATACAAATTGAAGAGGTTGAAAATGATGTGATAAATCCATCGACTTATGAACCTCACAAAGAATCCACGGTTCAGATCACACCAACAACCGATGTACCACTTTTTGACTTGAAATCTTTCGATGGCGAAACATCATTAGTCCAGGCAATGTGGAAGTATCACATGCACTCACTGACACCGGAAAATATGTCATGCAGTGTATGAAAAACATTAACGATTTGAAAGCGGATGCTGCAACATCTGCATAGTATTTTACAAAAGATAACCTGCTAAATTGCAGAGAAAGGCATCTTCGGGTGCCTTTTTTGGTACAAAAATCTTATTAGTGGAAATTACAATATAGTTAGGAAAACCCGGAAGGAGAAATGCTATGTGGTCAAAACTTTATGATGAACGTCGGATCACAAGAGTTGAGGCACGCGCAAAGTCGAATACGCATCGAATCGATAAGCTGGAACCGATTGTCGAAGAGATACATACTATGAGTAATACGATGGTGCAGTTGGTAGAAGAAGTTAAAAATACCAATGATAATGTCTGCAATCTCGATAAGAAAATTGATGGAATGGATGCTCGCGTAGATGTTATGGAGCGTGCACCGGCAGAGGACATGAAAAAATATAAGTCTGTAGCGGTTACCGCAATTATCAGTACCGTATCCACCGCTTTTGCGATCGGGTTGGTAACGATGATTGCTCAATATATTAAATAAGAAAGAGAGGTATTTGCTATGATGAAAAATTGCGTATTAAAACCAAGCGTAGACACACAGAAGTGGATGAAGGCGGCAGGAATCCGCGCAATCAAAACAATGGCACAGACTGCAGTTGCTGTGATCGGTACGGCAGCAGTGGTATCAGCAGTAGATTGGAAGATGGCGGTGTCGGCATCTGTGGTTGCCGGCGTGGTGTCCCTTCTTACATCGGTTGCCGGCATCCCAGAAGTGAAGGACGGTGAGTAATATGAAGTTTAACGTACATGCCGGACATAACCCGGACGGCAAGATTGCGTGCGGCGCGTGTGGACTGATCAAGGAGTCCACCGAGGCACGTAAGGTTAAGAAAGAAGTTGTCAAGCTGCTTCGTGCAAAGGGACATACCGTGTATGATTGCACGTGTGCGAATGGCAAAAACCAGACGGATGTCCTGAAGCGCATTGTGAAGAAGTGTAACAAGCATAAGGTGGATCTGGACATTTCCATTCATTTTAATGCTGGAGCTGGCGATAAGGAGGGAAACGGCCAGACCACCGGCACTGAGGTGTACGTATATAGCGACAAGAGTGCGGCGTATCCGGCAGCAGTGCGAGTGGACAAGGCTATCAAAAAGCTTGGATTCAAAGATCGTGGCGTGAAGGAGCGCAAAGATTTGTACGTGTTGCACCGGACAATCTCCCCGGCTATGCTGATCGAGTGTTGCTTCGTGGATGATAAGGACGATGTAGAGCTGTATGATTACAAGAAGATGGCGACAGCAATTGTCAAAGGAATTCTTGGAGAAAAATAAAAATAGGGAGAGCTTGAAAACTCTCCCTTCGTTATAGGGTATTACAGTATGGCGGTCCGGACGGTGAGCTCAGTGCATCCATGCGCTACCTTTCGCAGCGATTCTCGGCCGCAAATCCACGTGTGGCGGGACTGTTGACCGATATCGGTACAGAAGAACTTGCACATCTTGAAATGATCGGTGCAATTGTGAGACAGCTTACCAGGGGCTTGTCAGCCAAAGAACTTGAAGCGGCAGGCTTTGCACCTTATTATATCGATCACACCGCTGCTGTATGGCCACAGGCTGCCGGAGGCGTTCCGTTTAATGCCTGCGAATTCCAGTGCAGCGGCGATGCGATCGCCGATCTTGTGGAGGATATGGCTGCGGAGCAGAAGGCGAGAAAGACATACGATAACATTCTTCGTGTGGTCGCAGATCCGGAAGTCGCGGATCCGATCCGTTTCTTAAGAGAGCGGGAGATTGTGCATTTTCAGAGATTTGGTGAGGCGCTCCGTCTGGTACAGGAGGAATTGGACAGTAAGAATTTCTATGCGTTTAATCCGGATTTTGACTGTGCTTTCAGAAATTCGAAGGGAAATAAGCCCCAAACCGCAAAATAAAGTATAAATGGAAAATAACAACTTGCTATTTTCCCCTTACAAGAGTACTATAGATATGTACAGAGCAAACCTAGAAGTATGGATTTGTTTATTTAAGCAAGATGAGGTGGAATATGGGGAAAACAAAGGACAAAGTACAAAAAATCAAGAACGAAAATGTTCGTGCACGCGTGCAGAAATCCTTTTCAATCGTTATAGTGATGCTTGGATGTGCCGCACTCGTTGGAATCATTGCATTGTTTGCAATGACATCGGTGTATGAGCATGCACTCAAGAATTATGGTTTCTCACAGGGAGATATCGGTAAAGCAATGGTAACATTGGCTGAAACCAGAAGCTCGCTTCGTGCGGCGGTCGGATATGTGGATACCGCAGAGATCGCTGATATGAAAGACACATACGATCAGAAAAAGGAAGCTTTTCAGGGATACTTTGCCGATATTAACGATAGCGTAGTAACAAAAGAGGAAAGTGAACTCTATGATCGTCTGTCTTCGGAATTGGATGAGTATTGGACACTGAGTGATTCCATTCTGGAAACTGGAATGACTACCGATCCTGGTGCATCTTCACAGGCACAGAGTCAGGAGTACAATGAGTTAAAGGGTAAATATGATGCAATCTACAGTGATTTTGCAACTCTTATGGATTTAAATGTTACCCAGGGAGATTCGCTTGATGTGACACTCCGTGTTGTAAAGTGGATCCTTGTCATTGTAATGTTACTGATCCTTGTTGTTTCCTTTATCATTTCCAGGAGACTTGGAAACAAGATCGCACTTGGAATCGAGAAACCACTTAAGGAACTTCAGGAACGTTTGAAGACTTTCGCACAGGGTGACTTAAGCAGCCCGTTCCCTGAGGTAGAGGTCAAGGATGAAATCGCCGAGATGGTGGAAGAGACCAAGGAGATGGCCGATACACTGGATCGCATTATTACCGATGCCGGAGAAATCCTTGGATCTATGGCAGATGGCGATTATACGGCAAAAACAAAGATTGAAGATGAGTATGTCGGACAGTTCGTTGCATTAAAGGATGCAATGCGCAAGATGAACCGCAAGATGAATGCAACCCTTAAGGAAGTTGCAGAAGCATCCGGTCAGGTTCGTGCAGGTTCCGAAAACCTGGCAGAGTCCTCACAGGAACTTGCAGAGGGCGCTACGGAGCAGGCTGGTGCAGTGGAAGAACTGACCGCTACGATTGAGACAATTACAAGCAATGTGGAGCAGACATCCGAAGATCTCCTTGTTGCTTATAAGAACGCTAAGAATTATGCGGATGTGGCTGATCAGAGCCGCGCTGAGATGGAAGCGATGATGGAAGCTATGAACCGCATCAATGAGACATCCCAGAAGATTGCAACGATTATTTCTGACATCGAGGATATTGCAAGCCAGACGAACCTCCTGTCACTGAATGCAGCAATCGAGGCTGCCCGTGCCGGTGAGGCAGGAAGAGGATTTGCAGTCGTTGCGGAGCAGATCGGAAGCCTTGCAGATCAGAGTGCAAAATCTGCAGTTGATACAAGAGAGCTGATCGAAGGTGCACTGCATGAGATTGAGGCAGGTAATGAGGCTGCCAAGAATGCAACGGAATCGATGCAGCGCGTTGTAGTCGGTGTCAAGGAGATTGCACAGTCTGCTAAGATGCTCAGTGAGAACTCCGCTCAGCAGGCGAAGGCAATGGAAGAAGCTGAAAAGGGTGTTGAGCAGATTTCCGATGTTGTACAGTCGAATTCAGCAGCATCTGAGCAGTGCTCGGCTACCAGCCAGGAGCTTTCTGCACAGTCTGAGTCCTTGAATGAGCTGACTTCTGCATTTATCTTGAGAAACGATTGATCAATATAAGTCAGAGTTTTGAATGAGAACCTGCCTTGCCATTCTATTTGATGGCAGGGCAGGTTTTTTATGATTATTGATAATTTTTTGCGGTTTAGCATCGTTGAAAAATTAAAAAACAGTGTTATAATAACATTGTTACAAAAAAGAGGTATGTGAATGAGAACAGAAGCAAGCGGAGTGACTGAGGCATTAATTCAGAATGCTGAAAATGAGTTTTTAAAATACGGATTCAAGGATGCAAGTTTGCGAAGAATTGCATCTGCCAGCGGAGTGAGCACGAATTCCATTTATTCACGATTTGGTGATAAAGCGGGACTTTTTCGGGAAATTGTTAAAGAAGCGGCGGATGGAATGATGGATATATATCTGGATTGTATTCAGAATGCAGAGAAGGCATTAAGTGTTGAGCGTGCGATTCAGGAAGGGTCGGATGGAACCGATGTGGTGCTTAAGTATATTTACGAGCATAAGAAAGCATTTCAGCTTATTTTTTGTTATTCGGCAGGAACCGAGTACGAGAATTATTTTGACCGCCTTGCAGAGATTGAGGAGCGTTATTATCAGAAATTCGCTAGAAAATACTCCGGTGATGGGAAAAAAATCGATGATTTTTTTATTCATGTGCATTGCCGCACAGGATGGCAGTATATGTATGAGGTACTGACGCATGATAAGACTTATGAGGAAGCGTACAATTACATGAAAGACGTTCGAAAGTTCAACTATGCCGGCTGGCGGGCAATGCTTGGAACGGATGACTAATGGAATGAATTGGTTAATTAGCAGTATGTATGAATTTCAAAGCATACTGCTAAAAAATAAACTATTTGTTAGAATAAACTAACATATGTAAGGAGGAACTTCATGAAGGACAAAAAGCAAAGTGCAATGTCAAGACTGATGGATATGGCAGGAAATCACAAGTATTTTTCCTATGCATCCTGTGTTCTGGCTGCAATCAGTGCGTGGATCGCATTGATTCCGTTCTATGATGTCTGGCGTATGATCAAGGAAATCCTTGAAGTGAGGCCGGATTTTTCCAAGGCAACGCATATTACATCTTATGGCTGGCAGGCGGTAGGATTTGCGTTGCTTGCGATGGTATTCTACATAGCAGCACTGATGTGTTCGCATAAAGCGGCATTTCGTGTGCAGGCAAATATGCGGATGAAGATGATGGAGCATATTATGCGGCTGCCGCTCGGATATGTGGAGGCAGAAGGAACCGGCAAAATCCGGAAGGTCGTTACGGAGTCTTCCGCAGCAACGGAAACATTTCTGGCACACAATCTTCCGGACAAGGTAATCTCTAAGGCAACGCCTGTTGGTCTGCTTGTGATGATGGCAGTATTTGACTGGAGGCTTGGATTATTCAGTCTGATTCCGGCGGCGCTTGCGTTTCTCATTATGGGAACGATGATGATGGGACCGAAGATGGCGGAGGATATGAAACAGTATCAGAATTCGCTTGAGACGATGTCTTCGGAGGCTGTGGAATATATTCGCGGAGTGCCGGTGCTTAAGACATTCGGACAGACAATATTTTCGTTTAAGCGTTTTAAGGCAGCGATTGATGAGTATGAGAAGTGGACATTGGGGTATACAAAGTCAATGATGATTCCGATGATCGGATTTACGGTATTTTCAAACGGAATTTTTGCAGCGCTTATCATTGCGGCGTACGTATTTGGAGGAAATACCCTGACGGATACGTTTGTGTTGAATCTTATTTTCTACATACTTATTACATCGGTTCTGACCACAACACTGATGAAGGTGGCATATGCAGGAGAGTCACAGATGATCGTTGAGGATGCCTTAACCCGGATGGATGAAGTTCTGGGACAAGAAGAACTTCCGGATGCTGCAAAGGGAAAGAAGGTTAAGGACGCATCCGTAGAACTGCAAGATGTTACTTTTGCTTATGACGATACGAAACAGAATGCAATCGATGGTGTTTCCATCGAGATTCCTGCTGGTGCACATGTTGCTTTGGTCGGACCGTCCGGTGGCGGTAAGACAACACTTGCATCTTTGATCGCCAGATTCTGGGATGTGAAAAGCGGCAGTATTACAATCGGTGGCGTGAATGTGAAGGAGATTAGTTCCGCGGATCTGATGAATCTGGTATCTTATGTATTTCAGGACAGTAAGCTTCTGAAGATGAGTATTCTGGAGAATGTCCGGATGGGAAGAGCGGATGCAACGGATGAGGAGGTATTGGAAGCGCTTAAGAATGCCCAGTGTCTGGATATTATTGAAAAACTTCCGCATGGAGTCAATACTGTCATTGGATCAAAAGGAACTTATGTATCAGGAGGAGAGATGCAGCGGCTTTCGATTGCTCGTGCGTTCTTAAAGAATGCCCCAATCCTGATTCTTGATGAAGCGACTGCGTTTGCGGATCCGGATAACGAGAGACTGGTACAGCAGGCGTTTGAGAATCTGTCCAGGGATAAGACGGTGATCATGATCGCTCATCGTTTATCAACGGTTACGAATGCAGATCAGATTTATGTACTTAAGGATGGAAAGATTGCGGAATCCGGTACACATGAGGGATTACTTAAGACGGATGGTATCTATTCGCATATGTGGAGTGAATATAATAAGTCTGTCAACTGGCAGGTACAAAGAGGAGGTGCAGACTGATGATCGAATATTTAAAACATAAATATGCACTGTCTGACAATGGTGCAAAGAAAATGGTAGGAGCATTTGCTGCGGTAACACTGGCAAATCTTGTACTGATGCTTCCGGTAGGTCTGCTTTATACATTGGCTTCCTATCTGTTGGATGGTAAGGTTCCACAGAATCAGCTGCCTTTTTTCATCGGGGGGATCATTCTTGTATTTGCATTGATGGCTGTCACAACCTATCTGCAATATCAGGCGACTTTCTTTTCCACTTATGTGGAAAGCGGCATCAGACGTCGTGCGCTTGCGGAGAAATTAAGAAAGCTTCCGTTGTCTTTCTTTGGAAAGAAAGATCTGTCGGATCTTACGAATACCATTATGTCGGACTGCGCAAGGATTGAGACAGCAAGCTCGCATTGGATTCCGGAGCTGATCGGTTCGATGCTTTCAACAGCACTGATCGTGATTGGTCTGTTATTCTTTAACTGGAAGATGGCACTTGCTGCAATCTGGGTGATGCCGATCGCATTTCTGATTGTACTCACTTCAAGAAAAGGATTAAAAAGCGTTCAGCGAAAGACGCTTGCTTATAATCTTGCCTGTCAGGATGGCATTCAGGAGGGGCTTGAGACTATCCGTGATATCCGTTCCAACAATATGACGGAAAGTTATATGAAGGGCCTGGAGAAGAAGATCAGGGATGTGGAGAAGAATGCCATCGTTTTAGAATTTAAGAATGCTGCATATGTCTGCTCGGCGCAGATGATTCTTAAGCTTGGAATCGGAACGGTCGCTTTGACAGGAAGTATTCTTCTGATCAAAAATGAGATCAGTATTCTGACGTTGTTTGCTTTCCTTCTTGTCGTGACAAGAATGTATGAACCGTTGCAGATCGCATTACAGAATCTGTCAGCAATCATCAGTATGGATACGACCTGTGAGCGCATGGATGAAATTTTATCGCATGAGGAGCAGACGGGTACAGAGATTCTGACCAATCAGGGATATGATATTGTGTTTGATCATGTCGGTTTCTCCTATGAGAGTGGAGAAGAGATCCTCTCAGATGTCAGCTTTACGGCGAAGCAGGGATGTGTAACGGCATTGATCGGACCTTCCGGTGGTGGCAAGACAACGGTAACGAGACTTGCAGCCAGATTCTGGGACTGTAATAAGGGACGAATTACGGTTGGTGGAATGAATGTAGCAGAGATTGATCCTGAGCAGCTATTGTCTCTGTATTCGATCGTGTTTCAGGATGTGACACTTTTCAATAATACCGTGATGGAAAATATCCGGATCGGAAAGAAGGATGCGACGGATGAAGAGGTAAAGTGGGCTGCAGAACTTGCCAACTGCACTGCATTCATTGAGAAACTTCCGGATGGCTGGAATACGATGATCGGAGAGAACGGATCCGAACTGTCCGGTGGAGAGAGGCAGCGTATCTCGATCGCCCGGGCATTCCTTAAGGACGCGCCGATCATTCTGATGGATGAAGCGACTGCTTCGCTTGATGTGGACAATGAATCGGTAATCCAGGAGTCTATATCCAGGCTGATTGAAAATAAGACGGTTCTCATTATCGCACATCGGATGCGCACAGTCGATGGTGCCGATCATATCGTGGTGCTTAAGGATGGTGTCGCCTGGGAGCAGGGAACACCGCAGGAACTGAAGGCAACGGACAGCATCTACCGGCATATGGTAGAGACGCAGCTTGTGACCGAGCAGTGGAAATATCAGTAGAAAATTGATATAATGAAGCGCGAAGACCAAAGTGAGCATGAAAACAAAACAGGACACACATGCTTGTATGATTGGCGAACGGCGAATCGTGATATATTGCGAAAGGAACATATCTATGGAACAGTCCAAACGAAATAGAATTATAGAAAAATTGATTGAAAGCCATACTACGATCTCCACGATGGAAAGCTGTACGTCCGGTTTGATTGCATCGATGATTACGGACACAGAAGGGGCATCCGCCATCTTTCCGGGAGGATTTGTGACCTATCTGAATGAGACGAAAATTCTTGTGGGTGTCGATGCACAGGTTATCCGAAAGTACGGTGTGTATTCGAGAGAGTGCGCCGAGGCGATGGCAAAGACGGTGCAGGAAAAGCTTGGCACGGACATTGCGATCGGAATTACGGGAACGACTGGGAATATCGATCCGAACAATGCGGACAGTGTGCAGGGGCAGGCATTTTATTGTATTCGGATGAAGGATCAGACTTATTCGTATGAAATCAGGGAAGATGTCTTAGGACTGAGCCGGCATGAGATCAAGCAAAGGTATGCGGAGCGGGTATTTGAGGCTTTGGAAAGTCTGATCGACCATAGTGTTGAGTCTGTTGGCAACCGGCTATATTAAGGCAGATCACTGGATTGGTGAATTTGTGATAAAAGACTAAAACATCATCCCTGACTTGACCGGAGATCTAAGATTTGATGAAAATGTGTGCAACTCTGCAAACCAAACCGAAGACGCCTTTTGGTAGAATAATTATGTAACTACCATGAGGCGTTTTTGTTGTATAAAAATCAAATGGAGAAGAACAGGAGGTTAGCGAATATGAAAAAAGGACGACAGATATTTCTCCGGAAATTCTTAGCAGTATTTCTGTCAATCAGTATGATTTTCGGATTGCTTCCGGGAAATCTTACGGTTGCATTGGCGGGAGAGAGTGAAGAAAACCCAACGATTACCGGATTTGTTGCCGTATATCCGGATTGGAACGAAAATGGAGAGCCAAGTTTTCCAACGAAACCCGATTATATGACGGAACTAGGAGGAGAAGTACAGGGAGCAAGAAGCGACTTGTATTTTGGCTTTATCGATGAATCGGATAAATTTGAAAAAATTACGGATGTCAGCAAGATTACGGCAGGAGAAGGCTTAGAGATTACAAAGCAGACGAACGAGAACGGAAACGAATCGGAGGATCTGTTTACCGTCAGTTTTTGTAATCTCGGTCAGCATACGTTGACATATAACGATGGAACAAATAATTATACGATAAAAGTCAATGTGGTGGAGAATCGAATTAAAATCTATGAGGATGCCGATCATAAGACGGAACTTGCCCGGGATGCGTGGGGAAGCTATCTGTGGGATAATGACGATGCGGGACATTCCGCAGAGTGCACGGAAGTATATGTCGTGATTAAACCGAATGAGGGTGAGGTCATTGATACAATGGAGCCGTTTGATTTTTCCGGTGGCACTGATAAGTTATCGATTGAGGAACTTACCGGTAAGAAGAATGAATATAAGATCACTCGCACGGAAGGTTCGATATCGCGTGAGCCGTTTCCTTTTAAAATCATGGGTCATATGAGCGGGGATACGTTTGAACAGGAGATTCAGCTTTGTGTTCATTTTCAGGGAGCGGGACTTCGTGTGACTTCCGAGTTGAAACGTGATGAGTATGGTAATGTGACCGGAGTCGCGGATGGTGCAGTATGGGATGTTGGCATGGGCTGTGATATTAACGGAACAGAGGCTTGCTTTGGTATCGTTGATGCAAATGGTAGTTATCAAAAGAAAGTAACTGCGGATCAGCTGAAAATTTATGAGGCGCATGAAGAAGACGGTGCGATCATTCCTGATACTGATCCAACAGAAAATGCTTCTATTACGCAAAATGACAACGAAGATTGGGTATCGTTGCACTTTAAAAAAGAAGGCGTGTATGTCATCCAATTGAAAAATACCGATGATCCGGATAATAACAAGGTGGATGTATGGGTAACGATGCCTAATGTGGGCTTTTACAGCCGACCGGAAATCAGTGCAGAAGCTTATCTTGCCGGTGATGTTGCGTTTGGAAAAAAGAACGGAGACAATGTTCTTTATCTGATTGCAAGAAATGATAATTATGCAGCGTATAATCAGGCAAAAGAGGCGGTATTTTCCTGTGATGGGAATTCGAGCGAGGCGGTATGTAACCTTTTTATCGATGTGGAGAAAATAGAGGTTGCAAATGCGGCAAAAGCTTACAAAGTTACCATTAAGAAAAACAAAGATTTTCATTTAGAAGCACATTGTGAATATCAGCCCACGGATCAACAAGAGCCGTTTGATAATTATGCAAGGAATTTAAGTCTTCAATATCAAGGTGATCAGCCGGATCAGGGACAGGAAGAAGCTCCGAATGGTCTGTGGCGTTATGAAGGAGAAGATGGAGAAGATTATATCGGTTATTCCGGCCGTTATATTACGGAGGAAGCCTATTTAAAGGGAACGATCTGGTTTGAAGATGCAACTCCGGAGAGTATCTGTTATTGGGTGCATGGAAAAACGATTCAGGAAGTTGTAGATAAGCTATTGGAATTGGAAGATCAGAACGTTACCGTATGGGATTCAGTAGAGGAAAAGGAAACCGAGGTAACGATTCATAATTCAGGCTTTATCTATCTGAATATGAGTTACCGTGACAACAGCTATAAGGCTGCAGTGGAGGCGGAGCAGTATGTGTATGCACCGGCAAGTGTAAAGGGTGTCATGCTTGATACGGCATCCAATTCCTACAGTGTTACATTGACTTCACCGGATGGAAGCGTTCATCAGGATAAGGGAAATGATAATAAGCCGATCTACGATACGGTATACGAATTTCCGTTGACGAAAGCAGCACAGTCTTCAATGAAACAATATGATCTTGCCGGAAATGAAAGTAAGGTTGAATATGATTCCACAGGCAATGATGGAATTCAGTATTTACATGGTATTGTTTTGCAGGATTGGTATCTGAGCAAAGAGGATGGGTATGGGAATAAACTGGAAACATTATTGAGATTGCAGAATGATGCAAATAAAAATCTGGGTGCAGATCAGCAATCCTCAGCAAAACGTATCATTCAAAAAACAATTTATGATGCATCAACCGATTCATGGAGACAGACCGGCACCTATTATCTGATCTCGGATGATGATATCAAACCGGATGATAATGATGGGAATCATTATGTAGAACAGTATGCGGTATTTCAGAAGGAGCAGCATCGTTGGCCTTCTCTCCATGTGAATGCCAGCACACAGGTACGAGTATTGGGCTTGTGGACGAACGATGCGAATTTATATATCGGATTTTATGACGGTGTAGACAGTGTCAGCACATATATCGGTAAGGATGACGCGGGTAGGGATATAGCAAGTTTTTCACCGAAGGATATCGGAAAAGAACAAAAAGTGACGTATTCCTGCCGGTCCGTGGAATATGATCCTTCATTAAAACGAAATGGGGATGAGAAGACAAACGAAGATAATCATGTCACGGTGCATGTTGTAAAGGCAGAATCGAATACCAAAACAAACGATACCTATTCGGAAGGTGGAAAGTCCGCATCCATTGATATTGAGAAAGAAGCAATCTCGGATCTGGTTCCGATGACGAACGTAGAGAAAGAAGCTTTGATCGATGGTGCCTCTCTTGATCTTGAGTTAAAGGTTTCCGGCGTGGAAAATTCTGCAGATGCCGATGTGGTGAAAGCGCAGCAGGATATTAAGAGTGTGCTTGGCTCAAATAAGAAAGCGGATTTCTTTAACGCGTTTTTGAATTATACGCTTAAGAAAAGCGATGGAACTGCGGTGGCCGACAATAAGATGATCACCGAAGCGGAAGAAGAGATGGTATTATCGTTCCCATTAAAGGAAGCATTGCAGGGAAAGAAAAACTATGTGGTATACCGTTATCATGATGGCAAAGCCGAAAAGTTGAATGCATGGATTGATGAAACAACAGGAAATCTCTGCTTTGAGACGGATCGTTTCTCGGTCTATGCGATTGCGGTTGACGATGAGACATCCGGCGGTTCTTCGTCTGGTGGCGGCTCTGTATCCGGAGGTGGTTCCTCAGCAGGCGGTGGAACGGTTGTGAATCCTGATAATAAGACAGAAGACACAAAGACAGAAGTGAAACCGGATGGAACCAGGGTTGAGACCAAGACGGATACGGTGAAAAACGATCAGGGAAATGAAGTGAAATCAGAGACCACAACGATCAAGAACGCAGATGGAACAGTTGTATCTGTGACTACTACGATTGAAATCAAGGATGCGGCAACAAATACAACGATAAATATGGTTGTGAAGAAGGATGCGGCAGGCGAAGCAACAGAAGCAAAAGCCGAGATAGAAGCGGTTGCCGCTGCAGGAAAGAACGGTAAGGCAAAGACAACGCTTAATGCGGACGCCGCAGAACAGATGATTCAGGCGGCAGGAACAAAGAATGTTACGATAAAACAGACCGTAAGGGATGATAAGGGGAATACTTTGTATACGGTTGAAACAGATGCGAAAAACCTTGAGGCAGGCAGGAAACTTACCCTTGTTGAAATTAGGGATGGTAAGCAGATACTAGTTACAAAGACGGCAAAGGTTGACACAAACGGAAACTTTACCATTCGGGCGCCAAAGGGTGAGTATCAGCTTCTGAACGAAACCCAGATGAAGACCTTGCGCAAGCAGATCCTTGCGACGGTAAAACCGGCAAAAAAATCCGTGACGATCAAAAAAGGCAAAAAGGCAGCCATTTCGCTTAGCAAGAAGCTGGATAAGGAAAATGTTGCAAAAATCACATATCGTTCAACAAAGAAATCGGTTGTAACCATAACTAAGAATGGAAAGGCAACCGGAAAGAAAAAGGGAACTGCCGTTATTGAAATCACGGTTGTGTTGAATGACGGAACAAAGAAAGTGATAAAAACAAAGGTAAAAGTAAAATAGCATAAAATCAATCAAAAACAAAAAGGCGGGTCATGTGTGTTGACCTGCCTTTTGCGTGCGTTAAGGGATACATATAAAAAGTGACTGTCCTGTTTAATTGAGCAATTCTTCGCCAATCTCTTCGAGAAGCGCATTCGTTTCTTCTAAAGTCATCTCATGTTCCAAAGCAAAAATGATCGCTGCATCGAAACGGTTTCTGGGATAGAGCTGTGCGCGCTGCGCAATGGAAAGCATTCTCTGTGTCTCTTCCAAAGGAAGTTTTAAAAAGATTGCGATTCGAAGCAGAAAATTGCGCGTCGGATTGCGGCGGCCGCTTAAAATCTGATAGGTGTAGGAACGATCCATGTTCAGATTGATAATGATATCTTTCGGCTGTAGATTATGTGTATCAAGAAGCTGACTGAGATATTCACCGATTCCGATCTTGTCAAAACTTTCTTCTTTTCTGAATTCATCAATGTTAAGTTCTCTTATTTGTTTTAATAATTCATCTGTGGATTTCATAAACGATTCTCCGCCCCTAGAACATCAGTCCATGCAAAATTAGTAAATTATGGCATAACAGTTACCCTATAATTCTAACATAATCGTAATTCATGATGGTGTGCAAAACTGCCTACTTTTTAATTCTGCTCATAGGCGCGCACGAAACCATCCTGATTATCGATCGCTAACTGGACGTTATCGAGAATATCACTCAGACAGAAATTGTAGTCGATTTCATTCACAGCATCTTTTTTGGCATGAGCGTATTTATAAATACAACTGGTGTCAGCATCACTGGTGCGATAGATGACGATGCGCAGCAGTGACAGGATTTCATTTTGATAATTACTGTAGGAACCGATCGTGTTTTTCAGGCATGCATCGCGATATACAAGACTTTGCCGGATATGATCTACAGCCGAGCAGTTTCGTACATAATCCGGCAGAACGTCATAATTGGCGTAATCCTTGGGTGGATCGCGTGTCAGTTCCGGTTCCTCATACAGCTTCGGAATCAATGTTTCCAAAGCCACGCCGAGTGCATCCGCATCGTTATTGTAGACGGCGAGAAGCAGGGTATCAACATCATCCTGAAAATCAAACAGATTTAATGGCTGTGATCCTGCACGGTCGACGATGGATGCATCGGAATCGACGGCTGCATCTGTAGCTGGTGTGCCGGAAGGATTGGTCTGGGTATCGGATAAGGTGTTTTTGGATGGTTGCTCAACGGTTGCTGGATCTGCACCCGGTTCGGTCGATGCCTGTGCAAACGGGGTGGAAGAGGTCGGTACAAGAAACTTCTGTGAGCAGATCATACCGATTCCGGAGCCGACTGCCGAACCGATGAGAAGTCCGAGCAACAGCAGTATGAAACCCTGTTTTTTCGTGAAATCGACCGGCTTTTTATTCTGCTTTTGCTGCAAAGTGCACAGTTCCTGCTGTAATTCTTTTACGCTGCGGTATCTTTGATCCGGTTCAAAGGCCGTTGCTTTGTGAAGGATCGCGGATAATTCGGTGGAGATCTGTGAATCATCATTCTCCGAAGCGTTCAGCAGCGAGAGAAAGGTCTTGCCAAGACCGTACACATCCGTGCGGACATCGCTCTGGCGGAAACCGAACTGTTCCGGTGCCGCATTGCCGTAAGTTCCGGCAAAAACCGTATCGCGGGATTTTTCCGGTGTGAATTCATGACCGGCGTCTACGTCGATGAGAATAAGATGGTGTGTATCGGTGGAATAGATAAAGTTCTCCCCTTTGATGTCGCGATGGATCATCGGCGGGTGAAGCGCATGAAGCTCTCCAATGATCGTGCAGCACTCGGTCAAAAGGGGCAGTAACGCCTTTTCAAAGTCACTTTCCAACGGATGGGCTTCACATAATTGTTCCGCGTGATCACAAAGTGGAATGCCCCGGACATAGCGGCGGAGCAGATAGGCTGCGCCGTCCTCTTCAAAGAAATCCACCGCTTCCGGGAAATGGGATGACACAAGCTGATTTAACACGTCGTATTCCCGGCGAAGAGAATCGCGCAGGATTCCGCTTGAACTTTTCAGAATAAACAGATTGCCGGACGCGTCGCAAAGCTGATAGATCTTCTTGTCGTCCGTGTCTTTGAAAATGCTTGAGACGGTATAATGTTCTGTAAGTCGTTGCGGGAGTGTCACATCGGACAGTGCGTGTTCGAATTCATGGATAAATTGTGCACTTTTCGTATCTTGCATAACGTTTCCTTTGCATGTTTTTTTGCTTTTTATCTGCTCACATTTTACAACAAAATACTATTTTATTCAACGCCGTCCGCGCAAAGAAAAGCAAAGTTAGTTTCATAAAACTTATCTTGGAAAAAGCAGGAAAAAATGATATGATACTGAATAAGAAAGGAGTGCTTGGAAACATGAATGAAATCATTAAAGCAATGGAAGAGCGTAGAAGCATCCGCAAGTTTAAACCAGAGATGCCGAAGAAAGAAGATTTGCAGCAGATCGTGGAAGCCGGTCTGTACGCTGCCAACGGCATGGGAAGACAGGCAACGATCACGGTTGCTGTCACGAACAAGGAACTGCGCGATAGATTATCAGCGGTCAATTGCAAGATCGGCGGCTGGGATGAGAGTGTTGATCCGTTTTACGGAGCACCGGCGATCCTGATCGTTCTTGCGGAGAAAGATTGGAGAAATCGTGTATATGACGGAAGTCTTGTGATGGGCAACATGATGCTTGCCGCACATTCACTCGGACTTGGAAGCATCTGGATCCATAGAGCGAAGGAAGAATTTGAGATGCCGGAGTATCAGCAGCTTTTGAAGAAACTCGGTGTTGAAGGCGAGTGGGAAGGTATCGGACATTGTGCGGTCGGATACATCGACGGTGAGATGCCGGAAGCTGCTGAGCGCAAGCCAAACCGTGTATTCTGGGTAGAATAAGAAATATGTCAGCCGAACGATACATCAGAGATGTACCGCAATTTGCCGAAGGCAAATTTCAATGGGCTGATGTTTATTATGGAGGACAAAAAGATGGCAATTCAGTCAATTGATGCAGAAGACGATCAGTTCGCATATCGCTATGATACGCAGCTTCTGATTGATAAGAGAGACAAGGATCTCGATGAGGATGAGATCGCCGATTACATCACTGATCATTTTGAGGGCAACAGCCTGATCGCTGCGGGAGATGAGGATCTTGTCAAGATTCATTTCCATACCAACGAGCCGTGGAAGATTCTGGAGTATTGCAACTCTGTTGGTGAGATTTATGACATCGTTGTGGAAGATATGATCCGTCAGGCGGACGGCAAGCAGGGATAATGAAGTGTGATCTTCTCTGTGAGAGGGAGCAGCTTATCATAATCCTGATGAATGTTTTGTAATTGAATACGCACTTGATCAAGGGACAATTTGTGTTTATCGTATTTGTAACACGTTGCTCCTTTTTAAAAATGCCTTTTGGTTTAACAACAATTCAATTGTGCAAGAACGGATGAACAGGTTTACAAAGAAGCTGTAAAGAGAAAAGATCAATATGGTGCATTCCACGTTGCGATTACACCGATTTCGGTGTATAATAATCGCTATGACAATAAAGGAGAGAATATTTCAAAATGAGTAAAGTTAGAACAAGATTTGCACCAAGTCCGACAGGAAGAATGCATGTAGGAAATCTTCGTACCGCATTATATGCGTACCTCATCACGAAGCATGAGGGCGGTGATTTCATCTTAAGAATAGAGGATACTGACCAGGAGCGTTATGTAGAGGGCGCGGTTGATATCATTTACCGTACACTGGCTGAGACAGGTCTCATCCATGATGAGGGACCGGACAAGGATGGCGGATGTGGTCCGTATGTACAGAGTGAGCGTCAGGCAAAAGGCATCTACTTAGAGTATGCCAAGAAGCTCATTGAAAAAGGCGAAGCATATTACTGCTTCTGTGATAAGGAGCGCCTTGAGAGTTTAAAGACAACGGTTGCAGGAAAAGAGATTTCCATCTATGACAAGCATTGTCTGCACCTGTCCAAGGAAGAAGTAGAAGAGAAGCTTGCATCCGGAATCCCATATGTTATCCGTCAGAACAACCCGACAGAGGGCACAACAACATTTGAGGATGAAATTTATGGCGATATCACGGTAGATAATGCGGAACTGGACGACATGATCCTGATCAAGTCGGACGGATATCCGACTTACAATTTTGCAAACGTTGTGGATGATCATCTGATGGGAATCACGCATGTAGTACGTGGTAACGAGTATCTGTCTTCCTCACCGAAGTACAATCGTCTCTATGAGGCGTTTGGATGGGAGGTGCCGGTATACATTCATTGTCCATTGATTACGGATGAGAATCATCAGAAGCTTTCTAAGAGATGTGGACATTCTTCGTTCGAGGATCTTGTGGAGCAGGGATTTTTAACCGAAGCAATCGTGAACTTTGTTGCACTGCTTGGATGGAGCCCGGCAGACAATCAGGAGATCATGTCACTCGACGAACTGGTTGCGAAATTCGATTATCACCATATGAGTAAGTCACCGGCGGTATTTGATTATACAAAGTTAAAGTGGATGAACGGTGAGTATATCAAGAAGATGGATTTTGACGCCTTTTATGAGAAGGCACTTCCATATATCAAGGAAGTGATCACAAAGGATTACGACCTCAAGAAGATTGCGAAGATGGTACAGACGCGTATCGAGATATTCCCGGATATCAAGGATCATATTGATTTCTTTGAGGAGTTACCGGAGTATGATGTCGCTATGTATACCCATAAGAAGATGAAGACAAATGCCGAGACTTCTCTTGAAGTCCTGACAGATGTTCTTCCGATTCTTGAGAAGCAGGATGATTATAGCAATGACACATTATATGCGGCACTTCTTAAGTATGTAGAGGAGAAGGGCTGCAAGAACGGTTATGTTATGTGGCCAATCCGTACTGCAGTATCCGGCAAGCAGATGACACCGGGCGGTGCAACGGAACTGATGGAAGTCCTTGGTAAGGAAGAGTCTTTAAATCGTATCCGCAAGGGTATCGAGCTTCTTCAGGCTGCACAGGCATAACAATTCAGGCAAGACAGAGGTACTATGAATTATAGCAAATCACAGCAGGAGGCCATCCGACACAAGGATGGCCCGATGCTTGTCCTTGCGGGACCCGGATCGGGCAAGACCGCAGTTATTACCCAGCGAACCATACATTTAATCGAGCAGCATCATGTGAATCCGTCCAATATTCTGGTGATCACTTTTACCCGCGCAGCGGCGCAGGAAATGAAGCAGCGCTTTCTGGCGGCAACGGGGACAGATAAGACGCAGGTGACGTTTGGAACCTTCCACGCCATCTTTTTTATGGTGCTAAAATACGCGTATCATTTTGAGAGCAGCAACATTGTGACGGACGAGCAACGTTATCAGTTTATGCGTGAGATCTTATCGTATCATCATCTGGAGTATCAGGATGAGAACGAGTTCATCAGCGATCTGTTTGCAGATATCAGCAGAGTGAAAAATGAGAGGATTCCGCTGGATCATTTCTACTCGAGTCACTGTGGGGAGGATGTATTTCGCAAGATTTACCAGGCATACACAAGAAGACTTTCACAGAACCGGCTGATCGATTTTGATGATATGCTGACTTATACATACGAATTGTTCTCACAGAGAAAGGATATTCTATCTGCCTGGCAGAGACGCTATCCGTATATTCTCGTCGATGAGTTTCAGGATATTAATCAGATTCAGTATGACATTGTGCGTATGATGGCACAGCCGGCAGATAATCTGTTTGTTGTGGGCGATGATGACCAGTCGATCTATCGTTTCCGCGGTTCCAAGCCGGAGATTATGTTATCTTTTGATAAGGTGTATCCTGCGGCGAAGATTGTTACATTGGAGCAGAATTATCGCTGTACACCGGCAATCGTGGCTGCTGCTGGAAATCTGATCTCGCACAATAAGAAGCGATTTGATAAAAAAATCAAAGCGGAAAAAACAAACGGAGAGGCGGTACGCTTTTTCCAGTTTGAGGATCAGAGGCAGGAGAACCAGTTTATCATTGAAGAGATTGCAAAGGCAAAGAGGGAAGGCGTGCCTCTTTCTGATATTGCAGTGTTGTTTCGGACGAATCTGCAGCCGCGGCTTCTGATGGAGCAGATGATGTCTGCAAATCTTGCATTTACGACGAAGGACAGGATTCCAAATATCTATGAGCACTGGATCGCAAAGGATTTTCTGACGTATATAAGAATTGCGCAAGGAAGTACGAAGCGAGCAGATTTCCTGTCCGTCATGAATAAGCCGAACCGCTATATCGGGCGTAACAGTCTGTGTGAGCCGGAAGTTGCGTTTGATGAGTGGATGAAGATGTACGATGAGCAGCCATGGATTGCGGAGCGAATTGAGAAAATGTGGCATGATACGAGAATTTTGAATTCACTCAGTCCGTATGCAGCAATCAATTTCATCAGGAGGGGGGTCGAGTACGATGATTATATTGCGGATTATGCAGAGTATCGCAATATCAATAAGGAAGATCTCTACGAGGTGGCGGACGAAATCCAAAGTAGCGCAAAGGGATACAAAACGCTTGAAGCGTGGTTTACGCATATTGAGGATTATAAGAAGGAACTCGAACTTCTTGCGAAGAAGCGGGCAGATATGGGAAATGCAGTCACACTTGCGACACTTCACAGTGCGAAGGGGCTGGAATTTGAGCGTGTCTATCTGATTGATGTCAATGAGGGAATGACGCCGTATAAGAAAGCCGTGCTGGAACCGGATATCGAGGAGGAGAGAAGACTTTTCTATGTAGGAATGACGCGTGCAAAGGAAAAACTGACGCTTTGTGCGGTCAAAAATATCCGCAATAAGGAAGTGGACCTATCACGATTCTTAAGAGAGGCAGGGGCACAGGTTGATCCGCAATCAAATGACAGAGATCACAGTAAAGAGTAACAAGAAAAACGCCGGGAGCATATCGCTCCCAGCGTTTTGTCTTATTCGTCGTCTTCCATTGCATTAAACATATCATCATCTAAGAATTCATCGAATTTATCGGCCGCGATCTCGTATTCCTCATCGCCTTCGATCGGATCGATGCTCGGAAGTCCTTCTTCGTCTTCGGCGTAGCGGTACAGATATACATCGCCTGTCTCATTTCCCTGCTTATCAAGTGGCATTAAAGCGATATAATCGCGTCCGCCTGCTTCATAAATCGTAAGGATGGAGCATTCTACTTCGCCTTCGTCTAATTCTAATGTAACACGGATATCATCTGCTTCGTCCGGAGTAACCGGTGTTGCCTTCTCGTTATCTGCCATATTGTCCCCTTTCTGAAACGATTATTCATTGTTTTGTTTCATTATATAGAGTCTCATTTGGCTTGTCAATGAAAGCAGGGCGAAAAAAGATCGGATAAAGCGATATACAAAGACACCAAAAAAAGGTATAATCAATAAATGAGACTAAGACAGCATAGGATATGGCGGTAAAGAATGAATTATAAGATCAAAGAGGGAAATTACGAAAAACAGGGAGTACAGCAGCTCGGGAAGTGGACGATCTTCACGTTTGAGGGCGAGAAGGAGGACGATTGCAGCGTTGTACTTCTGAATAATGAGAAAGAAGTGGTGGAAAAAATTGAGGTTCCGAAGGAATACTGTATGGGATCACTCCGATCCGTTGCGGTGGAGAACCTGAAGACAGACGAGCTTCTTTATATGTTTGAAGTAAACGGTAAACGTGTGCTGGATCCTTACGCGCACAGGATTGTGGGACGTGAGGTCTGGAATGATGAGAAACGTATGCCGGATGCGGTGTATGGCGCTTTTGTGCCATACGGTTTTGCGTGGGGAGATGACCGGTCACCGGAGATCGACCGCTCACAGATGATCATGTACAAGCTGCATGTGCGCGGCTTTTCGATGGATGCGAAGGCGAGTACAACAAACGGAACTTTTCAGGCGGTCAGCGCCAGAATTCCGTATTTACAGGGAATTGGCGTGACAACGGTGGAACTTATGCCTGTGTATGAATTTGAGGAACGCATTTTCCCGGAGGAGAAGGTGCTGCCGGATTATATTCAGTGGGAAGCAGAAGACGCGGATATGATTGTGCCTCCGGAAGAGACCAAAGTTCTTCCAAAACTGAATTTCTGGGGGTATACAAAGGGTAATTATTTTGCTGTCAAATCTTCTTATGCGAGAAATGCTGCTAAGGCTTCGCTGGAGTATAAGGCTCTCATCAGAAAGCTGCATCAGCATGGGATGGAGTGCGTGATGGAGTTCTTTTTCCCGGAAGGAACGGATCAGAATCTGATTCTTGCGGCGCTTCGTTTCTGGGTGAGGGAGTATCATGTGGATGGTTTTCATCTGCTCGGGGAGAACCTTCCGATGACTGCAATTGCTCAGGACAAGCGGTTGAGCAGAACCAAGATCTTCTATACGGATTTCGGTGATGCAGGGGAAAAGGAGCGCAGTTACCGCAATCTGTATGTCTACAAGGACGAATATCAGTATCCGGCGCGCAAGATGCTCAATCATTTTGGATATGATTTGGATGAATTCATTGATCAGCAGCGCAAGCAGGGTAGTGTGCTTGGCTTTGTCAATTATATTTCGGACAATAACGGATTCACACTTGCGGATCTGTTCATGTATAATGAGCGTCACAATGAGGACAACGGAGAGAATAATTGTGACGGAAATGCATGGAATTTCAGCAATAATTATGGCGTAGAAGGTCCTACCGCGAAGCGGTATATCAACCGTTTGCGCAAGCGCCAGTGGCGCAATGCGATACTGATGATCATGATGGCGCAGGGAGTTCCGCTTCTGTGGAGTGGCGATGAGTTCGGCAACTCGCAGGCGGGAAATAATAATGCTTATTGTCAGGATAATCCGATCGGCTGGATCAATTGGAAGAGTGAAAGATCGCACAGAGATCAGAAGCTGTTTTTCGAGAATGTGGCGCGTTTTCGAAGAGAACATCCGATTCTTGCGAATCCGATGCCTTTTCAGTTCTGTGATTATAAGGCGCTCGGCTGTCCGGATCTCTCGTTTCATGGGGAGAATGCCTGGATGATACGTCCGCAGGGGGGCGGACTGGCACTTGGAATGCTCTACTGTGGGGCATATTCTGTAGATGCAGCGTATCAGGAGGATGTATACGTTGCGTATAATTTCTCGGCCTCCGAGACGGTGCTTGCGCTTCCCGGTGTAGGTAAGACCAGACAGTGGTATCTGCAGATCGACAGTTCCGATGATAAGACACCGTATCTCGCAGAACCGAAGGTATGTGCAGAGGGTAACATCACACTTCCTCCGCATACGATCAGGGTGCTCGCAGGCAGGGAAGTACCGCAGCATAAGAAGAGAAAGGAACGAGGAAGTAAGGCAGGAATTTAAGATATGGGTAATGCATGGAATCATTTTAAAACAATTACAAGACATAAGAATCTGGTTATGGCTGGCTGCTTTAAGGTTGGATTGTATAAGCAGGGACTTCTTCATGATCTGTCGAAGTATTCTCCAACAGAATTTCTGGTCGGATGTAAGTATTATCAGGGAACGATGAGTCCGAATAACGCGGAACGCATGGACAAAGGTTATTCGTCTGCGTGGCTGCATCACAAGGGGCGAAATAAGCATCACTTAGAGTACTGGATCGATTATGCGGTAGGGGAGCAGAAAGCCGGAAGCGTGCACGGTGGTATGGCTGGAATGAAGATGCCGCTTAAATACGTGGCAGAGATGTTTATTGACCGCGTGAGTGCATCGAAAAACTACCAGAAGGATAAATATACGGATCATAGTCCGATCGATTATTATGAGCATGGAAAGGATCATTATCTGATTCATGAGGACACGGAGGCGATGCTTGTGTATCTGCTTACGATGCTTGCAGTCCGGGGTGAGAAGGAGACGTTTACGTTCGTAAAAAATGAGGTGTTAAAAGGCAAAGTGCCTTATGACAAGGCACAACTTGATCCAAGGATCGAAGATCTGAAGAAAAATTAAGCATATAAAGTCGGAATGCCGGAGGGTGTTCCGGCTTTTTTACTTAGCCTTGTACGTTTTTGTGGGGAAAAGCACGAGATCATGTGCTTTCTCATACAATATAGAAAGCGATGTGAAAAGGTGCTGCGTGAAAACATTTTTGGTTCCACTGACACCGGAAGAGGAAGCAGACTGCCTGAAACGATGGCAAAGCGGTGAGCGGGCGGCGAAGGAAGAACTGATTCTGCACAATATGCGCCTTGTTGCTCATGTGGCAAAAAAATATATAAGTTCGGGGGAGGACGCAGAGGATCTGATCTCAATTGGAACGATTGGACTTCTGAAAGCAGCGGATTCGTTTAAACCGGACTATGGAAGCCGGTTTGCAACCTACGCAATCCGATGCATTGACAATGAGATGCTGATGCATTTTAGGAGCCGGAAGAAGGCAAGAGGAGAGGTTTCACTTTTTGAACCGATCGGAGTGGATAAAGAAGGCAATCAGATTCAATTGGTCGATGTACTTGAATATCATGATGTTAACGTCGTGGAGAATGTTCAGAAAAAGGAACAGATGGAGACAATCAGCAGAAATATTGGGCAGATTTTAAGCGAAAGGGAGTACTATATCATCCGCAAACGGTACGGATTGTTTGGAACAAAAGAGTGTACGCAGCGTGAAATCTCAGCGGAGCTTGGCATCTCCAGATCTTATGTTTCACGCATTGAGAAGAAGGCGTTGGATAAACTGAAAAAATTTGTAGTCAGTTCATAAAAATTTTAGATGAAAAAAGATGGATCTTGTGTTATGATAGATCCATCTTTTTTCATACATCAGTCGATGTGCATTCCCCAACCGTTGGAATGAGGTGAATATGTACAGTACAGTTAGGACTTCTATGCTCTGTGGTATTCATGCGATACCGGTACAGGTAGAAGTAGATATCAGCACAGGACTGCCTGCATTTGAGATGGTTGGTTATCTGTCTTCCGAGGTGCGTGAGGCGAAGGAGCGCGTGCGCACAGCACTTCACAATTGCGGAGTATCACTCCCGGCCAAACGCATTACGATCAATCTCTCGCCGGGAAATATAAGGAAGACCGGAACCGGATTTGATCTGCCGATTGCAGTGGCACTTCTCTATGCGATCGGTGTGCTTGAAGCGGAAGACAACAGCAACCGCGTATTTGTCGGAGAACTGAATTTAAATGGACAGGTACTTCCGGTTAACGGAATTCTGCCGGTTGTGTCGGATGGATTCTGTGAAGAAAACAAGAATGAATTTGTGATCCCGATGGATAATCTGGCAGAGGGAAAACTAGTGCAGGACGCGAAAGTATATGGTTTTTCATCACTTGAATCGGTAATCTGTTATCTTCGTGATGGAAGAAAAGAACAGCCGAAGGAGACCTCTTTTGTGGAAGAGAGAAAAGCAAATGTTGATTTTGCGGAAGTGAATGGACAGCCGTTTCTGCGGCGTGCAGCGGAGGTGGCAGCAAGCGGAATGCATAATCTGCTTATGGTCGGACCTCCCGGGGCAGGCAAGACCATGATCTCCGAGCGCCTTGCAACCATTCTTCCTCCACTGACAGAGGAAGAGAAACTGGAACTTTCTAAGATTTACAGTGTATGCGGAATGCTGAATAACCATAATGCGTTATTGCAGCAGCGCCCGTTCCGCAGTCCACATCACACGGTAACGCGTGCGGGAATCACGGGCGGAGGTGCCGTTCCACGACCGGGAGAAATCTCCCTGGCGCATCACGGAGTGCTTTTTCTTGATGAACTGACAGAATTTGACAAGGCAACACTTGAAATTTTAAGACAGCCGTTGGAAGAGAGGCAGATTCATCTGACCCGTGCGCTGACAAGTGTGTGTTATCCGGCGGATTTCCTTCTTCTTGCGTCCATGAATCCGTGCAACTGTGGATATTATCCGGACATGCAGAGGTGCCATTGTACGCCTGCCACGCTGCGCCGATATTCGCAGAAAGTGTCACAGCCGCTCATTGACCGTATTGACATCTGTGTGGAGGCTCCGACGGTAACCTATTCGGAACTGACGGGAAAATGCAAAAACGAGGATTCCGCAACAATCCAGAAAAGAGTGCAGGCCTGCCATGAAATCCAGCAGGAACGCTTCCGTGGGGAGTCGTTTCATTACAACAGCCGGATTCCGGCAGCACGGATGGAGGAGTTTTGTCCGCTTGGGGACAAGGAACAGAACTACATGGAGCGTATGTATCAGAAAATGTCCCTGACTGCGCGCACTTACCATAAGATTCTGCGCGTGGCAAGAACAATCGCAGATTGTGAGGAGCGCAGACAGATCCATGTGCGTCATCTGAGTGAGGCAGTCTGCTACCGGAGTATGGATGAACGGTTCTGGGGAGGTGTGTGATGTATCGGTACTGGTTTGATAATATAAAGGGACTCACACCTGTCAAAAAGCGTATTCTCTATGAGACATTCCGTGAAGCGGAAATCCTTTATCATGCACCGGAAGATACGATCCGGAAAGTGACTGGTATTGAGGATCAGGATGTATTGGCAGTTACAGAGAGTAAAAGAAGCTGGAACCTCGAAGGCGCATGGATGCGCCTGCAGGAGAGAGGAATCAGTCTTGTGACATTGGAAGATGATGAGTATCCGGCTAAGCTTGCGCGGATTGTGGCACCGCCTTATGCATTGTATTACAGAGGACATCTTCCGGATGAATCACACAGATCTGTTGCAATCGTTGGCGCAAGAGGGCGAAGCGCCTACGGAAGTCAGGTCGCGCGGGCGCTGGCAAAGCGGCTGGCGGAATTTGATGTGGATATTATCAGCGGGATGGCGCTTGGCATTGACACGGACGGTCATATGGGAGCGCTTGACGGTGGAGGAAGAACCTATGCTGTGCTTGGATGCGGTGTGGACATCTGTTATCCGAAGAGCAATCATTTTTTATATGAAGAAATTCCTAAGGAGGGTGGCATCCTTTCGGAATTTGTTCCGGGTACACAGCCGCTTCCCATGCTTTTTCCGCAGAGAAACCGGATTATCTCCGGATTGTCGGACTATGTGATTGTAATTGAAGCAAGAATGAAAAGCGGATCGCTGATTACGGCAGATTATGCGATGGAGCAGGCGAGAGAGGTTTATGCGCTTCCGGGGCGGATTACGGACGAACTGAGTCAGGGATGCAACCACCTGATCCAGCAGGGAGCAGGAGTGATCGCAAGTGTGGATGACTTCTTAAAAGAAATGCAGCTTTCCGATGCTTCGACGGACATTCAGATGGACTTTCGGAAAAATCTTCTTGAAAAAGACGAAACGTTGGTGTATAGTTTATTCGATTTTCATCCCCTTGGATTGGGGAGTCTGGTTGAGAAAACCCCATACTCGCTTCTTGAGGTATTGGATATTCTTGAGCGGCTGCAGCAGAAGGGGTTTGTGAAGGAAACCATTCCGAATTTCTACGTGAAAACGATCTGATAGATAATAAAGGAGCATTTTTCTTATGGCAAAGTATCTTGTTATTGTGGAGTCGCCTGCGAAGGTTAAGACAATAAAAAAATTCCTGGGTAAAAATTATGAGGTTATGGCATCGAACGGACATGTCAGAGATCTTCCGAAGAGTCAGCTTGGCTTTAGTCCGGAAAATAATTTTGAACCGAAATATATTACGATCCGTGGAAAGGGGGAAATTCTTGCCAAGCTTCGTAAGGAAGTGAAGAAAGCGGACAAGATCTATCTTGCAACGGACCCGGACCGTGAGGGGGAGGCGATTTCCTGGCATCTGACCAAGGCGTTAAAGCTTGAGGATAAGGATGTCAGTCGTATCAGCTTTAACGAGATTACAAAGACTGCCGTCAAAGCATCGCTTAAGAATCCGCGTGAGATCGATATGGATCTTGTGGACGCCCAGCAGGCACGAAGAGTGCTGGATCGAATGGTTGGTTACCGCATCAGCCCGCTTCTGTGGGCAAAGGTCAAGAGAGGCTTGAGTGCCGGACGTGTGCAGTCGGTTGCGCTGCGTATTGTCTGTGACCGTGAGGCGGAGATCGATGCTTTCATTCCGGAGGAATACTGGTCACTTGAGGCAAGTCTTCTGCCGGAGGGCGAGAAGAAGCCGATTCTTGCCAAGCTTACGGATAAGGACGGCAAGAAGATTGAGGTTACGTCTGAAGCGGAAATGAATGCGATTCTTGAGGAAATCAAGGGGCAGTCATTCCAGGTGAAGGATATAAAAAGAGGCGAGCGCACCAAGAAAGCACCGCTTCCGTTTACAACGAGTACGTTGCAGCAGGAGGCGTCAAAAGCACTCAATTTCCCGATCTCAAAGACGATGCGTATTGCCCAGCAACTGTACGAAGGTGTGGATATCAAGGGGCAGGGAACCGTCGGTATTATCACATACCTGCGTACGGATTCTGTCCGCATTTCCGAGGAAGCGGATGCTGCTGCAAGAGAGTTTATCGGAACAAATTACGGAGAGCAGTATCTTTCTGCAGGAGAGGGAAGCAGGAAAAACGGTGCGAAGATACAGGATGCGCATGAGGCAATCCGTCCGACGGATATCAACCGTATCCCTTCCGATATCAAGGATTCGCTCAGCAGAGATCAGTTCCGCCTGTATCAGCTGATCTGGAAGCGTTTTGCTGCCAGCCGTATGGCGAATGCAATCTATGAGACGATGACGGTCAATATAGCGGTCGGATCTTATGGATTCCGTGTATCGACATCGAAGGTTGCTTTCGATGGATTTATGCTCGCATATACCGAGGCGGACGATGAGAAGGACACGAAGCAGGTTCTGCTTAAGGACATTGACGAGAATACGAAACTCTCATTAGTGGAGATGGATCCGAAGCAGCATTTTACCCAGCCACCGGCGCACTTTACCGAGGCATCCCTTGTAAAGACACTTGAGGAACTGGGAATCGGACGACCGAGTACTTACTCGCCGACCATTACGACAATTATTGCAAGAAGATATATTACCAAAGAAAATAAGAATCTTTATGTGACAGAGATCGGCGAAGTGGTAAATTCCATCATGAAGGAATCTTTCCCTACAATCGTGGATGAACATTTTACTGCGAATATGGAGTCTCTTCTCGACAGTGTAGCGGAAGGTGCGGTCAACTGGAAGACGGTTGTCGCTAATTTCTATCCGGACCTGGAAGCAGCAGTGCAGGCTGCGGAGAAGGATCTTGAGAAGATTACGATCGAGGACGAAGTGACCGAAGAAGTCTGTGAAGTGTGTGGACGCAATATGGTCATCAAATATGGTCCTCACGGTAAATTCCTTGCATGCCCGGGATTTCCGGACTGCCGCAATACGAAGCCTTATTACGAGAAGATCGGCGTTGCCTGCCCGAAGTGCGGTAAGGATGTCGTGATCAAGATGACGAAGAAGGGACGTCGCTACTACGGATGTATTGATAATCCGGAGTGCGATTTCATGAGCTGGGGACGTCCGGTTGCCAAGAAATGCCCACGATGCGGCGGTTATATGGTTGAAAAAGGCGCGAAGCTTGCCTGCGCGGATGAACATTGTGGCTACACGGAAGCAAAAGAGGCGAAAAACGAAAAATAAAATAATGCAATTGCATGAAAAATATTGAATTGTCAGAAAAATAGTGATAAACTCATAGTTAAATCGAAACTTTTTGCCGGAATGCGAAAGTAGTCAGGAGGATGACATGAGTGTACAGCTTCTGGATAAAACACGTAAAATAAACAAATTACTTCACAATAATAATTCGTCAAAGGTAGTTTTTAATGATATCTGTGAAGTTCTGACCGGAATACTGGATTCCAATATTCTTGTGATCAGCAAGAAGGGAAAGGTGCTTGGATCGAGCGTCTGCAAAGGCGTAGACGAGCTTCAGGAACTGATCGTAGATGAGGTCGGCGGATTTATTGATCCTGCGTTAAACGAGCGACTGCTCGGAATCCTTTCCACAAAGGAGAATGTAAATCTTGAGACGCTTGGATTCGGAGAGGAGTCCAGACGGTATCGTGCGATCATTACTCCGATTGATATTGCGGGAGAGAGGCTCGGTACGTTGTTTGAGTATCGCAGCGAGAAGGAATATGACATTGATGATATTATTCTGACGGAGTATGGAACGACGGTTGTCGGACTTGAGATGATGCGTTCTGTCAATGAGGAGAGTGCGGAGGAAGCAAGAAAAGTTGCCATCGTGAAATCTGCGATCAGCACGCTTTCGTTTTCGGAGCTGGAAGCGATCACTCATATTTTCGATGAACTTGATGGCAACGAGGGAATCCTTGTTGCGAGCCGGATTGCGGATCGTGTAGGAATCACAAGATCTGTGATCGTGAATGCACTTCGAAAGTTTGAGAGCGCCGGCGTAATCGAATCAAGATCATCCGGTATGAAGGGAACCTATATCAAGGTCGTCAATGATGTTGTGTTCGAAGAATTGGACAAGCTCAAACGCAACAAGGCAAAATAAGCAGTAAAATAAATCGAATAAACTACCAAGGAATGGGGATTTTAAAGGGACTTATACAAGATATAGGTTCCTTTTTTGCTTACAAAATATGGCTTTTTTATGAAAAGCACTTGTATTTTGAAAGAAGTATACTATAATTAGTATGATAGAATAATTAGGGATACTAGATGAAGGGGGTTCTTATGCTCAGTACAAACGCTTTTGATTATGTCAATGTATTGGACAAGGCTGCGGATGCAAGCTGGAAGAGAGAGACGGTTCTCGCCAACAATATTGCCAATGTAAATACGCCCGGATATAAGCGGAAAGACTTAGACTTTGAGGGTGTCTTGAAGCAGGAACTCGGCAGATGTAAACATACGTCGCTCGATACGAAGATCGACAATCTGCATATGGATCATCTGAATCCTTCGGTATATACGGATCTGTCCAATTATTCCTACCGTCTGGACGGAAACAATGTCGATATCGATGTCGAGGAAGTGGAGTACGCATCCGAGCAGATTCGTTACCAGGGAATTACGGCAGGTATTAACAATGAGTTTAACCGCATGAAGACTGTGATCAGTTAAGGAGAGTAAGAAATGGGATTATTTCAATCGTTTAATATCAGCGCATCGGGAATGACCGCGGAGCGCTTCCGCACCGATATCATTGCGGAGAATATTGCCAATGTAAATACAACTTCAACAGAGAGCGGCGGACCTTACCGACGCAAGATTGTGACATTTCAGGAACGTGCGGTTACACCGTTTAGTCAGGTTTTCTCAGCTTCGAAGAATCCGGCAATCGGTAATGGTGTCAAGGTAACTTCCGTGCGTGAGGATACGGAGACGGATTTTATCAAGGAGTATGATCCTTCCAATCCGGATGCGGATGCGGACGGATATGTGTCTTATCCGAATGTGAATACCGTTACAGAGATGACGAACCTGATCGATGCACAGCGTGCTTATGAGGCGAATGCGACAGCTTTTGAAGCGAGCAAGAGCATGGCACAGACAGGATTGTCAATCGGACAGTAATCTATAGAATGAGGCTTTACGCCGGAAACAGAGAGGAAATATATGGATATTAATTCACTTGCGAGTGTGTCATCCAATTATTTGAATACATTTACGCCTAAGACGACGGATGTGAATACGGATAAGAATAGTTTCAGTTCCGTACTTTCCGCGGCGATGCAGTCGATTGATGAGACGAATGACTTGCAGAATACTGCAGAATCAGAGGAAATCCGTTTCGCGCTCGGAGAGGCGGACAATACGCACGATCTTCTGATCGCGGAGACGAAAGCGAACATTGCACTCCAGTACACCGTTGCGGTGCGTGATAAGCTAATTGACGGTTACAGAGAAATTATGCAGATGTCAATCTAAATAATCATTTTGATAATAGGATGGATTAGGTAGGAGAGGAACAAAAGAATGCCAGAACAATTGCAGAAAATCATCAACCGTGTGGTTGAATGGTGGAAGAAATTTAATACAAAGCAGAAGGCTTTAATGATCAGTCTGACAAGCATCGTGATCGTGGCGCTTGTGATTCTTGGCGTGGTGATGACAAGACCTACCTATACGACACTGATTGATTGCGAAAATGCGAAAAGTGCCAGTCAGGTCAAGGAAATTCTTGATGCGGACGGAACGATTGATTATAAAGTATCGAATTCTACGCATTTTGAAGTTAATGTCAAGGATGAGAGTGCAGCAAATATGCTGCTGGGATCCAATGATATTGCGACCGCAGGATACGATATTTCTAAGGCAGATGTCTCATCTGTTGTGGATGGAAGCTTTTCCCGTACAGAGGCAGATAAGCAGAAACTGAATAAGGCATACCTGGAGCAGAAGCTGCAGGAGGATCTTGCAGCGAATGATCTGATCAATTCTGCGAAGGTTTCCTTAGATCTTCCGACCGATGATGGAACTTTGATTTCCAGAATGCAGGAGGGATCTGCGAGTGTATCGCTTGATCTCAAGAGTGATATGGATGAGGATCAGGCGTATTCGATTGCGCGCTTTGTTGCAACACAGATCGGCAACGAATCAACGAAGAATATTACAATTCTTGACCAGAAGACTTCAATGCTTCTGTATTCCGGAGCGGATCAGGACTCCGCTTCCTCGGTTGTTTCAACCAACCTGAGCACGAAGCAGAAGACACAGAACATGGTAAAGGATGAGGTTAAGAATGTTCTCGTGAAGTCTGGTATTTTCTCGGATGTGCAGGTCGGAATCAATCTGGACATGAATTTTGATTCGGTGAAGAAAAATTCGGTTGTATATTCCCATAATGACGGAATGGATAATGGTGAGATTACAAGCCGTTCGGAGTATCAGGCGGATGCCACCGGCGGACAGGCTGCGGTTCCGGGAACGGATTCCAATGATGATACACCAACTTATGTGACACAGGATGGCGAGATTACGGAATCTTCTGTGTCAGATATTGATACACAGTATGCACCGAATAAGGAAGAAACAGAGACAATCAACAATGGTGGAACGGTTGATTATACAACGAGTTCCGTTGCCGTATCAGCGACCAGATGGGTTGTCTATGATGAGGATGAACTTAAGGCAAGCGGTCAGCTTGACGGAACGACATTCGAAGCGTTTAAGGCGGCACACAGTGATCCGGTACAGGTACAGGCAGATCAGGAATATATTGATATGATCGCTAAAGCGACCGGTTTTGATACCAATAATATTTCTTTTGTCTGCTACGAGCGTCCACAGTTTGTTGAATCGAGCAGCAAAGGCATCGGTCTGACGGATATCTTACAGATTGCGCTTGCAGTATTGATCTTTGCATTACTTGGATATGTGGTGTTCCGAAGCACCAGAAAGCAGGTCGAGGAGGAAATCGAGCCGGAACTTTCTGTGGATGCATTGCTTGAGTCAACAGCAAATACAGGAGATGAGCTTGAGAATATCGGCTATTCGGAGAAATCAGAGACACGTGTTCTGATTGAAAAATTTGTGGATGAAAATCCGGATGCGGCAGCGTTGTTGCTGCGCAACTGGTTAAATGAGGATTGGGAGTAAGGTATGAGCGAATCTTATACAGGAGTGCAGAAAGCAGCAATTCTTCTCATTACGTTGGGACCGGAGAAGGCTGCTACAATCTTTAAGCACCTGAAAGAAGATGAAATTGAAGAACTCACACTTGAGATTGCGAATACGAGGAGTGTATCCCCGCAGACGAAGGAAGAGGTATTGGAGGAGTTTTATCAGGTATGTCTTGCGCAGCAATATATTGCGGAAGGTGGTATCGGATATGCGAAGGAACTTCTTGAGAAGGCTCTTGGAAGTGACAAGGCACAAGGTGTTATTGCCAAGCTGACCGCTTCTCTTCAGGTTCGCCCGTTCGAGTTTGTACGCAAAACGGATCCGAGTCAGCTGCTCAATTTTATTCAGGATGAGCACCCGCAGACGATTGCGATGATTCTGTCGTACTTATCGCCTTCACAGGCATCGATGGTGCTTAGTGCTCTGCCACCGGAGAAACAGGCGGATGTTGCAAAGCGTATTGCGTTGATGGATCGCACATCGCCGGATGTCATCAAGGAAGTAGAACGGGTATTGGAGAGAAAGCTTGCTTCTCTTGTTAATCAGGATTACACGATCGTTGGTGGTATTGATGCGATCGTTAATATCTTAAACAGTGTCGACCGTGGAACGGAAAAACACATTATGGAGTCTCTGGAAATCGAAGAGCCGGAGCTTGCCGACGAGATCCGCAAGAAGATGTTCGTGTTCGAGGATATTTTGTTACTCGACGACCGTGCAATACAGCGTGTGCTGCGTGATGTTGAGAATGGAGATCTTGAACTTGCCCTTAAGAATACATCGGAAGAGGTTCAGAATGTAGTATTCAAGAACCTGTCGAAGAGACTTGCGGCAATGATCAAAGAGGATATGGATTTTATGGGCCCGGTACGAATGAAGGATGTCGAGGAGGCACAGCAGAAGATTGTTGGTGTTATCCGAAAGCTCGAGGAAGCAGGAGATATCGTAATTTCCCGTGGCGGAGGAGACGATATCGTTGTCTAATTTATTAAAACAATGCTTTGTGGTGAATTCCACGCAGGGGAACAGAATTATCAATTCCGATCAGCATATGAAGGAGCGGATGGCGGGTGAAGGTCGGTCGTTATCGGAAGAACCGGAAGGAGAACTGACCGGTTCTGCAGATGCGGCGGAAGAGGAGAGCCTTCCGACTTACGAGGAAGAAAAGGTTAAGCTGGAACAGCTTCGCAAGGCGATGATCGCCGATGCGCAGACGATGGCAAACCAGATCACTTCGACAGCTCATTCGGAGGCAAACGGAATCTTAGATGCTGCCAAGCAGAGCGCGCAGCAATTATTTGAGGAACAGAGAAAGCTCGGATATGAAGAGGGAAGACAGCAGAGTGAACAGGAACTGCAGGCAGTAAGAGGGCAGCTGGAACAGGAATATGAACAGAAGAAGGAACAACTACAGACGGAATACAATGAACGCATGGAACATATGGAGAGCGACATTGTAGATGCAGTGTCCCAGGTGTTTGAAAAAGTATTCCAGATACAGTTTTCGGATAAGAGGGAAGTGCTTCTTGCACTTGTGAAAAATACACTTATGGATGTGGATGCTGGCAACAAGGTGCGCATTCATGTCAATGAGGCGGATCATCAGATGCTGATGGATCATTTAGATGAAATCCAGAAACAGGTCGGCGGAGATGTCGCAATCGAGTTTGTTCAGGAGAATAAATTTGAGGACGGACAATGTCAGCTTGAGACGTCGTACGGCGTGTTTGACTGCGGACTGGACACGCAGCTTATAAATCTGATCAAGGATATCCGCTCATTAGTTTCATAACCGGGGTACGATTGACGTTGAGTGTAGCAGATAAGTATTTACAGCTTTTAGACAGACAATATTATAACAGTTACGGAAAGGTTGTTAAGGTTGTCGGCCTGACGATCGAGTCCGTAGGACCGAAGGCGCGTCTTGGGGATCTGTGCAAGATTTATCCAGATGAGGATCGGGAGAATCATGTGATCGCGGAAGTGGTTGGATTCCATGATTCCCAGCTTATTCTGATGCCGGTTGACAGCGTGGAGGGCGTTGGAGTTGGATGTATCGTAGAGAATACGGGACATCCATTATCTGTATTAGTAGGGGAAGAACTGCTTGGGCATACATTGGATGGTATCGGAAGAATCAGTGACGGGGATGTGGAGATCCACGGAGAATATTATCCGCTGGAACAGACACCGCCGGATCCGATGAAACGTGAGATTATCAGTGAGGTATTGCCGCTTGGTGTGAAGGCGGTTGATGGACTGATCACGGTAGGTAAGGGGCAGCGTATCGGTGTATTTGCAGGTTCCGGAGTCGGTAAAAGTACACTTCTTGGTATGTTTGCCCGCAATACAAAGGCGGATATCAATGTGATCGCCCTGATCGGAGAGCGAGGCCGAGAGGTGCGCGAGTTTATTGAGCGTGATCTAGGACCGGAAGGTATGGCAAGATCGGTTGTTGTTGTGGCAACTTCTGACAAGCCTGCACTGATTCGAAACAAGTGTGCAAAGACGGCAACAGCAGTGGCAGAATATTTCCGCGATCAGGGAAAAGATGTTCTGTTGATGATGGATTCTATGACGCGTTTTTCGCAGGCACAGAGAGAAATCGGACTTGCGTCAGGAGAACCTCCGGTAACAAGAGGTTATCCGCCAAGCGTGTATTCGGAGATGCCGAAGCTGTTAGAGCGTGCGGGAACCAATGATAAGGGATCCATTACCGGCCTGTATACGGTATTGGTCGATGGTGACGACTTCAATGAGCCGATTACTGATACAGCGCGTGGTATCTTAGACGGACATATCATGCTTGACCGAAAACTTGGACATAAGAATCATTATCCTGCGATTGATATCTTACAGAGTATTTCCCGTGTCATGAGTTCAATCGTAACAAAGGAGCATAAGGCACTTGCGGGAAAATTAAAAAATGTTCTTGCAACCTACAATGAGGCGGAGGATCTGATCAACATCGGCGCCTACAAAAGCGGTTCCAATCCGGAGATTGATTACGCAATCCGCAAGATCAAGGATGTGAATACATTTCTTTGTCAGGGAACGGATGAGAAGTTTGCTTTTGACGAGGAAATCAAGCTGCTTGCAGATGTGTTTGCAGATTAGGAAAGTGGTTGAGTAAGTTATGGCGAAATTTGTATATCGCATGCAGAATATATTGAATATCAAGCAGAAACTTGAGACACAGGCACAGATGGCGTACAGTATCGCGAATCAGAGATATCTGGATGAGCAGAAGGTACTGCAACAGTATCTGATCCGCAGAGTCGGATATGAGAAACAGTTAAAAGAGGCTGTGCAGGGGAATCTTGATCTGCAGGAAGTTGCGCATGCACGTGCCAATGTCAATGATATGAAAACGATCGTGCGGCGTCAGATGATGAATGTTCATACGGCGGAGAAAGAGATGGAAGATGCGCGTGCCGCTTTAAATGAAGTGATGCAGGAGCGCAAGGTGCAGGAGAAGCTGCGGGAGAAAGCGTTTGAAGAATTCAAGCAGGAGCTCGCTGCAGCGGAGACAAAAGAGATCGATGAGCTGGTAAGCTACACATATAACAAATAGAGGAAAATTTATGCCATTTAAAAAGAAAAAGAATGAAACTGAGATGACAGCAGAACAAAATCCGCAAGAGGAAGAAGAGAAGGCGGGGGGCAAGCTGGTACTTGCGTTGGTTACCATCCTTATTATTGCAATCTGGCTCGGTATTATCGCAATTCTGATCAAGACGGATGTTGGCGGATTTGGATCATCGATTTTATATCCGGTGTTAAAGGATGTGCCGTATATCAATAAGATATTGCCGACGGTGGATAATTCCGATCTTCCGACGGAGGATACACAGTACCGGTACGGTTCTCTTGATGAAGCGGTTGCGCGGATCAAGGAACTGGAACTCGAACTGGATAGTGCGAAAGCAAACGAACAGAAAGATTCTGAGACGATTGACAATCTGAATGAACAGATCGACGATCTCTCAAGCTATAAAGAAGACGAGGCGGCGTTCGAAAAAGAAAAAGAAAAATTCTATGAAGAGGTTGTTTTTTCGGATAATGCGCCCGATATAAATGAATATAAGACTTATTATGAGAGCATTGATCCAAAGAATGCAGAAGTCTTATATAAACAAGTAGTAGAACAGATTACCTACGATGATGAGGTTAAAGATTATGCTGACACTTACTCCAAAATGAAGCCGAAGGAGGCGGCTGCCATCTTTGATACGATGACAGACAATCTTGGGCTGGTTGCCGATATTATGAAGAATATGGGCACGGAGGAGCGAGGCAAGATCCTTGGTAAGATGGATGCGACGACTGCGGCGAAGCTGACGGAAATCATGGAACCGACGAAGTAGGAATCTGTCAGATTTCATTTAGAAATCTGCTATGTCAAAGAAAGGAGGAACATATTTGACCAGTGCAAATGTATTTAATCTGGGTTCTGTAGGTCAGGGTCAGAATTTAAATGCAAATGCTGCAACAAGCAAAACAAAGGTTGAAAATTCAGGCGCTGCGGCTGCGTTTTCGTCGATTATGAATGGCAACTACTCTACAAATCATACTGCAAATACCAAAGATATTGTGCAGACATCCATTAAGACGAATGATACAGACCGCGCGCAGAATTCGTACACACAGTATTCCGGCAGAGATACGAAGATTGCTTCGGCAACGATGAATGACAAGATTAGTAAAGCGGCAGATCAGCTTGATGATTTTGATCAGAAGGTTGTCGCAAAGGTCGCTGAGGATCTTGGCGTGGATGAGGAAGCGGTACGGACTGCGATGGAAATACTTGGAATTACAGCCTTTGGTCTTATGGATCCACAGAATCTGGCACAACTGACAGTAGAACTGACTGGTGCATCGACACCGGAAGATTTATTACTTCAGCCTCAGTTTGTTGATCTTATGCAGGATATGCAGAGCATTTCCGGTGAATTGATGGACCAATTGGATCTGATGCCGGAAGAAATGCAGAAATTACTTGCACAGATGGATACGCTTGAAACACCTCAGGTGCTTGAGGATGCCTCTTTTGCAGAGGTTATGAATCAGGCGGCAGAGCAGAATGCACAACCGGATGTGACGGTGAATGCAGATAACGCTCAGGCGGATGAAATTGTGGATACAGATGCTTCAATACAGCCGGGGAATGCAAATATAGCAGAACCGGTCGCTGAGGAAGCAAAACAATCCGGACAATTCAGTTCGGACAATGATGGCAGCAATGCAGAAAATCTGGCACAGCATGAAAATGAAGTTCACACTGCAGATCGAACGGATGCTCATGTGACAGAACAGACACCGGAAATGGTGTTTACAACCGATCAGATTTTGAATGAAAGTATGGTACAGGCGGAGGACACTTCTTATCTGCCGATTGATACGATGGATCTGATCGAACAGTTTGCAGAGAATGTGAAGGTGACAGTGGCAGAGAATGCCTCATCGATGGAGATGCAGCTGAACCCGGAGAATCTCGGTAAAGTATATCTTCAGATTTCTTCCGAACAGGGAAGTGTCCGTGCACAGATCGCGGCGAGCAACGAAGCTGTTAAGGCTGCACTTGAAATACAGGTCGCAGAGCTTCGGGAGACACTCGAGCAGTCGGGAATCAAGGTGGATTCTATTGAAGTGACCGTTGCGTCACACGAATTTGAGCGAAATCTTGAACAGGGACAGAGCCGCGAGTTTGAAGAAGGACAAAGACAACAGGAACAGCAGTCACAGAGAAGAAACATTAATTTATCCTCGCTGGATGAGTTGTCTTCACTGATGACAGAAGAGGAAGCCTTAGTTGCCCAGATCATGAAGGACAACGGAAACTCGGTTGATTTGACTGCATAAGGAGGAACAATATGGCAACAACATATACCGCTGCGGTAGATAACGGTAAGTTGGTAACGGATTATCAGGCAAAGAAGAAGGCGGAAGAAGCCGATAAGAATAGTGGCTCATCCCTTGGGTATGACCAGTTTTTAACGCTTCTTTGTGCGGAAATGCAGTATCAGGATCCACTGGAACCAACAAGCAATACAGAGTATGTTGCACAGCTTGCTACATTCTCGCAACTCGAGGCTACGTTATCCATGCAGCAGACACAGGAAAATGAGATGGCAAACGCTTTGGTCGGTAAACAGGTAATTCTGAAGGTTGCAGATGAAACGACCGGCAAAGAAAATTATGTCAACGGTAAAGTCGATTATATCATGTATCAGGAAGACGGAAGCGTTATGCTCAGCGTGAATAACCGTCTGTACAACATTGATACGCTGGATACGGTTGCAGATGAAAGCTATTATGAGGCGGTTACAACTGCGAAAACATTCAGTGATATGGTCGGTCAGCTTCCGGATATTGAGAATATTAATGAGAGCTACGAGAAGGCGATCCAGCAGATCAGGGATGTGTATGACGGAATGACTTCTTACCAGCAGAAATATGTGGACAGTGATGATCTGACAAAGCTGGAAAATTATGAGAAGCGTCTTGCGGAAATCAAGAAGGCACATGAGGGCGAAAGCGGCGAGAAGACAGACACGGATAATACGACAGATAACACGGAGAACGGGACGACCGATGTTGTAGACAAGACCGATACTGACAACGATGCGAATACGGATAACAATACGAATGCGGACAGCAAAACAGAGACGGAGGCGAATGCATGAATCCGATAGCCGGACAGTTTTCGTCGATCGAACAGGTCAGTGATCAATATTTAAATCAAAAAAATGTTAATCAATCTTCCAAAAAGTCCGATATATCATTTGAGGAAGTTTTAAGAAGACAACAGTCCCTGAGTACAACAGGGAGTGAAACGCTAAAGTTTTCAAAGCATGCCACGCAGCGACTGGAAAGTCGGGGCATCAGCCTATCGGATGAACAGAATGTGAGACTGCAGAGTGGTGTGGAGAAAGCGAGCGCAAAAGGGATTAACGAATCACTGGTTCTTGTCGATTCACTGGCATTTATCGTGAATGTTCCGAACAAAACGGTTGTGACGGCGATGGATCAGACGGAAACACAATCAAATGTATTTACAAATATTGATGGCGCAGTAATTATGTAGCTGGACCTTATGGAAGCTACGGTTTCTGACTGACAGAGGAAACCAAAGGATGCCATCACAGGAGGTCAATGTACTATGATGAGATCAATGTACTCTGCTGTGTCCGGACTTAAGACACATCAGACAAGAATGGACGTTATCGGTAATAATATCGCGAACGTCAACACGGAAGCATTCAAGTCTTCCAATGTACGATTCAGTGAGATTATGTATCAGACGACAGCTTCTGCATCCGGCGGAAACGGTACAACCGGTATCGGCGGTAAGAATGCAAAGCAGATCGGTCTTGGTGTAACCACTGCATCGACAATGGTGAATATCACCGGTGCGGGTGCATCGGAGACGACAGGTAATCCGTTCGATTTAAAGTTTACGGACAGCCAGTCGACCAATTTCTTTATTGTAAGTGATGGAACCAATCGCTTTTTTACAAGAGCAGGTTCGTTTTATGTGGATGGTAACGGATATCTGTGTATGAGTTCGACCGGATATACGCTGCAGGGATGGCAGGTGGATCCGACGACAGGCGATATTCGTAAAGATATCGTATCTCCACTTCAGGTAATGTCTCCGCAGAACCAGACTGCAGCTCCGGAAGCTACGACAAAGGCTTATGTATCCGGAGTGCTGGATAAGAAGGACACGAACGTTACCAGTGAAGACGGATATACGGTGACACTGGGATTTTTCGATAATCTTGGATATTCCTATACGGCTAAGTTTGCAATCAAGCCGCGTGAGAATAGCACGGTGGATGGACAGTATCACATTACACTGACGGATATTATTGATTCGAGCAGTCGGTCGATTCTTGGAAATACAGATGCCGAGAAAAGGGCAAACATCAACAGTGTGTTCGGTAACGGATATGATATTGATTTCGATGCGAATGAGGGTACTTTCGTATCGATCGGTGGAAATAATAAGACGAGCCAGATGTTAAATCTGTCTGCTCTGAGAACCGGATATACAACAAACGGACAGAATGGACAGCAGAATGTTACCAGTAATTTTCAGAATATCGAGCTTGATTTCTCGAAATGTATGAACTACAACAACGGTGGAACTTCTACCTTTAAGATGTTAAAAGGTGATACGACAGGAGACGGAGCCGGAAAGAAGCTTGGAGCCTTAACCGGAATTACAATTGACCAGCAGGGTCAGATCCATGGTTCTTACGATAATGGTAATACCGTTCTGCTCGGACAGATTCCGGTTGCGCAGTTTGCGAATGCATCCGGTCTTGAAAAAGTCGGAAACAATTGCTACCAGACAACCTTAAATTCCGGTGAATTTGACGGAATCGGTGTGGAAGTCAGTGCGGACGGTAGTGCAATCAACTCCGGCGAGCTTGAGATGTCCAACGTAGATCTGTCCGGACAGTTTACGGATATGATCGTCACACAGCGTGGATTCCAGGCGAACTCAAGAGTTATCACCGTATCTGATACACTGCTTGAGGAACTGATCAATCTGAAGAGATAATTTATAAGTTGACAGAAAAATACATAAAAATGCGATGGGAGATGCGTTTTCGCCATTTCCCATCATTTTTTTACCCTTTTTACCAAAAAGGAAGTAGACAAGAAAACAAAAGTTTAGTAGAATTATATAAAAGGGTCATTAGGTCTATTTTGCGTTTTGACCGGATCCGTAATTTGTAAAATTGGAAGGTGCATTGTATGGATATAGCATCGTTGGGTGGAATCCTTTTTGGACTCGCAATGGTCGTATTTGGTATTATAAACAGTGGTGGCAGCATTGATGCGTTCCGGAATTTCATTGATATTCCGTCGGTCGCAATCACAATCGGTGGTTCGATTGGATCAACGCTGGCGTGTTTTAAGCTGCCAGCCTTTTTGAATGGTCTGAAATCCTTTATACTGATATTCAAGGAGAAGAAATATGATCCTTCTGAGATCATTAAGTCGATCATCGATCTGGCGAATGTCGGACGAAAGGATGGGCTGCTTGCGCTTGAGGAGGCTGCCAATGGTCTGGATGATGAATTCCTGAAAAAAGGTATTTTACTTGTTGTAGACGGAACGGATCCCGAACTTGTCCGGGCGATCCTTGAGACAGATCTGATGTGTCTGGAGGATCGGCATAAGAGTGTAATTTCTGTCTGGGAGAAATGGGCGGAGATGGGTCCAGCCTGGGGTATGATCGGAACACTGGTTGGTCTGGTAAACATGCTGTACAACATGGATGATATGTCCACGATAGGTCCGAATATGGCGGTTGCCCTGCTTACGACTTT
>ERZ773264.263-NODE-263-length-78612-cov-5.963428_pt1 | contig 78612 bp, 63 predicted proteins | sample MGYA00511910_ERZ773264 | MGnify/ENA primary metagenome ERZ773264 (study PRJEB29015, sample SAMEA2737739) | human gut metagenome | biome: human gut; feature: human-associated habitat; material: faeces | place: China | collected 2012 ...
TAAATATTTGAATTTAGAAAACTTACAAAAATCATCTTGACAAACTCGTTCCCGAATCTTCTGACTCAAATTAACTGTTACACTATTTGTAACATCAACACTTGCATATATACCATTAACCTGTGTACATGGTATGTTTGACATAATCATTCCGGCAGCTAAAACACAGACTGCTACCTGTTTAAATAATTGTTTTCTTAACATAAAACCCTCTCCTTTATTTTTCCCAATAACGTTCTTATTATATTTTATTTTTACTAATCAAACAAGTATTTTGCCGAAATTTGCACTAAAGTTTGTAAAATTATTTCAGAAAAATTTGTAATAAAATACGGTGGCAGACAAATTACCGCTATCACCGTATTTTATATTTGATATTTATTGATGATTCTAATCACTTAAATTTATTTTTGTTGTAAAAATTTAAGTCTATTTTTCTCATCTTTAGTTAAGTTCTTTTTCTTAATTATTCTAAACACTTAAGTCTATCTTCTTAATTATATAAACAATTGATGAACTGTATCCTATTCCATGTTCTTTCTCACACGTATATAAATGATAACTCATCCATTTATTAAACTGACTATCATTCATTGCATCAATTTGTTCAGTCATCATAGAACCTATTCCATCCATGGCAAATCTATTTGTAAATTCCATTCCGCTTGAATGAATTACATCTTCCATCTCATCTATGGTAAATGTAGTTTTACTTCCATGAAGAATCTTCATTGTTTTCTTGTCTACATTTTCAGATTTAAGAAAATCAGGATCGTAATTTAAAATTTCATTTGCAAGCATCATATCATTAGAAGTAAATGAAACGAAAACTCTTCCGCCTACTTTACACACTCTGTATGCTTCTTTAAGAAATGACACCTGTTCTTCTTTTGTCTTTAATTTATCCATAGGTTCAACTGCAAGTACAACATCAAAACTCTCATCATTAAATTCTGTTAAATCTATGGAATTAACAGAAGTAACTTTGTGACCTTTCTGTTCAAAATAAGCTTTCTTTGCTACAAATCTTGAGCTTATATCAAGAATATCGCTCTTCTTTGGCAATCTTTCCTCTACATAATAGATCGTTGTCAATATACCAATATTGTAAGAATTCGGAATATGGTTAACTTGTGAAGCTGCCTTTTCCTCTGAGCCCGTTTTTTCTTTTAAATGCTCTGCATAATCGTCTTTTCCCTCTTTAGTAAAATCATCTTCCAATTTATCGCTTATCTTGCATTCAGTCTTTAGTTTCTGTTTTTTCTTATTGTCATCTTGTTTTAAAGATATTTTAACATTATCAGAAGCCGTTCTTTTATTAGTATCTTCTTGTTTTAATTCAACATCCTGTTCTAACTCATATAAAGATTCTTCTATTCCGTTCGCATTAGATATCTCTTCAAGCATAACTTTTTTCATTTCTATTTTATGAGCTTCCTCGTCTAATACTCTAAGCGCTGCCTGTATGTTTTCTTTAAGTTCAATTTTTTCAACAGGCTGAAGTCCTTCAATAACTTCTTCCTCCTGATAACTGCCGGACTTCTGTGAACTTACGGCTTTTTCTACATCGTGGTTAATATTTTTTATCTTTTGAGTCTCAAATTCTTCCTCGCTATTCTCGTCACTATCTAACTCAAACATATCCTTGTCATCTACAAATTCAATTCGTTTTATCATAATACCTGTGCTAAAATGAAATTTATGATAAAACTTTTCCAACTGCTTTGTAGTTCTCCCATCTATCGGAGTTGGATTCGTAGTAACATGTTTAAATTTTCTTTTTTCAACATACAACATCATCATCTTCATAAGGGTTGAACCTACCCCTTTTCCATTATGCTTTTCACTTACAATAAGCATATCAATATGAAGTGAATTGTCTTTCATATGTGAAATATCATTTTCGTCTTTAGAGTTATATGAATGTCCTGTAATTGTTCCAACCGGCAAAACTTCTCCCGGATAAAAAGCCTCTCCGCACACATGATACCCTTCTTCTTTAAATTCAATTCGATAATCCTTGTATATATATGCTACAGTATCGTACATTCCTTTTCTCTCCTTAAAAGTCTCTATGTATATAATATCAAATTTGGCACTTTCTTTCCATAGAATATAAGAATAAATATTAGTATTATCTAATCTTTTATTTAAATAAACTTCACGTAAAAATTTTTTAGAGATATATAAACAGAAAACATTCATTATCTAATCTTTTATTTTACAATATATAATCTCAATAATTTAAATAATAAATAACGCCAAAAAGAAAATGAGCATTCACAAATCTTTCGATTGCAAACGCTCATTATTTTAAAGAAGTTCGTTAATTGATTGGGGTCTCTAATAAAATATGAAGGTATTTGATATAATTATATTAGGAATTTAACGACTTCTTTCTTCTTTCTCATTGTAATTGAACTGTTTTTATTATGCAACCCTTTATTTTATAGGCAGGTGTTATTTTTTTATTCAAATTAATAAAAACACTTTTATTAATATTTTGTTTGACAATATTCTCTATTTGTGATATAAATATCAAGTGCTTAACGCACAGCAACCTTTAGGGGTGTAGTTCATCGGTAGAATAAGAGTCTCCAAAACTCCAGAGGAGGGTTCGATTCCTTCCACCCCTGTTATAAAAAAATCGTGTTTTTAACACGATTTTTTATTTTTACATAAACTTATTTAAATTTAATTTCATAAACAACACCTTGTAAAAAACCTTCAGTGCTCAAATGACACTGAAGGTTTCATTTTATAAGTTTATAATTCAGCTTGCCGTATTGGCATTAATATATTTCCGAAAATAAATTTAATTATTTTCTTTTATACCGACACTACTTTATAAACATTTTTCTATTTTGTTTTAATAGCTTTTACTTTTGACCATTTACCAAATTTCTTTTTCTTTTTAACAATTGTATATGATCTTGTTCTTACAAAATACTGTTTCTTTTTCTTTAATTTCTTAATAACAATGCTATTTTTCTTTGTTAATTTAGTAATTGTTACTTTCTTTTTAAATTTCTTTGAAGTAGAAACCTGTACCTGATATCCTTTTGCTTTTGCGATTTTCTTAATAGAAATCTTTATACTTTCTTTACCGGCTTTTAAAACATTTCCTTTAACTGTCTCTTTAATTGTTGCATCTTTTGCTGCATTGCCTACTGTATTGTTTGTTGTCGGTGTTGTTACATTATTCTGTCCCGGTAATGTTGTTGGCTGACCTGATTGGTTCGGTTGATTTGGCTGATTTATCTGTGGGTTACCTCTAACAATAATAAATCTTGTATATCCAATACGCTCTCTATACTCTCCATCTCCATCATAACTTACCTTATAAACATCACAATAATAGGAAACAGGATTCTGATATGAATAAATATTAGTTGCTGTTACATTACTTATGTCATAAACTAATTTTGTTCCAAGATTTTCATCCTTTTCATTTGACCATTCACATATATAATTTTTATTAAATGATACTTTTGTTCCATTTTCGTAAACGTCCGGAACAAGTGTCGCTGAACTTCCTTCATTTGCATATACAACTTTCATTTCAGTAACACCTGAAAAATCAGCATCTTCTTTACTAATATATGCATCTGATTCATCTATCTTTTTCCCGTTTTTATAGATTGCATATGTCCAATATGTACTTGTATCGCCATTTCTATAAAAATCTTTTTCAGATAAATTGTTTAATAAAATAAATCCATCTGAAGAAACTTCCACAGGATCACCATATTCATAATAATAATCGTCATCGTCACTATCGTAATATCCCTTTCCTGTATACTTATACCATTTTACAGTTATTCCTTCATTTGCAGGATTAACTTCATTATATGTTTCTGCATTAGCAACATTAGCTTCAAGTATACAACTCTGTCCTGCCATTGTTCTTATCCATATACTCTGTGTTTCATATGCATAAACTCTGTCGTAAATATAAAATGTAGTTGCATCAATAAATTTATCATTTTTTTTGATTATACAACGATATCTTATATTTGAATCTTCATCATATAAATCATTTTGTTCAACGCTATCAATTGTATAGCTTTTTCCTTTTCCTATTTCTTTTCTTTCATCATCATTACATTTATACCAAGTACAAGTAATTCCCTCTTCATCCGGGTCAACTTCTTCTTTTTTATAATTTTCAACTTTAATATTTAATGAAACAGATTCTCCCTGGCTTGCGTATATATTGCCACTATTATCTGAGTTAATTTTATAAGAATATTCTATATCATATATATAAAACTCAAGCGTATCATTATATTCGCCATAACGCCAATCAACTTTGTATGTAACTTCATTAAATATATGCTCCGTTACGTTGTTAACTGTATAAGAACTTCCGGTACCTAACTCGTCAATTTTACTTGTCTCATCATCTTCCATATACCATCTATATGTTATTCCAAGATCTCCTAAATCCTCAATATGATTTCCATATTGATCTTCAGCATATGTTTTCAATTCAACTGTATCACCTACCCTGGCATATACATTAGAACTACAATTTACCCCATTAATTATTGGTGTATATTCTGTTGCAAATAATTCTGTGCTAAAATTGTTATTATCATATTCTCTAACATCTATCTTATATTCTTTATCCTTATATAATGTAGCTGTTAAAAGAAAGTTGTTTGAATCGCCGTCATCACCATCATCATCATGGATAAGTTCTTTCCAAGTTGTTCCTTCCTTTACATACAAAGTTCCGTATGTATCATCCTCTCCCTGTGTGTACAACATATAGTACCCATCTTTTTCAACTGTAAATTCATAACCTACTGTTTCACCCTGAGACGAAATTGGAATTGAAGTATCAATATGAATATTATTTGTTCTGGATGTTATATCCGCCTTTACTTGTGTTGCGTTGCCAAATGTAATTCCTACTGTCAATGTTGCAATCATTGCTACAGTTTCAGCAAATGCAATTGTTCGTTTTACATTTTGTCTCATTGTACTCTCCCTTCATTTATCTGTTTTGTTACTTTATAAGTTCACAAATTTAATGCATAATGTACATATTATTTAGAACCTCACAAAATATTATACATTAATATGTGACATTCCTCAACTGTTTTGTTTAGATATTTTTATAAAAAACCTGAAATTGATATATTCTTCCACTTTACATTTATTAGCAAAATTAAAATCAATTTCAGGTTTATTTATAATTATGTATATACTTTTTTATTTTTTAGTTTTTACAGCTTGTATCTTTGTCCAGGCACCATATATTTTCTTACCATTTACAATTAATTATTATCTTATTCAAAATTAATTATTAATTTCTATCGTATATATTGCTAATTTGTAATTTTAACTTTTATTCTATAAATTTTGCCTTATTAACTCTTTTAGTTACTTCAAACTAAATCCTGTGCTTCTTTTACATTACTAATGCCTATTAATTCTATTCCACTAGTATCTTTTAAGCTATCCATTGATACCTTTGGAAGAACACAGCGTTTAAATCCTAATTTTTTTGCCTCAGCAACTCTTTGATCTGTCATTGCAACTGCTCTTATTTCACCTGCCAGACCTACCTCGCCAAAAAATATTGTATCTGCCTCAATAACTCTGTTTTTGTAACTTGAAAGCATGGCAATTACAAGCGCTAAATCAAGACCGGGTTCTGATATTTTCATTCCGCCTGCAACGTTTACATAAGCATCGAAGTCTCCCATTTGAATTCCAATTCTTTTTTCTAAAACTGCCATCAAAAGATTTACTCTGTTATAATCAGTTCCCACCGCAGTTCTTCTCGGCATACCAAAATTGCTTCTTGTTAGAAGTGCCTGTATTTCCACTAAAATAGGGCGTGTTCCCTCCATGAGGCAGGCTACAACTGAACCCGAAGCATCTGTAGGTCTTCCCTCAAGCATAAATTCTGAAGGATTAAGTATCTGCTCTAATCCTTCGCTTCTCATTTCAAATACTCCTATTTCATTTGTAGAACCATATCTATTCTTTACACCTCTTATAATTCTGTAAGCAGCATGTCTGTCTCCTTCAAAATAAAGAACTGTATCTACCATATGCTCTAACACTCTTGGTCCTGCCACAACCCCCTCTTTTGTTACATGACCTACTATAAACATTGGAATTGTACTTCCCTTTGCGACCTGCATGAGAGCGTTTGTAGATTCTCTTACCTGACTTACACTTCCCGGTGCCGAACCTACTTCTTCACGATACATTGTCTGAATCGAATCAATAACAACAATATCCGGATTACATACTTTTATCTGTTCTTCTATGGTATCAAGACTTGTTTCGCACAAAAGAAGCATTTTGTCATTAAATTTTCCTATTCTATTTGCTCTTAATTTTATTTGCTTAACTGATTCTTCACCTGATATATAAAGCACTTTTTTTCCATCATTTGACAGGTTTCTGCATACCTGCAACAATAACGTTGATTTTCCAATACCCGGATCTCCACCTACAAGTACCATTCCTCCAGGCACAATACCCCCACCTAACACTCTGTCTAATTCAGAAAATCCTGTTGAAATTCTTTCTTCATCTGCTGCATCAACTTCATTTATTGCTACCGGTTTACTTTCAAGTATATTTCTTCCCGTAAGTCCCTTTGTTTTCTTTGTGACTAATTCTTCTACAAATGTGTTCCATTCTTTACATCCCGGACATTGTCCTAACCATTTGCTTGTTTCATATCCGCATTCTTTGCAAAAAAATGCTGTTGTTTTTCCTTTTGCCATATTTCTCCTTTTTCATTCCCCGGGGGGTGAAGCAGGATAATTTTGACTAAAGTACGCTCGCGCTGCTTGCCGCTCGTAGCGGTTCTAAATCTTTGGCATATATTCTGACTTTTGAACCTACGGTTCCAGTCAGAATATATGCCAAAGATTTGAACCGACGGCGTCAAATGCTCTTTATTCAAATTTATCCTGCTTCACCTTCCGGGCTTTAAAACTCTCGCTTCTTCTCAGTGATTATACATTCGCCAAATACTATCTGCTTTTTTTGCAAGCAAAAAGCTGAAAGTATTTGGCTCATTGCGTATAACAAAAAAAGTGCCATGTGGTTTGACACTTTTTTAGTTTATTTTTATTTTATTATTGTGCTTATTGATTATTAAATTGCTACAACTTTTACGTGTGTTACAGCTTCTTTATCAGCATCTACACTAATTGTAAGCTTACCGCCTAAATTAGTTTTCATTTTTCCTACTGCTCTGTTGCTGATGAAAACTTCATATTCTTTTTCTGCTGTTAATTCAAGTGTTATCTGAGTCTGTCCTAATCCTTCAACAAAGAAACTTACTTCATCAGCTGTTGCTTTGAATGCATTTACTGCTGTTCCCGGTGTTGATTCATATACAAACATTCCGTTTCTTTCTAATTTAGTAATCTCATTGAAAGTCTTTACTTTGTACATATCACCTGCAACTTCAAAATCTGCAAGCTTTGTCTTCTTATCTAATGTATAATCACCAAAGCTAATAGAACCATCGCTTTCTTTTCTAATCAATTCGCTTACTACTGCCATCTTATCCTCCTGTTATTTTCGCCCGTTAATTCCGTCAGGCGTCCTAGTGTTTTTTTCATTATAACATACTTGTCCGTTTTTTTCTTCCAAAAGTCGTATATAATTTATTAAATTTTTATTACAAATTTATCACTATTCGTTCAATTATTTCTTTAGAATAATAACCTCTTTATTTCTAACTGAAATAGTAATACTGTCTCCATTTGTAACATTTCCATTTAATATTTCATCTGACAATGTATCTTCAATTTTATTTTGAATCATTCTTCTAAGTGGTCTTGCCCCATACTTCTTGTCATAACCTTCCTGTGTTATATACTTTTTGGCAGAATCTGCAAATCTGATATCTATATCCATCTGCTCTTTTACTCTGTGTTTAAACTGGTTAAGCATGATGTTTACAATCTTTCCTACTTCATTCTTTCCAAGACTGTGGAACACAATAATATCATCAATTCTGTTTATGAATTCAGGTCTGAAAATTCGTTTAACATCTTCCATGACATTTGCTTTCATTTTTTCATAATCCTGTTTTTCATTTTCTTCTGAATTGAATCCTAATTTTTTAGGTTCCATAATTCTTGAAGCACCTGCATTACTTGTCATAATCAAAATTGTATTTTTAAAGCTTACTTTTCTTCCTTTAGAATCAGTAATGTGACCATCGTCAAGTACCTGAAGTAATATGTTAAATACATCCGGATGTGCTTTTTCAATTTCATCAAATAGTATAACTGAATATGGATTTCTTCTTACTTTTTCGCTTAATTGTCCACCTTCATCATATCCTACATATCCCGGAGGTGAACCTACCATTTTAGAAACGCTGTGCTTTTCCATGTACTCAGACATATCTACCCTGATAATTGCTTCTTCAGAACCAAATACAGATTCTGCAAGTGCTTTTGACAATTCTGTTTTTCCTACACCTGTAGGTCCTAAAAACAAAAATGAACCAATTGGTCTGTTTGGATCTTTCAATCCTACTCTTCCTCTTCGTACAGCCTTGGCTACAGCTTTTACTGCTTCATCCTGACCTACCACTCTCTTATGAAGAACTTCCTCTAATTTAATCAAATGCTTTGTCTCATCTTTTGTTAATTTGCTTACCGGAATTCTGGTCCACATTGAAACAACTTCCGCTATTTCACTTTCACCTATTACAGGTTTATTTTCATATTTATTTGTGTTCCATTTTTCAGTAACTTTATCTAACTTAGTCATTGCCTTGTCTAAATTAATCTTAGCTTCGCTTCCCGTCTTAAAGTCACCCTTCTTTATGGAGTCTTCCAACATATTTGTGTAAAGTTCCACATTGTTTTCAGCATTAATAACTGCTTTTGTTTTTGGTGTTCCTTTAAGTCTTGCCTTTGCACATGCTTCATCAATTAAATCAATTGCCTTGTCAGGAAGGTATCGGTCATTAATATATCTTTCAGATAATTTTGCTGCTGCATCAATTCCTTCTTCTGAGATTACAACGTTATGATATTTTTCATAAGTCTCTTTCAAACCATTTAAAATTGTAATTGTATCTTCTACTGATGGTTCATCCACCATTATAGGCTGAAATCTTCTTTCTAATGCTGCATCTTTTTCGATATTTTTTCTGTATTCATTTATTGTTGTTGCTCCAATTATCTGTATCTGACCTCTTGCAAGTGATGGCTTTAATATATTTGAAGCATCCATAGAGCCTTCTGCACTTCCGGCCCCTATGATTGTATGAATTTCATCAATAAAAAGAATAATATTGCCTGCTGCCTGAACTTCATTTATTATTCTTTTAATTCTTTCTTCAAATTCGCCTCTGTATTTTGAACCGGCAACCGTGCTTGTCAAATCAAGAATAAATATTCTCTTATCGAGCATTGTTTCAGGGACTTCACCTGCTTCAATTCTCTGTGCAATTGCTTCTATAATTGCTGTCTTACCTACACCCGGTTCACCTATAAGACATGGGTTGTTCTTTGTTCTTCTACTTAAAACCTGTATAACTCTCTGGATTTCTGTTTCTCTTCCTACTACAGGGTCTAATCTCTTTTCATGTGCATCTCTTGTTAAATCTCGTCCAAACTGTTCTAATGTAGGCACATCTGACCTTCTAACCGGCTCTTTTCTTCCCTGCTTAACATATGCTCTAAATTCATTAGGGTCTCTATCTGTAAGTTTTAAAATATCTATGCACAAATTTTTCAAACTAAGTCCAAAACTTGTTAGCATTCTATTTGCCTGACATTCAGGGTCGGCAATTATTGCTAGTAAAACATGCTCTGTACCGACTTCATTTACTCCCATTCTTCCTGCTTCAAGTTTTGCTCTATCTAAAACACTCTGACTTCGTGATGTAAATTTCAAATTATTTCTTGAAATTCTTCTCTTAGTCTTTAAAATATCTTCCTCTGTAATGTCTTCGCCTATTGCCCTGATTATATCGTGAGCTTCAAGTTCATAATTGTATAATATATTCGCAGCGACACCGTCAGTAACCTTTGCAATCCCACCTAGAAGATGCTCTGTTTCTATATAATCAGCCTCAAAATATACAGCAATATCTTTTGCATATTCTAAAGCCTGTAAAGTCTGTTTTGTGTATTTTTTGTCCTCCATTGCTTCCCTCCTATTCTTTTTCATCGTATCAGGCGTTTGTGTCTTTTTTGCAAATGCCATTATTATATGTCAGAAAGGACCCGAAAGCTACATCTTGCAACACTCCGGATCCCTGCTATTTTGTTATTAATCTACGAAAACAAAATCTTCATCTTCATCATCTGATTTTCCTGTGCTGTCTTTCATATCATTCTCTGTCTGAATGTCTTTTTCATTCTCCATCAGAATATTATTTTCATTTTCTTCGATTTCATTTGTTTCTTTTAGGATGTTAATACCATCATCATTATCTTCATTCTGTCCATCTATATCGTCAAACATTCCTGTTTCCATTGCCACAGCTAATTTTAAATCCTCATTTACTTCTGAAATAGCTTCTTCTATTTCATCTTCTTCTGTCTTTTTAGGATTTTCTTCTGTAATCTCATCGCTATCCGTGATTTCTGGACTTTCTTCGTTTTCAGAATCATCTGATTTAACATCATCATTCTGACCTTCTACATTGATTCCAAAATTATTAATTTCTTCGTCTTTTGATTTTTTTACTTTTTTTGTCTTATTTGACAATATAAGATTTAAAACTGCAAATATAAGAATAACGATTAAAATAATTAATCCTGCAATTGCTTTCACTAAGATATTATATCTGTCAACAATGCTATTATACTTATCCTGTAATTTTCCGTATGCAGTATTTGCTGCCTCAAGCTGTGTGTTAACATCACTTGTAGCTATGTATCTCTGGAATACCTTTTCCTGATCATCATAACAATAAAGATTTATATCTCCATCCCAGTTCATTGCATATACAAGATACAATTTTTCTTCTGAATCAAGTTCCCATGCACTAACTTCCTGGTCATAAATTGTTATTCTTTTTTTTGTATAATTCTTAAGGCATGAATCTCTTTTTTCCGGTCTTACTACAGTGTACATTCTACTCTTAATAAGAATGTTTCTCATCGGATAAAAAGTGTCCTTCTTTTCATTATAAATATAAAATCCTGCTATGCCTTCTTCCTCATTTGTCATATAGACTGCTGTGAGTTGTTTAACTTTACCTACGATGCAAGGCACTTCTTTTTTATTATATGTAAATGTGCTTTCTTCAAATCCTTCAGGAATATCACTTTTTTTAATTTTTGAAGATATAGTCAATTCTGTTTTGTTAACAGTAACCTTAATTCCACTATCTTTTTTAGTTTCTGTATCTTCTTTATAAGTTTCTTCCTCATCTGTTGTAAGTCTTTTTGTTTTAATTGTGTATGTAGTTTTCTGACCATTTGAATCTGTCACTTCAACATATGTCTTATTGTCACCTTCATCTAATGTGTCCCATGAAACTTTTACATTTGCTGAACTTTCATTTGCAACGGCTTTAACGTCTAATTTTTTCACGCTGTTTTTTACTGTAGCTTCATAATCAGTTACATCTTCTGAAAATGAAGGACTTAAATTTACTACCGTGCTATCTCCTGAATCTGTTTTACCATTAACTGTCAGTTCTTTTAAAGAAGAATTGGCAAAAACATTTGCTCCCATTAATGTTGTCAATCCTGCAGCCACAATTAAACTTAATAATAATGATTTACTTTTTCTCATTATTTGTACCCATTCCTTTAATCACAAACATCTTGTGTTTAAAAGGTGCAAATCAAAGGCTTATATGATTTGCAATTTTCCTTTCTCACATATTTTTTTCATCTCTTTCCCTTACTTTTAAGCTTCGTCGATAGCCTTTCCAATATCATGTCTCATATACTTATTATCGAAATCTATCCACTCTGTTGCCTTATATGCATTTGCTCTGGCTTCTTTTAAATCTTTTCCCTTTGCAGTTACGCCTAATACACGTCCTCCGTTTGTTACAATCTTTCCATTGTCATCAAACTTTGTTCCTGCATGGAATACATAATATCCATCTTTATCCTTAAATGTATCTAGTCCTTTTATTTCAAATCCCTTTTCATAACTTACAGGGTAGCCGTCACTTGCAAGAACTACACATACAGCTGCATTATCTTCAAACCGTAAATCAATCTTATCAAGTGTTCCATCGATACATGCTTCAAATACATCAATTATGTCATTTTTCATTCTTGGAAGAACAACCTGCGCTTCCGGATCACCAAATCTTGCATTATACTCTAATACCTTTGGTCCGTCTTCTGTAATCATTAATCCAAAGAAGATAATTCCCTTAAATGTTCTTCCTTCAGCTTTCATAGCGTCAACAGTAGCCTGATAAATGTATTTCTTACAGAATTCATCAACTTCTTTTGTATAGAAAGGACTTGGTGAAAATGTTCCCATTCCTCCTGTGTTAAGACCTGTGTCACCATCTCCTGCACGCTTATGGTCCTGAGCACTTGTCATTATCTTTATTGTATTTCCATCAACAAAAGATAATACTGAAACTTCTCTTCCCGTCATAAATTCTTCTACAACCATTGTATTTCCGGCTGAGCCAAATTTTTTATCAAGCATTATGCTCTTTACGCCTTCAATCGCTTCTTCTTTTGTATTGCAAATCAATACACCTTTTCCTAAAGCAAGTCCGTCTGCCTTTAATACGATTGGATATTTTGAAGTTTCTAAATATTCTAATGCTTTTTCAGGAGAATCAAAATTTTCATATCCTGCTGTTGGAATATTGTATTTCTTCATTAAGTCTTTAGAAAATGCTTTTGATCCCTCTAAAATAGCTGCTGCCTTATTTGGTCCAAATACTCTTAAACCTTCTGCTTCAAAAGCGTCTACAACACCGCCTACTAACGGATCATCCATACCAATTACAGTTAAGTCAATTTCTTTTTCTTTTGCAAATGAAACTAACTTATCAAATTCCATTGCACCGATATTTACACATTCTGCATATTCTGCAATTCCTGCGTTGCCGGGCGCACAATAAATCTTATCAACTTTTGAACTCTTTGCTACTGCATTTGCAATGGCATGTTCTCTTCCACCGCTTCCAACAATTAATACTTTCATTGTCTTCTCCTTATATTGTCTACTGATATATTACTTTATTGTCTACAACTTTGATTTTACCATTAGCAATATCATTAATTGCCTGTGGCATAATCTTCCATTCAGCCTGTTCCATAACTCTTTTCTGAAGTACTTCAGGTGTATCTCCCGGTAAAATGTCTACCGCCTTCTGATAAATTATAGGACCTGTATCTGTTCCTTCATCTACAAAATGAACTGTAGCTCCTGTTACCTTAACACCTCTTTCTAATGCTTTTTCATGAACCTTTAATCCATAAAAACCATTTCCACAGAATGATGGAATAAGAGATGGATGTATGTTTATAATTTTATTTCTGTATTTTGAAATCATTTCAGGAGGTAATACAACCAAAAATCCGGCGAGAACGATTAAATCTAATTTATACTTATCTAAAGTATCAATTAACGCCTGATTAAAATCTTTTCTTTCAGCAAAATCTTTAGGTGAAATACATTCTGCATTAATTCCATTTTCCTTTGCTCTTACAAGCGCATATGCATCTTTCTTATTGCTTATTACTACTTCGATTTCTGTATTTGTAATTACTTTATTCTTAATTCCATCAATGATTGCCTGAAGGTTTGTTCCTCCGCCTGAAACTAAAACCCCAACTCTTAGCATAATTCAGCTCCTTTTTCTCCTGCCTCAATCTTTCCGATTTCATAGCATGTTTCTCCGGCAGCTTCTAATGCTTTCATTGTCTTTTCTACATCTGCAGGGTCAACTGCTAATACCATACCAATGCCCATATTGTATGTGTTATACATCATTTCTTCTGCAATATCTCCTGTCTTAGCAAGGAGTTTAAAAATTGCAGGTACTTCGTAGCTGTCTTTCTTTACAACTGCCTTTACTCCATCAGGAAGCATTCTTGGAATATTTTCATAGAATCCACCACCTGTAATATGGCTGCATCCCTTAATTGTTACTCCTGCCTCTTTAACATTCTTTAATGCTTTAACATAAATTCTTGTTGGTGCAAGTAAAGCTTCTCCTAATGTCTTTCCTAATTCATCATAATATGTATTAAGTGATTCTTCTGACATTTCAAATACTTTTCTTACTAAAGAAAATCCGTTACTATGTACACCTGATGATGCAATACCAATTAATGCATCTCCCGGTTTAATATTTTCTCCTGTAATTAAATCTTTTTTATCTACTACACCTACTGCAAATCCTGCTAAATCGTATTCATTTTCAGGCATAAGTCCCGGATGTTCTGCTGTTTCACCACCAACTAATGCTGCTCCTGACTGTTTACATCCTTCTGCGACACCACTTACGATTGTAGCAATCTTTTCAGGATAGTTCTTTCCACATGCGATATAATCAAGGAAGAAAAGTGGTTCTCCACCTGAACATGCAATATCATTTACACACATTGCAACACAGTCAATACCGATTGTATCATGTTTGTCCATAATATAAGCTAACTGTACTTTTGTTCCACATCCATCAGTTCCTGATAACAAAACAGGGTCTTCCATTTTCTTAATAGAATCTAAACTGAAAGCTCCGGCAAATCCTCCAAGACCTCCTAAAACTTCTGGTCTCATAGTTCCTTTTACATGCTCTTTCATAAGTTCAACTGACTTGTAACCTGCTTCGATATCAACGCCTGCCTTCTTGTAATCCATAATTCTTTTCTCCTCTTACTTTCAAATGGTTTCTTAAATCATTTTTAATCATATAATGCAAAAACAAATTATAATAAATATGTTTTTTTATTTTTCATATTAAAATTTAGTACCGATTATATGAAAATATAATACCGTTACGTTTTTTAATATAATTTTAGTAGTTTTTATATCCTACTTTTTTCAACTTTGTATCTTTTGCTACAACGTCTTTTTTCATTTTTTCTGTATATGCTTTTAACTTTTCAAGCAACTGTGCATCAGATGTTGCAAGAATCTTTGCTGCAAGAATACCTGCATTCTGTCCACCATTAATAGCAACTGTTGCAACCGGAATACCTGATGGCATCTGAACGATTGAGTATAATGAATCTACTCCGCCTAAATCTGATGTTTTCATTGGTATACCTATTACCGGCATAGGGAATAAAGCTGCGCACATGCCCGGAAGATGAGCTGCCTTACCAGCTCCTGCAATAATAACTTTTACTCCTCTTTCTTCTGCGCCCTTAGCCCATTCAAAAAAGATGTCCGGCTCTCTGTGTGCTGAGATGATTGTCATTTCATAATCAATTCCTATCTCTTCAAGAAAATCTGCTGCTTTGCTCATTACCGGCAGATCTGAATCGCTGCCCATTACAATTGCTACTTTTGCCATTGCTCTTCTCCTTCATAATTTCTTATAGTATTGTATTAAATCATAATGCCTACGGATTGTTCCGTGCTACGCACTCACACAATCCTCCCCTGGCTTATTAAATCATAAAAACACTTACATTGTAACTGTTAAGACTTATTACGTCAATAAATGGGGTACTAAATTAACAATTTTATTACATTTATTTACATTTTTATGTTTATTTTATTTATCAAAAGCTTCATTTAAAAGTTCTGTTCCCGGAAGAACAAATCTTCCATCCTTTATAATGACAATTTCTTCACCATTTTTAGTTACGGCTGTAATTTCTCCAAGTTCATCATAAGGTATCGTTATATCTGTATGGCAACTGAAATATGCTTTTGACAAATCTTCATTTCTTAAAGCTGAGATTTCATTTTCCTTTGCTACAATTTCTTTTCCATCAGGATTAAATGTCTTAACATCTTCTTCCCAACTGTAACATGTATCACCTACTGCAAAATGAGGTCCCATTTTTTCCACTATTAAAATTGGAAGTTTATATACTATATCGTATTTATTTGCCATAACATAAGCTGTTGTATTTGTTCCTATGGCAAATTCCCCTATAGGTAAAGTGTCATGATTAAACATAACATTTTCTTTTATATACTTTTTATTTTCTTCTTCAGTATCGAAATTCTTACATGTATAGTCTTTTATGCATCCATTTTCAAATGTAATTTCCAAATCATTGTATTTTAATTCATTTAAATATACCTGACTCACATGTAACACTCCGTTAGTTCCTGCAAGTTTTGGCGAAGTAAACACTTCTCCTAATGGAATATTTACATCTGCCAGACAGTTTTCAAAATTAGTTTCTTTTTCAGGATTTTTCAATTCATGCATATTAACCGTAATATATGTCTTATTGCTTCCTTTTCCTTCGACCCTTACGAAATCTGCCTTATCAAGGGCATCAATTATACTCTGCTGTACCTTGCGATATTTATCCTGATCTAAACAGTTAATTTTAACTGTCTCTTCGAATAATTCTTCATAATCCATTCCAATTTCAGGAAGTGGAAACGCAATAATCGTAAAGCTTCTCTCATCGCCCTTAATATATTTTTGAACTATCTGAGTATATTCTCTTGCATATTCAACTTTTAATTTCTGTTGCTCCTTGCTTAACTGTAAAGCTTCTTTTTTATTTTCCGGCTCAAATGGATTTTCTCCAAATACTTCTATAACCGCCGGTCCTGCCATAAGTGCTGCTGTTTTCTTTCTATTTTCAAATGCTGTAGTTGCAACCTCTAACTTTCTTTGTACATAACCTTTATCAAAGAATAATGCATCATCAAACTTATGGTCAAACCAATACTGTTTATTTATCTTGGTAGATTCATATCCTCCTTTATAAATAACCGGTTTTAATCCCATATTTTCAAACTGCTTTATGGCAGCACGGATTATTCTTTCAAATCCAATATAATATCTTATATCTACTGCACTTTTAATAGATAAATCTTTTCCTGTATTTATAAATCCAAGTCTGTATCCTTCCGTATAAACACTTGCAATTTTATCTATTTTTTCCTGTGAAAGTGTATTTAAAAATTTTGCTGTTTCTATTTCGTTTTCACTAATACTTTCACCATATTTGTATAAATATCTTAAATCTTCTAAATCACTTTCCATTACAATCTTAACTGCAAAATCATTTTCAGGATTTATTATTTCATCTATTCTGTTAGTCATAAAAATTTCTGAATTATCTTTTTCAAAAGAATAAATCATATCATGAATTGATTTTTTTGTAAGATTTTCTCTATCTTCAAATTGATTATATATTTCTATAAACAATTCCATTCTCAATGTTATTTCTTCTAATTTGCCCTGAAATGCGTTAGAAATCATATTTCTGTTTGCCGTAAATACATAACATAATAACTGTCCGTATTCTTCTCCTAATTTTTCTACTGCAAATTTAGGATTTGCGAAGCATTTTTCATATACAATTTCCGTTTCATCTTCATATAAATCTTTATTAAGGAATGTCAACTGTTCTAAAGTCAACTCTTCAATCTTTTTGCTTTCTATTAGCCCAAGTAAATTATCTATTTTAAGTATAAACTGTGCTGCTGCAACAAAATAAGGTAGAAATTTTTCTTCTACTGTATCTTCAGTAATTATTTCTTTTATTCTTTCTATAGCAATATCATATCTTTCTTTAATCATAGATTTACTCCTAAAGACTATTCTTTAATTCTGCCTTTTTCTACATTTTTATTAATTATCTTTTCAAAATAATCCCATATTTTCACGGAACCATCCGGTGTCTTTTTGTTTCTCGCCATAATCTGTTCTTTTTTTACACCATGCTCCATCCATGCTCTACCGTCAGTAGCATCATTTAACATTATTGGCTGAGTTTTGTCTAATGTTATTGCAAATTTTGCTTCTTTTGTTTCTCCGGCTTCAAATTCATCCCAGAGTCCTCTAATCATTTTTGCCTGGTCATTTGGAAGTATATTAAAAATTCTGTCTGCGGCAACTAACTCCCTCTCTCTCTTTGTTTCATTTCCCTTATTATCATATGCATATGTATCACCTGCATCTATTTCAACAAGGTCATGTACAAGTACCATCTCTATAACTCTAAGCAAATCTACTTTTTCATTTGCATACTCATTCATTATCATTGCCATCATAGCCAGATGCCATGCATGCTCAGCATCATTTTCATGTCTACTGCCACTTGTCACATATGATTGTCTAAAAATTTCTTTTGATTTATCTACTTCTCTGATAAATTCCATCTGCTTTTCAAATCTTTCTTTATCCGACATTGTCTTACCATTACTGCTGTGCAAAGCATCCTTTCTTATATTTTTAAAATTGTAATCTAATTATCTGGCTATCGTTTTCTTGATCATATATATGATATCGGGTGGAGCAAACCTCCCCGGCTTTGATGTCCACGAATTGTTTCGTGCTACGCACTCCCACAATTTCACCATGACATCATACATATATTAAAAATACGCACAAAATTCCAATCCATATTACTGCATTAGAAATTGTTCCTATATATGTGTATTTTAGAAACTTTGTTTCTTCCTGATAACTTTTTAAACCTATTACAAATCCGGCAAGCGCAAGTCCAAATATAGCCCATGCCAAAATTCCTACATATATACCTGCGTTTCCATTCTGTACTATGCATAACGCAACTGTTAAAACAAATAATATAAAAGCTTCAAGTGCTATAAGCGAAGATATTCTTCCACCCTTTGTATAACTGCTTAATGCTATTCTTTGTTTTTTGTCTTTTTTATTTCTTTTCGCCATTGTTTCTCCTACATAACATGTTTGTGAAGTTTTGTTAATCTGAATATTATATATCCTAAACATCCGCCTAATGTATTAAGGAAAATGTCATCAACATCAAAAGCACCTACTTTTGTCAGCAACTGTGCTGTCTCTATTCCAAAACTAAGCAGCATTGCCCAAATTGTAACTGTTATTATATTTTTAAATATTGATTTTCTTGATATGGTTGGCAACAAAAATCCAAAAGGCAGAAAACATACTACATTTCCTACCAGATTTATAAGTGTAACATTCCAGCCATATGTGTAGCGCATATTCCAAAAGCGCTTAATTTCTTTAAATAACGTTAAATTATATCTGTATGTATCACTAACCAGCTCTCTATCTAAACTTTCAGAGAAAAACATTACATACAAAGCACATAATAAATACAATATAAACAGGATACGACCCCAAAGCCGTATCCTTTTTTGAGTCTTTGTCACTACTTTAAAATCTCCCGACTATTTTACTCCATATTTGTCATAGTATTCGTCAATCGCTGCCTTAATTTCATCTGTAATTACTACTTTTCCATTGCATTCTTTATTATACAAATGTTCAACAACTTCTTCCATTGTTACTATTGCATTTGCATCAAATCCATATAATTCTTTAATTTCATCAAGGGCACATTTTTCGCCACCCTTTCCAACTTCCATTCTATTTAATGAAACCATTAATCCTACGATTTCAACATCAGCAGCATTTCTTACCTTTGGTACTGTTTCTTCCATTGATTTTCCTGATGTTGTTACGTCTTCAATCATGACAACTCTGTCACCATCTTTTAACTTACTTCCAAGAAAACTTCCCTTGTCAGCACCATGGTCTTTTTCTTCCTTACGGTCTGAACAGTAACGTACATCTTTTCCATATAATTCGCTATATGCAATAGCTGTTACAACACTGATAGGAATTCCCTTATATGCAGGTCCGAATAATACGTCAAAATCATCTCCATATGTATCATGAATTGCCTTTGCATAATATTCTCCTAACTTTTTAAGCTGTGAACCCGTTACATATCCACCTGCATTCATAAAAAATGGTGATTTTCTTCCACTTTTTAATGTGAATTCTCCAAATTTTAAAACATCACTTTCTACCATAAAATCAATAAATTCCTGCTTGTACGCTTCCATTTTGTTTCTCCTTTATCATTCTGTATTGCCCCCTCCCTTCGGTCAGCGGCTATTCGTCAGAAACATTTATAGAAAATGAACTTCGTTCATTTTGTTTCCTCCTCTATCATTTTACTAATCCGATTAATGAATTAATATCTTCAACATTGTGTCTTCTCATATAGTCTTCAATTCCTGCAACAACTTCTTCTGTTACTAATGGATTTGTAAAATTTGCTGTTCCTATTGAAACTGCTGTTGCACCGGCTAATATAAACTCCATCGCATCATTTGCATCTTTAATTCCACCCATTCCGATTATAGGAATATTTACGGCATTTGCAACCTGATATACCATACGAACTGCTACCGGTTTTATTGCAGGACCTGAAAGACCACCTGTCTTATTTGCCAAAGCAAATGTCTGACGTTCAACATCTATCTTCATTCCTGTAATTGTATTAATAAGTGATAATGCATCTGCGCCACCCGCTTCTGCTGCCTTTGCCATAACAGTTATGTCTGTTACATTTGGACTTAATTTCATGATAATTGGCTGTTTTGCAACTTTTTTAACTTCTTTAGTGATTGATTCTACTGCCTTAGGGTCCTGTCCAAAAGCAATTCCGCCTTCCTTTACATTAGGACATGAAATATTGATTTCCAACATATCTACAGGCTCATTTCCAAGTTTTTCTACAACGTCAATATATTCTTCAGTAGAATGTCCACATACATTTACAATAATCTTTGTATCAAACTGTTTAAGAAACGGGATATCTCTTTTTGCGAATAAATCAAATCCCGGATTCTGTAAACCGATTGCATTTAACATTCCACCATAAGTTTCTGCAATTCTAGGTGTAGGATTTCCCGGCCATGGTACATTTGCCACGCCCTTCGTAACTACCGCTCCTAATTTATTTAAATCTACGAATTCGCTGTATTCAGCTCCTGAACCAAATGTTCCTGATGCTTCCATAACAGGATTTTTGAATTCAACGCCTGCAATATTAACCTTTGTATTCATTATAATTCAACCTCCTGTGCTAAAAATACGGGACCGTCTTTGCAAATTCGTTTGTTATTTACATTTGTATGGTGATCCTTTTCTTTAGATTTGCATACACAGCCAAGACATGCACCAATTCCGCATGCCATCTTTTCTTCTAATGAAATCTGGCATTCTATGTCATTTGCCAAAGCATATTCTTTTATTGCCCTAAGCATTGGTGTTGGTCCGCATGCATAAATTACATCGCCTGATACGGCACATGCCTTAATCGCATCTATAACTGTTCCTTTTGTACCTGTGCTTCCATCTTCTGTAGCAATATAAACATCGCCATTTTTTTCAAGTTCATCAATCAGAAACAATTCATCTCTATATCCTGCAACTGTCTGAACTTCTGCGATTTCTTTTAATTCTTTTCCTAACTGAACCATTGGCGGTATACCTATACCTCCTCCGATAAGAATCGCTTTTTTGCCTTCTCTTTGCATAAATCCATTTCCAAGTGGTCCTAAAATGTCGATATCATCACCTGACACATATCCGGACATTTCAGTGGTTCCTCCGCCTACTACTCTATATACGATTCTTAAAGTTCCTTCTTCTTTATTAACTTCACAGATACTGATTGGCCTTGGTAGTAGTTTTGCTCCATCTTTACAATAAACAGATATAAACTGTCCTGCTACAGCTTCGGCTGCAATATCTTTTGTCTGAATCCACATGCTGTAAACTCCTGTTGCTATGGATTCCTGTGAAATTACTTTTGCGATTTCTTTATGTTTCATCTAAACAGCACCTTTCTTAGATTGTGTTTGTATATTTTAATTTGAGAGTAGAAATCCGGTATGCATTTTTGCATTATACAATTCCACTACTCTTTTAATTATAAGCTATTTTAGAAAATTGAATTAATATCTTCAATCATATCAACAACAGCCTGACGTGAAGCATCTGCGTAATTTGCTTCTCCAAATTTAGCATATTTGTCCTGCTTATATGCACAAATTATACCTCTTGAAGAATTTACAATTGCTCCTAATCCATCTTCATTAAAGTACGGTTTTAATCCGTCTGCTGTTCCACCCTGTGCACCATATCCTGGTACAAGAATGTAACTCTTTGGCATAACCTTTCTAAGAACTTTTCCCATTTCAGGATATGTTGCTCCTACAACAGCTCCAACATAACTGTAGTCATCTCCCATTATGTCTTCGCCCCATTTAGCAACCTGTTCACCAACCCATTCGTAAAGTGGTCTTCCATCAATCATTCTATCCTGAAATTCTCCACTTGATGGATTTGATGTTTTAACTAAAATGAATAAACCTTTCTTTTCTTCTTTACATACATCCACAAACGGCTTAATACCATCTGTTCCAAGATAAGGATTTACTGTAGCAAAATCTTCATCAAATAATGAATATGTATTATTGCCAACCTTAACTTTTCCAAGATGTCCTGTCGCATAAGCAGCAGAAGTGGAACCGATGTCACCTCTTTTAACATCTCCGATAACAACTAAATCTTTTTCCTTTGCATATTTTACAGTCTTGTCAAATGCAACCAATCCCGGAATTCCAAATTGTTCATACATTGCAATCTGTGGTTTTACTGCAGGTATTAAATCGTATGTTGCATCGATAATTCCTTTATTATACTGCCAAAGTGCTTCTGACACACCCTCAAGTGTTTCTCCAAATTCAGCATATGCCTTATCTGTAATATGCTTTGGTATGTAAGATAACATTGGGTCTAATCCTACAACTACAGGTGCATTTGTTTCTTTAATCTTTTTTACAAGTTTGTTAATCATTCTATTCTGCTCCTTTATGCTTTATATTAATTTACTTATCTTTCTTCTTCAGGCTCCTTAACAATCTTTCCACCTAAAATTGTCCATTTAACTTTTCCTGATACTTTTGTTCCTCCAAATGGAGTATTTCTTCCTTTAGACTTAAATTCATTTACATCAATAATGTATTCCTCATCCGGATTGATAATTGTAATATCGGCTACTTTTCCTTCGTCCAATGAACCTTTGTCTATTCCTAATACTTTAGCAGGATTATAGCTCATCTTTTCAGCCATCTGCATAGGTGTGATAAATCCTGGTTTAAGCAAATGAGTCACTGTTAATGGTACTGCTGTTTCCAATCCTACAATTCCAAAAGGTGCTTCTGTTATGCTTCTTGCTTTTTCCTCTGCACTATGTGGTGCGTGATCTGTTGCAATTACATCCATAACATCTTCGCTAAGTCCCTTTATAAGTGCGTCAACATCCTCTCTTGTTCTAAGTGGAGGATTCATTTTATAATTTGCATCTGCACTATCCATATCATCTGTACTCATGGCAAAATGATGTGGACATACTTCTGCAGTAACTTTAACTCCGTCTTCTTTTGCTTTTTTAACCATTGTTACACTGTCTTTTGTTGAGCAATGGCACAAATGTAATTTAGCCCCTGTTTCTTTTGCAAGCAAAATATCTCTTGCCACAATTATATCTTCAACAGCGTTACTAATACCCTTAACTCCAAATTCTTCTGATTTGTCGCCCATATTCATTACGCCGCCATTTACTAAATTGATATCTTCGCAATGAGCTAATACCGGCACATCCGCTTTAACTGCATTTTTCATTGCATCACGATATACATTAGAATCCATAACAGATTTGCCATCTTCACTTATTGCGCAAACACCTGCCTCTTTAAGTTCAAATACGTCTGTTATTTGTTTTCCTGCCATTCCTTTTGTGACAGAACCTACAGGAAGTACATTTGTATATCCTGCTTCTTTTCCTTTATTTATAATATATCTGACCACTTCTGCATTGTCAGTAACAGGTTTTGTATTTGGCATGCAACATACAGATGTAAATCCACCATTAGCTGCCGCCATACTTCCTGTTATTATATCTTCTTTATAAGTAAGCCCCGGGTCTCTAAAATGAACATGTAAGTCTATAAGTCCCGGCATTACAAAACATCCCTTAGCATCAATCACCTTATCAGCTTCTTTTTCGATGTTTTCCCCTTTTTCAACAATTACTCCGTCCTTAACATAGACATCTAATACTTTGTCCATTTTTTCAGACGGATTAATTACTCTTCCGTTCTTAATAAGAATTGTCATATATACCTCTTTCCGGCCGCCTGTTTTCAGGCAGAATACGCCATCTAAAAGTATATCAAATAAATGTATTCGTTTCAAGGCAAGTAAAAGAAAATGAAATATATAAAGTTCATAGCTATTTTGCATTATTTTATGTTATTATTATTTTATCTATTGCCAGTATGATAGTTTAGTGTTATACTTCATCTAGTATTGATAACTATATGTTTTTTTTACAAAAGATTCTTTTATCTTAAGGAGTTTAGTTTTATGTATAAAATAATTAGCGATAGCGCATGTGATTTATCAAAAGAATATGTTGAAAAAAATGACATTACAGTTGTTCCTTTTTCTGTTTCTTTTGACCAGGAACATTATTTAAAAGACAGCATTGATATAACAAGAGATGAGTTTTACACAAGGCTTGTTAATGAAAATGTTTTTCCAAAGTCATCACTTCCATCAGTTGAAGAATATATGGATACATTTTTAGAATATGTTAAACAGGATATTCCTGTTATATGTTTAACAATTTCTCTTGTTCTTAGTGGTTCTTATAATTCAGCAAGAACAGCTGCTGATTTAATTAAGGAAGACTACCCTGATGCAAAGATTGCAGTATTTGATTCTAAGCAAAACACTGTTACACAGGCATTATTAGTAAATGAAATTGTAAAGATGAAAAATGATGGTCTTAGTTTTGAAGAGTCTGTTGAAAAAATTGACAAATTAATTCCTACAGCAATCATTTTCTTTACTGTTGGTTCTCTTGATTATCTTAGAATCGGTGGTCGTATTGGAAAGCTTGCTTCAATTGCAACAGGTAAATTAGGAATCAAACCTATCATCTTACTTAAAAACGGTGAATTAGGTTTAGGCGGAATCGGCAGAAGTCGTGCTAAGTTGAAGAAAGCTGTTTTGGATACTGTTAACAAGCACTTTACTGACAACAATTTAAGTAAAGATGATTACAACTTCAACGTTGGTTGGGGATATGATAAAGAGGAAGGAGCTGAATTCTTAAAGGATGCTGAAAGCACACTTGGAGTAAAATGCTTAGACGAACTTAATGTTGATATTGGTATGACAACTGCTGTTCACACAGGTCCTTATCCTATAGGTGTAGGTATTATTCAGAAATACGAAACTTTAAAATAGATATATATTACAAGAAGTAAATGTTTATACGCTTGGGTTTCACCATATTTTACAAAGATTCAAAGCGTGTGCTAAAAGGTGCACAATAAAACTTGGGTTACCCCATTCTTTACAAAGAGCCAATAAAACCAAAAGCCTCGCAATTTGCGAGGCTTTTGGTTTTATTCATCTATATCTCTGCTTTCTGTATCTATAATTGCATTATCATTTACCCATCTTCTAATTTTACCTGATACAGTTAATGTTGTAATTAAATCTACAACTCCTGAGTATGTTAAAATTATTCCTGTAATTCTTGTAACAAATACTGCTGTGTTCTGAGGATTAATTAATATTACAATTCCTAATAATACATTAACAATTGCCACTATAAGTAAAAATACCCAATGTGAATCCATTCTTTTCAAATCCAAAGCATTTTCAATTTTCATAATTCCACTTATCACTATAATTATTCCAACTATAAACGGAATGATTGATATAACAAAATCTTTTTTTACAAGAACAAATATTGCAGCAACTATAAAAATAATTCCAACTACAAGTTCATATTTATAAAAATCATTTATCAAATCTCTTTTTCTATATTCAAGTAAATATCTTATTGCTAAAAGTAAAAATATAACTGCTATTATATAACAAATTGTATTCAATATGCTACTTGGATAAATCATCATCAAAATGCCCATTAATATACATAACAAAGCATAAATTACCATTTCCCATTTAAGACTTTTCAAATAATTCATATCGCATCTTCCTTTTCAATATGAGCCCGGATTACTCCGGGCCCATAATTTTGTTTATTTTTATTATTTACAATATAAGTGTTTTTATTATTTAAAATACTTAACTCCGGCTTCAAATACCTTAAGATCCTGTTCGCCATAAATATTCATAGCTACTGAGTTTCCTTTTCTTTCGATATGAGCCATCTTACCTAAGCATCTTCCGTCTGGAGATGTAATACCTTCAATTGCATAATATGAACCGTTTACATTCCATTCTTCATCCATTGTAGGCTGTCCCTGTTCATTTACATACTGAGTAGCAACCTGACCGTTAGCAAATAATTCTTTAATACATTCTTCAGGTGCAACAAATCTTCCTTCACCATGTGAAGCAGGATTTACATATGTTCCACCAAGTTCTGCTAACTGTAACCAAGGTGATTTATTTGATACAACCTTTGTATAAACCATCTTAGATACGTGTCTGTTAATTGTGTTGTATGTCAATGTTGGTGAATTTTCATTCTGTCCTGTAATCTGTCCGTTTGGAACTAATCCTAACTTAATTAAAGCCTGAAATCCATTACATATACCAAGTGCTAATCCATCTCTTTCATTTAAAAGTTTATGAACAGCTTCTTTAATCTTTTCATTTCTAAATGCTGTAGCAAAGAACTTAGCTGATCCATCCGGTTCATCACCTGCACTAAATCCACCTGGGAACATAATAATCTGTGACTGATTAATGCTTTCTTCAAAGATTTTTACTGAATCTCTGATATCTTCAGGTGTAAGATTCTTAAATACCTTTGTAATAACTTTTGCGCCTGCATTTTCAAACGCCTTAGCACTGTCATATTCACAGTTAGTTCCTGGGAATACAGGAATAAATACTGTAGGTTTAGCAATCTTATTCTTGCATACATAAACACTTCCTTTATCGTATACAGGAGTATCGATAACTGATGTGTCTTTATGACTTCTTGTTGGGAATACTTTTTCAAGTGGTTTTTCCCATGTCTTAATTGCATCATCTAATAAAATTGATTCTTCTCCATATTTAAGTGTAGCATCATCTGTTGTTTCACCGATTAATACATAACTTACATTTACATCATCAATCTTATCAGCAGGTACTTCTGCAATTATATCACCATATCCAGGTGCAAATAAATCTGCTCCAGGAATCTGTCCGCTGACAGAAACACCAATCTTATTACCAAATGCCATCTTACTTACTGCTGGAATAACACCTTTACTATCTAATGCATATGCTGAAATTATAGTTCCATTCTGAATCATTTCATGAATTGCATCATATAACTTCATCATACATTCGTAATTTGGCTTTTCGTACTGGTCTCTGCATATTTCAAATTTAACAATCTTACTTCCAACTTCTTTAAATTCGGGTGTAATAATATCTTTTTCTTTTGCAACATCCACCGCAAATGAAACAAGTGTTGGAGGAACATCAATATCATTAAATGTACCTGACATACTATCCTTACCACCGATTGATGGAAGACCAAATCCCATCTGAGCGTCATATGCACCAAGAAGTGCTGCAAATGGCTGGCTCCAACGCTTTGGATCTTCTGTCATTCTTCTGAAGTATTCCTGGAATGTAAATCTAATCTTCTTATAATCACCACCTGTTGCAACTACCTTAGCTACAGAATCTACTACTGCATAAATTGCACCATGGTATGGGCTCCAACTTGAAAGATATGGATCAAATCCGTAACTCATAATTGTTACTGTATCGCATTTACCTTTAAGTACAGGAAGCTTAGCTACCATTGTCTGAGTTTCTGTTAACTGATATTTACCACCAAATGGCATAAATACTGAACCTGCTCCAATTGAGCCGTCAAATTTTTCTACTAATCCCTTCTGTGAACACTCATTTAAATCTGATAATGTTTCTAACCATTTTTCCTTAACATCATCAACCTGAGGTTTCTTGAAGAAGTTCTTATCTTCATCCGGCATTTCAACTTCTACTGTTGTTTCCTGATGAGCTCCGTTTGTATCGAGGAATGCTCTTGAAATATTAACTATCTCTTTTCCTCTCCATTCTAATACAAGTCTAGGTTCTTCTGTTACATATGCTACTTCTGTTGCTTCAAGATTTTCTTCATTAGCATATTTTAAGAACTGTTCTACATCTTTAGGATCTACAACAACTGCCATTCTTTCCTGTGATTCTGAAATTGCAATTTCCGTACCATCAAGACCTGCATATTTCTTAGTTACTTTATCGAGGTTTACATGTAATCCGTCTGCTAATTCACCTATAGCAACAGATACACCACCTGCACCAAAGTCATTACATTTCTTAATTAAATAACTTACTTCTTCACGTCTGAACAATCTCTGTAATTTACGTTCTGTAGGTGCATTACCCTTCTGAACTTCTGCTCCACAGCTTTCAATTGACTGTTCTGTATGAATCTTTGAAGAACCTGTTGCTCCACCACAACCGTCTCTTCCTGTTCTACCACCTAATAAGATGATAATGTCACCCGGGTCAGAATTTAATCTCTGTACTGCACGTCTAGGAGCTGCTCCCATAACTGCACCGATTTCCATTCTCTTAGCAACATAATCAGGATGATAAATTTCCTTAACATATCCTGTTGCAAGACCAATCTGGTTACCATATGAACTATAGCCATTAGCTGCTCCCTGAACAATCTTCTTCTGTGGTAATTTACCCTTTAAAGTTTCGCTCATTGACTTAGTTGGATCAGCTGCACCTGTTACACGCATTGCCTGATATACATATGTACGTCCTGACAATGGATCTCTGATTGCTCCACCTAAACATGTTGCAGCGCCACCAAATGGTTCAATTTCTGTAGGATGGTTGTGTGTTTCATTCTTAAAGTTAACAAGCCATTCTTCTTCCTTGCCGTCAACTTCTACAGGCACAACAATACTACATGCATTTATTTCATCTGATTCTTCCTGGTCGTCTAATTTACCTTCCATCTTTAACTTACGCATAGCCATAAGTGCTAAATCCATAAAGCAGACAAACTTGTCCTTTCTACCCTTGAAAACACTTTCTCTTGTTTCCATATACTCTTCGTATGTCTTAACAAGTGGACTATTAAAATATCCATCATCAAATGTAACATCTGTAAGTTCTGTATTAAATGTTGTATGACGGCAATGATCTGACCAATATGTATCTAATACTCTTATTTCTGTTATTGAAGGATCTCTGTCTTCTTCATTCTTGTAATAATTCTGAATGTGAAGAAAATCTTTAAATGTCATAGCAAGTCCTAAAGAATCATATAATTCTTTAAGTGGTGCTTCCTCCATATCCTTAAAGCCATCGAATATAATAACGTCTGCAGGTTCTTCAAATTCTGTTACAAGTGTTTCAGGTTTTTCTAAACCTGTTTCTCTTGAATCTACAGGGTTAATACAATATGACTTAACCTGTTCAAACTGTTCATCGCTCATATGTCCTTCTAAAACATATGTTGTTGCACTTTTAATTACAGGCTTCTCGTCTTCATTTAAAAACTTAACACACTGTTCTGCAGAATCAGCTCTCTGATCAAACTGTCCCGGCAAATATTCCACGCTAAAAATTCTGTCTGTTTCGTTAAACGGAAAATTTTCTTCATAAACATTATCAACCGGTGGTTCAGAAAATACTGTTGTTAATGCTTTCTTATAAGTGTCTTCAGATAAATTCTCAACATCATATCTTACTAAAACTCTTACGGCATCCAATGTGTTGATTCCTAAATAACCCTTGATATCCTCTGTAAGTTCCTTGGCTTTAACAGCATATGGCTGTTTCTTTTCCACATAAACTCTCTTTACCTTGCTCATGAGTTCCTCCTGAATAGTAGTTTTATTATGGATTATGTCATTGCGACATAACCCATACTTATTCGATAGTATAGCACTTTTTTTTTAATAAGTACACTTTAAAAATGTTTTAATTAAATTCATTCATATGTTTTCTATACCATTTAGGGACGTGACTCATCTGACACTTTTCATTTCTTCTCTCTTCTATCGCTATCGCATCAAAAAATACTTTCCACAATTCCTCATAATCATCATCTATATCAATCTGGTCAATCACTCTATCTAGCTCTTCTCCGGATACAACTATTGTTTCACTTTTATACCTGTGAACTAGCGCTTTTTTTCTAATATCATCATATATAATCCAGTTTTCTTCAGGATATCTGCATGTAAAATGATTCTCAATTAATAGTAAAACATCACACTTAGGACTTATTGTGCCAAATAAAAATTTACCGTTAATTTCTTTAAATCTTAATATTTCTCTGAATACATTCGCCTCATTAGAAGCCTTTCTTGCCAATTCCATTACGGTCATTACTCTATTTTCACTAAGCATCTTAGTAGTTCTACTACCTGCTCTAAATCCCACTTTAAGGAATTCCAAAATAGCATTCCCGCGATTCTTATCATAATGATGTGCTGCCCTGAAAACATATTCATATGCTTCAACCGATATCTTCTGCTGAATTGCCTGTGCAACACTAATTGCCTTCTTTACGTTAGTCTTACAATTAATGTTCTCACAAAACAACTCATATGCATAATCATCTCCCGGATAAATCTTTACTTTATTACCCTTAAGCATTAAAACCCATCCGTCATATACAGCAGTCATAATTCCATCAAATGAGTCATCACATACAAGAGTTATTTCCTTAAATTCATTCATCAGTTCACCCCCATATCAAATATATTCATCTGCGTATAAGTAATATTATTATCAATGGCATAAGTATTCTTTCTGTCACTATCCGCTATTGAACGTGCTATATAATCCTGATTCATATTAAGAGGCATCATTGTCTTTCCGTTACATGTTATAAAAAATGCTGCTCTTTTTAATGCAACACCCATCTTCTTTAAATTAGAAAACTCCAACTTACCATATCGTCTTGCTGACACAATTCGTTTTGCAGACTTTACACCAATTCCCGGAACTCTTAACAACGTATAATAATCTGCCCTCATAATCTCCACAGGGAACTGTTCTATATGATTAATAGCCCAGTCGCACTTAGGATCTAACGCCATATTAAAATTAGGCTTCTCTTTGCTTAATAATTCACCTGCCGTAAAGCCATAATATCTTAACAACCAATCCGCCTGATACAATCTATGTTCTCTAAGTAAAATGCTATGACCTCCCAAAGATGGTGCCTCTATATTATGATTCACATCTACAAATCCTGAATAAAACACTCTCTTAAGTTTAAACTTCTCATACAATGTAGCTGTTACATTTAATATCTGGTAATCTGTTTCTCTTGTTGCTCCAATAATCATCTGAGTGCTCTGCCCTGCCGGGACAAATTTAGAACTCTTATAGCCTCCATATTTCATTGGATAATGATATCCGTCATTCTTCCCCGGAAGCAAATGACCCATTCCATCTTTAATCTGCTTCATGGGTATAATTATATTCTTATGATGCTTATTCGGTGCAAGTTCAGAAAGGCTTTCCTGCGTTGGCAATTCTAAGTTGGCACTCATTCTATCAACAAGAAAACCCAATTTTTCAATAATTTCAGGTGATGTACCCGGAATTACTTTTACATGTATATAGCCATAAAAATGATGTATATTTCTCAATTTCCAAATTGCTTCATAAATAAGTGACATTGTATGATTAGGATTCTTAACTATTCCCGAGCTCAAAAATAGCCCTTCTATATAATTTCTTCTATAAAACTCTATGGTTAATTTACAAACTTCATCAGGTGTAAATGTTGTCCTCGGCACATCATTAGAAACTCTGTTAACACAATACTTGCAATCATATATACACTCATTAGTAAATAATATCTTAAGCAGTGACACACATCTTCCATCCGCCGCAAATGTATGACATATTCCACACGCATGAGTATCTCCAAGTCCACTTCCCTTATTGCTTCTGTCGACACCACTACTTGTACACGCCACATCATACTTGGCAGCATCTGTCAATATTCTTAACTTCTCTGACATGCTAAGATTATGAGTAACATTAACTTCCACGGAATCTGTATTAAATTTACTGTCATCAATAACGCTGGTTTTATTATATGTAGCATCATTAAGATCTTTACTTAAATTGTCAATACTAATTACGTCTGATCTATTACTCAATTCCATGCTATCCATGTATGTGTCACCGCCTTTCTTTTTCTCGAACATATGTTCTATTATGATAATAACACCCTTTTGCACAATTTGCAATAGCCAAATTCTGTAACTTTTTTTATTGAGTAATACATTATTAATGAAAATTTAATATTCATAATGTTATTTTATTTTTAATTTGTGCTACAATAAAATTATACGATGCCAGGGTGAAAGAACTTGGGACTCGCCCCGATATGAGCATAAAAGTGGGATAATTCCCACGATATGCGAATATTGGGGAGGATTGTGAAAGTGCGTAGCACGAAACAATCCGTAGGTATCAACGTTGGAGTTTCTAAGCCCACTTGAGTTTACTCATACTCGGTTGGAAAAACTTGGGGCGGCTAACTACAGAAGAATTTATACAAAAGTTTTAGACTTAAGAAGGAGGAATTACTATGCCCTCATTATATGCTCATAACAAATTTGGCAAACTTGTAATTAAAAATTTGCCCGTTGAATATAAAGAAATTATCAGAAGATATCCAAATTCATTCAGACTTGGACTTCAGGGCCCTGATTATCTATTTTTCTACAGAGCCTTTTCAATGAACAAAATCAACCAATATGGTGTTAAGCTTCACAAATCCGATGCTTACACATTTATGCTTAATTCCATTGATGTAGTACATAAATATGGAATTCACAGTGCAGAATTCAGTTATATCATGGGATTTATATGCCATTTTACATTGGACAGCATTTGTCATCCCTATGTTAATTTAAGTATGAATGAAACAGGTTGCGGTCACATAGAAATTGAAGGTGATTTGGAGAATCTTTTGCTTTCAAAAGATGGTTTTAAACCTGAACGCTACCCAATGCACAAACTTGTTTCTACAGATTATGCCACCGCCAAAAGTGCTGCTGTATTTTATAAAGGACTTTCAACAATTGCTTCACATAAATGCATGCGATGGATGCGACTTATTAAGCATTTATTTGTTGCTCCTAGAAAGCCAAAGCAAAAAATAATTGACATTCTCATGCGTGGAACATTTCATTATAAATCTTTTAAAGGTCACATGATTGAACCTGAGGCAAATAAGAAATGTCGTAAAAATACAATTGAATTAGAAAAAATGTTAAGAGATTCTGTTCCTGTGGCTGTATCACTTATAAAAAACTACAGAAAAGTATTGTCCGGTTCAGTTGCTTTGTCACCAAGATTCCATTATGACTTTAACGGTAACAGGCTTAATTAAAATAAATAAAACAACGGGTAAATATCCAGTCAAGCTATTTACCCGTTGTTTGTTTCAATTCATAAAAATACCTTTCGTATTAACACTAAAAGTATTTTGTCTGAAATATGTTTATTTTCATTTCTGTTTTTTAACTATTTCATTAAGCAAAGCATTTGCTACCTCGTCTTTAGACATAATTGGCAACTCTTTTACTTCATCCTTAGTAATAATTGTTACTATGTTTGTGTCTGTTCCAAATCCGGCACCTTTAACTTTTAAGTTGTTTGCAACAATCATGTCGAGATTTTTCTTTTCAAGTTTTGCTTTTGAATTTTCAAGCATATTTTCAGTTTCCATGGAAAATCCACATACAAACTGTTTTTTCTTGTTAGGAGCAAGCGTTCCAATGATGTCCGTTGTTCTCTCTAATTCTATTGAAGAATCTCCTTCTTTTTTCTTAATCTTGTTATCTGCAGGATTAACCGGACGATAATCGGCAACTGCCGCACTCATTATGAGAATATCCTGATTGTCAAATTCAGCTGCTACTGCTTCGTACATATCCTGTGCACTTTCGACATCCACAACTTTAACAAAATCAGGTTTTTCTATAGAAGTGTGTCCACTAACCAAAGTTACATCTGCACCTCTAAGCATTGCATTTTTTGCAATTGCATAACCCATCTTTCCTGTAGAATGATTGCTGATGAAACGAACAGGATCAATTTTTTCTTTCGTAGGACCCGCAGTAACTAAAATCTTTTTGCCTTTCAAATCTTTTTCAAATGCTAGTTCTTTCATAATATATGAAAGAAGCACTTCAGGTTCAGGCATTTTTCCACTGCCGGTAGTTCCACATGCAAGATATCCTACTGCCGGTTCAATAACTTCATAGCCATAATCCTTTAGTTTTTTAAGATTGTCCTGAACAATAGGATTTTCAAACATATTCGTGTTCATTGCAGGAGAAATATATTTAGGACATTTTGCTGCCATAATTGTTGTCGTAAGCATATCATCCGCAATACCATTTGCAATCTTTCCAATTACATTTGCACTGGCAGGAGCCACCATAAATATATCCGCTTTCTGTGCTAATGACACATGTTCAACCTGAAATTCAAAATTTCTGTCAAATGTATCTACAAGGCATTTTGTTCCCGTAAGCGATTCAAATGTAATAGGATTTATAAAATTTGTTGCATTTTTAGTCATTATAACATTTACATCTGCATGAAGTTTTACTAAAGCACTCGCCAAGCTTGCAATTTTGTACGCTGCTATGCTTCCTGTTACGCCTAACACTACTGTTTTTCCTTTTAACATAACGGTTCTCCTATTTTTCTAAATCAAATATTCTTCCCTATTTTATCCTATTTTTCTAAATCAGGCAATCTCCCATGTTTTCTATTTTTCCAAGTCAAATAATCTTCCATGTTTTTCGTAATTTGTAAGTCTTGTAATTTTGTTGTCATCATCTACGAAAACAACCTTTGGCTTGTTTTCTTTAACTTCCTCAGGTGTCATCTGTGCATAACACATAATAATTACCTTATCGCCTAATGATACACAATGTGCTGCTGCTCCATTTAAGCAAATCATTCCTGAACCGCGTTCACCGGCAATTGCATAAGTTTCAAATCTATTTCCATTATCTACGTCAGCAATCTGAACTTTTTCATATTCTAAAATTCCTGCTGCATCTAATAAATCCTCATCAATTGTTATGCTTCCTACATAATCTAATTCTGCCTGTTTTACTGTTGCACGGTGTATCTTGCTTTTTAACATTTCTATCTGCATTTTTATTTCCTTCCGCTTTTATTTTTACATTGTATTCCGTCTGCCATGCCCCATTCTAAAATGCTCCGCATTTTATCATGGACGGCTGCACCGTATACCTGCAAATATTTTTTTTCATATTTGAGAGCAAGCTCTCATCTGAAAAAATTATTTGCAGGTGCATGGCTTGGCTTAATCCCAGATGGTATTATCTATTAATCTTGTCTTTCCAATGTAAACTGCCATAGCTACTAACATTGGCTTCTGTACTTTCTTAACCTGCTGCATTGTTAAGCCATCAACCGCTTTAACATAATCAATTTTAGCAAGTGGTTCCGTTTCAATATTTTTCTTCATAGCTTCAACAATCTTATCCGCATCAGTTTCACCTGCTTCAAGCATTTCTCTTCCAAGCTTAACTGTTCTGCTTAAAATTAAAGCTGCTTTTCTTTCTTCTGCTGAAAGATATGTGTTTCTTGAACTCTTTGCAAGTCCATCTTCTTCCCTTACAATAGGGCAACCGATAACTTCAATATCAAAATTTAAATCCTGTACCATATGCTTAATAATCGCTAACTGCTGAGCATCCTTCTGGCCAAAATAAGCTCTGTCAGGGTTTACGATGTTAAATAATTTGCTTACTACTGTACATACACCTCTGAAATGAACAGGTCTGCTAAGTCCACATAATTCTTCTGTCAACACTGACATATCAACGTATGAACTAAAACCATCTTTGTACATTTCTTCAGGTTCAGGATTAAAAATCAAATCTGCGCCAAGGCTTTCACAGAATTTGCTATCCTTTTCTAAATCTCTTGGATAACTTTCCAAATCTTCTGTTGGTCCAAACTGCATTGGATTTACAAATATGCTGACTACAACTTTATCATTTTCTTCTCTTGCTTTCTTTATAAGACTTCCATGTCCTTCATGAAGATATCCCATTGTTGGTACAAATCCAACTGTCTGTCCTTCCTTTTTCCAAGTCTTTACATTTTCTCTAACTTCTTTAATTGTTTTTACTACTTTCATTGTTCGTCCTCCTGTAATCTGTATTGCCTCTCCATTCGGTCAGCGGCTATTCGTCGGAAACATTTATAGAAAATGAACTTCGTTCATTTTGTTTCCTCCTGTATTCTGTATTGCCCCTCCCTTCGGTCGGCGGCTATTCGCTTTTTGCAATTCTTTAATATAATTTTCCTATTACTTCATCATCTATTTTATATGAATGTTCTGCAGCCGGAAAAGTCTGATTGTTAATTTCCTCTTTGTACTGTCTGAACGCGTTTTTCATTACTTCACCAACATTTGCAAAATTCTTAACAAACTTTGGAACGTAATCTGTAAACATTCCAAGCATATCCTGATATACCAAAACCTGTCCGCTACAACCTGCTCCTGCTCCAATTCCAATTGTAGGAATTGAAAGTTCTTCCGTAATCTTTGTAGCAAGCTTTTCAGGAACACATTCAAGTACAAGCATTGAAGCTCCTGCAGCTTCTACTGCTCTTGCATCATCTATTAATTTCTGAGCTGCATCTTCTGTCTTTCCCTGTACCTTATATCCACCAAGTGCGTTAATTGACTGTGGTGTAAGTCCCAAATGAGCGCAAACCGGAATTGATGCTTTAACAATAGCTTCTATCTGTGGGCAAACTTCTTTTCCGCCCTCTAATTTTACCATCTGCGCACGTCCCTCTTTCATAAGTCGACCTGCATTTACAACTGCATCATATACTGATGACTGATATGACATAAATGGCATATCGCAAACGATTAACGGGTTCTTTGCCCCTCTTGCAACAGCTGCGCAGTGATGAATCATATCTTCCACTGTTACGCTGATTGTATCTTCGTAACCAAGCATTGTATTTCCAAGAGAGTCACCTACTAAAATTGTATCAACTCCTGCCTCGTCCATAAGCTTTGCTGTTGAATAATCGTAACATGTAAGCATTGCAATTTTTTTATTTTCTGCTTTCATATTCTGAAGTGTTGTTACTGTAGTTTTCATTTTAATATTTCCTCCATCTCACTATAATCAATATTTTTATCTCTGTTCTCTGCAACTTTTAAAACTTCCAAAGACACTGCCTTATATGTTCTTTTTTCATCATCATTAAGGCATTCCAAATGTTTTTTTACTGTGCCTATATCATTTCTCTGAATAGGTCCTGTAAGTGCATTAACCGTTCCGTCATTAATAATATGTTTGATATTTCCCATAACGATAGGCGTAATTGCCTCATGAGCACTTTTTTCATCAAATCCACATTCCTTAAGCAGATTTTCACTCATGTTAATAAGTCCTACCACAAGATTACTGCAAACAGCTGCCGCAGCATGATATTTGACTTTATCTTTTTTGTCTATGGTAATAACTTTATTTCCCAGATTTTCAAATAGACTAATCATCCGGTCTAAATATTTTGTATCACCTTCAATTGTAAAATAACTATTGGAAAGCTCTTTGTAAGAATCGTATTTATTACTTACTGCAAAGAGTGGATGGATGGAGTAACCGTAACAATTCATGTCGGTTATATCCGAAAAGACATCTGACGACATAGCGCCACTACAATGACAAATAATCTTATTCTTAATGTGCTGACTTTTCAACTGATTCCATACAGACTTAATCTGCCCATCAGATACAGTTAAAAAAATCACATCACTATCCACTATTAAATCATTGATTTCTTTGTATTCTTTACTGTTTGTAAATTCTGCTGCTTCCACAGCATCATGTTCAAATTCACTGTAATAGCCACAAACATTCTGACCATTTTCAGCAAAATATTTTCCAAGGGAAAAGCCAACTTTCCCTGCTCCTATAAATCCAATTTTCATGGCATCCCTCCTAACCTTAGTTACGGGATAATGAGTCCGATTTTCTAAAATGAAATATCGGCTATGCACACTCAAATTATTAATATAAGAAATTGTCTTTTGGTATAGTTTCTTTCGAATACCATCCATAAAGCCGCAATAACACAACGGTCTTTCCTCGAGACACTCTATCACAATTACAAAAATTTCGCAAGGGTATCTACATTTTGAACTTTTAAATATAGAAAAAATATATAGCCTTAAAATAAGAATAGCCTGCCATCTTTCAATGTTATTCTTATAACCTCTATAATTTGTTGTTCAAAATATTGATTTATATAATTAAATATATTATACTTATCACAGCATTTGAAAGTAGGTGTAATTGTGGCTGAACGAAATTATTTTATTAATGGAATAACTGAATTACTTATTTTATCTTTTTTAAAGAATCACGATGCTTATGTATATGAGATTACTAAAAGCATTGAAGAGAAATCAGGTGGACTTCTTTCTATTTCTCAAAATACTATTTATACAGCTACATACAAGCTTGAGAATGAAGGAAAAATTAGTGAATATTCTAAATTAGTTGGTAGAAAGAGAACTAGAATTTACTATCACATTGAAGATGAAGGTATTAATTATCTTGAGCAATTATCAAATAATTACAACAATACTATAAATGGTGTTAAGACTATTTTAGACTCACTTAATTAATTTTTTACGAAAGGGGGATAAACTATATAATGAATAGAGTATGTAAGATGTATGTTAAGAACGTAAAATCAGCATTTCCCATTATAGGTAAATCTGAAAGACTATATATAAAAAAATTGCAAAACTATCTTGAAGAATATTGTAACGAATATAATATTTCTTCTCTTGAAGAACTATATAAAAATTTTGGTACTCCTGATGATGTAATTAATTCATATTTTGTTTGGAATGCTAACAACAATTTGTACTATAATGTACATAAATTAAATATAGTAAGTTGTGTTTTTCTTACTATTATTGCAGTTCTTCTGTTATTTTCAATTGTTATATAATTTATGATTATCAGAAATAAAACAACCTTCAAAGATAAGAAACATTTCTATTTTTTGAAGGTTATTTTTTACTCTTCTATTTCACTCTCAACCTGTTATTATTCATCTAAATATTCTTCTAAGCAAATTCCCTTACTCATTATTTCTTTTGCTGCTGTTTTACCGACATATCTGTAATGCCATGGTTCATATATTACACCTGTTATCTTTTTCTTATTCTCAGGATATCTCAATATAAATCCATATTTCCAACAGTTTTTCATCAACCATTTTTGAACCGGTGTATTCTCCTGTTCGTTCTCTAACATTTGATAGTTATCATCTACTATATCTACTGCAAGCCCGATTTCATGCTCACTTGTTCCCGGAATAGCCACTACGGTTGCGGCTTCGTTTTTTGCTTTCGTTTGTGAATAACCTTCATTTAAAAGATCATAAATTTTCTGTTCATATAAAATCTTTTGCTTTCTATGGCTTCTATATGATGAACAAATAATAGGGTCAAGTCCTTCATCTCTGCAATCATCCATCATTTGCTGTAATTCTTCATAACATCTCTTATCTATTGCCTGTCCATTCTTCAATTGCACCACATCAATTTTTGTATCACTGTTAATTTTATTTTGATAATTCACAAGAATCAATTTCCAATCTGATTTTTTAGATGGCTTAGTTGTTTCTATAGTTTTCTCATTTTTATTAGCAGCTCTTACATTATTTTTAGTAATCACAAATTTTCCAAAGTTATTCACACACCCTGTAATAATAATCAATGCTATTAATATTCCTAATACACCTATGCACTTTTTCAATTTACTTTTTCTTAATTTTTTTATTTCATTGCCCCTTTCCTTTTCTTTTCTTATTTTGTATCCATTTTCACTTGTGTACATAAAAAACACCTCACTATGATTTTTTGTTATAAATCATCATAGTAAAGTGTTTCTAAAAAACGGCTATGTTTTGGCATCGTTTTGGCATCATTTACTGATTAAAATAAACTCCGTATTTATCGGTATTCATATACACTATAATTTGTTTTTTTGAATTATTATCAGATAACATTATTTCTATCTGCCCGTAATTTTTATTATTAATTTGTGCTTCCACTCCATAATATTTTCCAAGTGCTTTTACAAATTCTTCTACATCAGTAATAAATGGTGTATATTCTATATTTTCATAATCTATTGAAAATCCACATACAAGCCCTGTTGCATCTTCTATCTGCATGTTTATACTAATTCCCTCTATACCTTCTAAATTACAATTCCATATCACCATTTTAGTTGCAGTTGCTTCACTTACAATTTTTTTCTGCATCTTACTATTTTTTTTGTTCTCATCACTATTAGTTGCATTAGATGTTCCTGATATTCCATAATTCAAATTATCGTTTACATATATTGAATTTTGTGAGTCTTCTATATATAAATCTGCTGATTCATTATGATACTTTATATTCTCAAAGTCTAAATCTGAAGAACAATATTCTTTTATAATTTTCAAAAATGATTTTTCCTGTTCATATATTTCAGCTCTGCTTTTTTCCATACCACTTACTATTTCACGCGAATAGTAAAAATTATTATTTGCTATATTGTTTAATATATTAAATATTTCATTCTCAGTTTTAAATTCAATTTGATTTATGTTATATTTAGATACTTTTCCCTGAAGAATTTTATCCTGATATGTTAAAACTGTTTTTGGGAAAAGAGCACCTACAGTTATCATTATGGCAACCAAAGCTATTGTTTTAATTCTATACCACATTTATGCTCTTCCTCCCTTCAGTTCTACCGTTACAGTTGTTCCTTCATTTTCTTTACTTTCAAATTTAATATCGCCATTATGAACTTCTACAATTTTTGCACACAGCGCCAATCCTAATCCGGCTCCACCCTGTTTTCTTGAACGTGATTTATCAACTCTATAAAAAGCTTCTGTTATGTGTTGTAATGCTTCCGGCGGCATTCCTTTTCCATTATCCTTTACGATAATTGAACAACCATTATCTGTCATTTTAACTTCTACACTAATTATACCATGCCCGTTATCAGTCATTGCTTTTCTACTATTATCCATTAAATTAATTATAAGGGAACGCACAAGGTCTGGTTCTAACAGGCAGACTCCTTTTTCATAGTTATATTTTAATGCAATATTTCTTTTCAAATAATCAGCTTTAAGATTTTCTACTAACTGTTCAACTATTTTCCCCGGCGAAACTAAAACCAATTTCACCTCACTATTTTCAGTTACAAATATGTCCAATAGTTTTAGTGACAATCTTTCTAATCTCTTGCCCTCTGAAAAAATATAATTTGCTGCTTCTACCTGTTCATCCATTGTCAGTGCCTGACTTCGTAACAAATCCGCATATCCTATAATTGAGGTCATAGGCGTCTTTAGTTCATGAGTAAAATTTCCTATAAACTGATTCTGACTTTCCATTGTATCCTTCAATTCAATTATATTATTTTCCAGTTTGTCCGCCATTTTATCAAATTCCCTTGCCATTGTTCCTATTTCATCTTTTGTCTTTATTCTTGAACGATACGAAATATTACCTGCGGCAATTGCTTTTGATGTTCTTGACAATCTTACTAATGGTCTTGTCATTATAAATGAATTGCTGTACGAAAGTATTCCACATAAAGCAATCATTATTGCAAATACTTCATAATATATTTGCTGTAGTTTATCCCTTTCTTCATATATCGGTGAAATATCATATGCTACATCTAAATAACATTTTTCTTTTCCTACTTTTAATGCCCCTGAAACTTTAAGATATTTTTCTTTATCATTTCCTGCTATTACTTTTGTAATGCAACTTTTCTCGTCGACATTTTTCTTTGATTTTGTACTTTCTAATAAACTTCCCGATTTATCTTTCATTTTTCCATCTTTATACAATTCATTTTTTTCTGTATAAATATGTATTCCAGCCCATGATGTATTTCTTTGAGTTGACATTTCCTTAATTGTATTTGATATATCTTTGCTGTCAGCCCACGCTTCTACACCATTTACTACTTTTAGTGTATTTAATATCATTTCATATGACTGGATTGCACTTTTCTTTTCCCTATCCAATGCGCTGTTAAATGAGTTCAATATCAGTGCACTTGAGCCTGCACCAAATATAATTGAAAGTATACTTATCATGCATACAACTACTTTGGTTCTAAATTTCATTCCGTTATTCCAATCTTTATCCTTTATCTATACTTCATTGATTAAAAATATATTTTTCATTTGTAACCTAGTCCTGCTTTTATTTTAAATTTGTTCTATACTTCTAATCTATATCCTACTTTATTAACTGCTTTTAATTCTTTCTGCCATCCAACTTTTTTTCGCAATCTTTGTATATGCAAATCAACAGTTTTTGTACCATATTCGTATTCTTCTCCCCAAACTCTCTCATATATTGTTTCCCTATAAAGTGCCACATTTGGATTATGTGCAAATAATAACAGTATATTATATTCCTTTGGTGTCAGCAAAATTTCCTTTCCATCGCGGCTCACTTTCATTGAAATCATGTCTATCTGCAATCCTGCTATATTAATTACATTGTCTGTCTTATTATATCTTCTAAGTACAACGTCAACTCTTGCCAACAATTCTGTTGTTTCAAATGGTTTTACTATATAATCTTCTGCTCCCATTCTAAGTCCTCTAACCTTATCCTCAACTGAATTTTTTGCTGTCAGAAAAATTACAGGTATTTTACGTGGTTCTATATATTCTAAAATTTCAAAACCATTTACTTTAGGTAACATAATATCCAATAAAATTAAATCATATGTTTTTTCATTTATTTTATCTATTGCAATTTCACCATCTAATGCTGTATCACATAAATACCCCACTCTTTTTAAACTCATCTTTATTAAATCTGAAATTGGTTTATCATCTTCGACTACTAATATATTAATCATTTGTTATATTACTCCTGCCATGCTTTCTTGCATTTTATGTATTTTTCGTATATTTTGAAATTAATTATACATCAAAACGCCATCAAAAAAGCATACTTTAGAAAAATAAAAAAACCTTCAAAATAAGATTTCTCCCATTTTGAAGGTTTTAATTTATCTGTAATCTATTTTTCTGCGTTTCTATTTCTGCTCAGCCTTTTGTGCTGCAACTTCTTCAATTTCTTTTTCAACTAATTCTTCATCATTAAATTCATAGTCATTTCCAGGAAGAATTGCATTTAATAAAATACCTGCGATTGCGGCAACTGCAAGTGATGTAAGGCTAATATCAAAGCTTCCGATTGAGAAGTCAATTGATGTAATACCTAATGCACATACTAAAATAATTGCGGCAACCATAAGGTTTCTGCTCTTTGTTAAATCAACTTTATTTTCTACCATGTTTCTGATACCGATACTTGAAATCATTCCATAAAGTACAAATGAAATACCACCGATAATACCTGTTGGTAAAAGGTTAATTCCTGCTGCTACCTTTGGTGAGAATGAAAGTAAGATTGAAAATACTGCTGCAATTTCAACTACCTTTGGATCATAAACCTTTGTTAAAGCAAGAACACCTGTGTTTTCACCATATGTTGTGTTAGCCGGTCCACCAAATAAAGCTGAAAGAGTTGTTGCAAGACCATCTCCTACTAATGTTCTCTTAAGACCAGGCTTAGCAAGGAAGTTTCTTTCTGTTGTTGCACTGATTGCTGAAATATCTCCGATATGTTCCATCATTGTTGCAATAGCGATTGGAACAACAGCGATAATTGCACTTACTGCTAATTTAGCATCCGGCACATTACCAAATACAATTTCATTACCATGAATTGGTAATCCAATCCATGCTGCATTTTTAAAGTTAACCCATTTATCAATTGATACTAATAAGAAGTTTGGATTTCCAAACATTGCCACATATTCATTTCCATCAACCCATACATGGCTTCCTGTTGTGATAGCTAAAATAACTGCTATTACAATTGCTACTAATACACCTAAAAGAATTGGAAGGATTTTTGCCATTCCTCTTCCCCAAATGTTAAATACAATTACTGCACCTAATGCAATTAAAGCAATAACCCAGTTTGTCTGACAGTTTGAAACTGCACTTCCTGCAAGACTTAAACCGATTGCTACAATAATTGGTCCTGTTACAACAGGTGGGAAAAATTTCATAATCTTCTTTATATCAAATATTGCAAACAATGCTGCAACTACCAAATATAAAAGACCTGCCACAGCAACACCTAAGCATGCATATGGAAGCATATTAATATCTGAGCCTTCAGGCTTCAATCCGGCTACAGCTGCATATCCACCTAAAAAGGCGAATGATGAGCCAAGGAATGCAGGAACTTTTCTACCTGTAATAAAGTGGAATAATAAAGTTCCTAAACCTGCCATCAATAATGTTGTTGCAACATCCAACCCTGTAAGAAGCGGAACTAATACTGTTGCGCCAAACATAGCGAAAGTATGCTGTAAACCAAGTACAAGCATCTTTGGTACTCCAAGAACACTGGCATCGTAAATACCGTATTCACCAATTGTGTTTTTCTCGTTTTTGTTCATTTTTTCCTCCTAAAGTTTATATTAATCTACCACAGATTAACGTTTGATAAAAGCATACACCGGCTAACACCAATGCCGCTCCTAGCACAATTTGATAATATCGCTGCTTTGATACCTTTATCTGAATTCTGTTATTCCATAAAGTGTACGCAGCCGGAAGCAAAAGCGGTATAAAATATCTTGCCTGAACTCCTTCTATTGCATCCGCTCCAATAGGTGTAAATGCCAGATACATAGCAAGCCATACCAAAGCCACACTACATACAACTGCAATTCCATTTACAACTCTAATTGTCTTTATATTTTTAGGTTCATTTTGTTCATCATCTGTATTTGTTAAAAACAACATTGCAAGAACAGGTAATAGAACAAATGACCATGCATCTTTTAGCATTCCAAGTCCATATAAATTTAAAAACATTAAATTACTTGGTAAAAACTGGTTTTTAGTCTTATCTCCAAAGTTTCTAAAATTATCAAAAGTAAATATCTCATGAATGAACATCTTAATAAATGCTATCGGATGTTTAATTATTGAAACTAACTGACCGATAATTCCCGTATTTCCACCTCTGGTATCTCCACCATAGCCTGAATTACCATGTAATAAATTTATGATTACATGTCTCATGGAAATTAGTGCCATAACCATACACACTGCAATTACTGCAACTGCTATAAGAGCTATTGTTCTCTTTCCATTAGCGGATTCTTTTACTCTGTCCCTTATTATTTTCCACAATATAGGAACCATTAAAATCATAACAGGAAAATATACAGGTTTTGCAATACATCCTATGCCAAGCAATACTGCCACAATTGCAATCTGCTTCCATGTAGTTTCTTTGTCATTATTTGTATCATCCATTAAATTCATCCAAAGTACAAATCCAAGATTCATACATGCAAATATTACTCCATCATAAGTGTATAAACTTGCCTGAAATAATAAAGTAGGCATTAATGCTAATGTAGCAACAAGTAACTTCTTTCTCCTTGCCACATAAATAACAAAGCAATTAAGCAATGCACAGAATATAAGATTTCCAAATCTTCCAATTGTATACTGCATCGTATAAGGCAATCCTATCGCCTCACAAATATGATAACTTACAATCATCGGCAGATAAACTATATATCCTTTATTGATAAGTCCAATCGGTTTCTGCTGTTTTAATGCATTATTAGAAATGTTATTCATGTACTTGTTTAACATTTTAAGCTCTTCTCTTGTATTTGCTACCGGAGCCTCTCTTGTGCAATTTAACTTTGACGCTTCATTCCAATTAACTTTCTGATGAAAATTTAATGTATAAATTGAATTATAATGAACTTCCTCATCCCATGTCGTTGACACAGGACCTGAAGCCATAATAATCAGACTTCCAAATCCAAGTGCAAATATAAGATAGAAAATCTGGACTTTTTTCAAATATATTTCTCTTTCAAAAATTAATATCAGGCCTAAGAAAATAACTAAAGCAAAAAATGCCATTCTATAGCCATTAAAATTCGCCTTGTTTGAATATGATATCTCACTTACATTGATTTTTTCCGGAGAAGTAAATATTACTTGGAGTTTTGAAACTTTCTCCCTAACATTCGTATAGGCATACCCGAATTCCGGGTATGCCTTATCTGTAATTTCAACTGACTTTGTCTTTCCAAAATCATTAACAACGGTAGCCACTACAGTGTATGAATTTTTCTCCAAAGTCTCAGCTTTAATTTTTAATTTGTTTACGTAAACAGCCTTGTCCATATTCTGTGAATAAACTAAATCGCCATCTTCATTCAATTCACCTGAATCGCTAAACAAAACTGCTTCATAGCTTTTTGTCAGGGAAGGATAGTTCATCCCAAATTCAATTACAACTGCAATAATTATTGCAAATGCAATTTCTAAAATAATTCGAATCTGAGGTTTAACTTTTTTTAATGATATATTCTTCATCTAACTTCCTTAACCTTATTTATTCTACTCAGCTGTTGTTTCTTCTGTTGTTGTCTCGTCTGCCGGTCTTGAACCTTCTAATATTTTTGCATTATCTGCGATAAGCTGATTTACAGCTTCGTTAAATGCAACTGATTCTTTAATAATAACCTGTCCATAGTATGCCTGATACTGTGTAAAATATGATTCTAATTCATCAACAGACTTATATCCCATTGATGTAGCTACTTTCTTAAGTCCTGCATTGTAATCCTTTTCTGATGCCCAAAGACCTTCGCTAATTGCAATTCCTTCAATTACCATTGCCTGCTTAGCAGTTTTTTGTGCTGAATCTTCCATCTTCTTGTTCCAGTCCTTCTTTGACATCTTGCATGCTTTAAGATATGTGTCAAGATTTGTCTTGTACTTAGACTGAAGACGTGAAGCCATTGCGCTGTTATTGAAATCTTCTATGCTTTCAACTTCTTTTTCATCGTAAGCTGTAACATCACATTTATCAACATAATCACTAAATACTGCATTTACAATTTTATTTGTTCTAAGCTGATTGCTTATATAGCTCTTTAATTCATCTACTGTCTTTGTTCCGTACTGTTTTTTGTAATTCTTTTTTACAAATTTATCAGTAAGTTCAGGAAGAACCTTTCTTGAATTAATCTTTACTACAAATTTAACTTTCTTTCCTGCAAGAGTTAATTCATTGCCGTCTGCATCCTTAGATGTCTGTGAATAATCTTTAGGGAATTTAAGGTTAAGAGTTACTTCTTCACCAACTTTATGTCCTACAAGCCCTTCTGCAAATCCATCTATAAACTGACTGTTGTCAATGTCTAAATCATAATTAGTTGCTGAACCACCATCAAACTTGAAATCTTCACCATTTAACTTAATTGTTCCCGTGTAGTCAATATTAACTGTATCAGATTCTACAACCTTACCCTTTGTAACTACATTGTTGTCCTGCTTTTCTTTTAAAAGGTTGTCTATCTGGCTCTGAACTTCTGTATCTTCAACTTTAATTTCATCTTCATAAACTTCTAATCCTTTGTAATCAGCAAGTTTAATTGAGCCCTTTATTAAATCTGTTGAAATCTTTTTACCACTGGCACTGGTAACAGTTCCCTTCTGGTTATTACCACAACCTGCCATTGTTACTGCCATTGCTAATGTAAGTGTTAATGCTATAGCTTTTTTCATTGTAATACGCTCCTTTATAGTAATCCCACCAATTATTCAGCTGTTGTTTCTTCTGCCTCTGTTGTCTCTTCTACTGATGCATCTTCTGCTGCTGTTGTTGCTTCTGTTGTTGTTTCTTCTGGTCTTGTACCTTCCTTAACATTTCCTTTATCAATTAAGATTTCCATTGCGTCAAGATATGTGCACTGAATTGTAAATGTATCTTCGGCATCAATTTCCTGTCCGTAATATGATTTATAGTACTGTTCATAAGCATTGATAAAGTCATCAACCTTTTCATACTTGCTCTGTGCTGCAATCTGCTTTAACCATTTATTGTATCTTTCTTCTTTTAATACTGTTCCTGATTTTTCAACTACTGCACAAATAACCGCGTATGTCTTAAACTGATTTGTAATGCTTTCTTTTATCTTTTTCTTTAAATCTGCTTCTGATTCTCCATTACCATACTGTGTAAGGTAATCATCCATTGTCATTGACTGCTGTTCTAATGTATCCTTAAAGCTTGAAAGCTGTTTATCAACCTCTTTCTTTACACCATCTTCATCTACTTTGACATCACATTTTTCAACGTAATCAGCTAATGCATTTGTTTTTCCAACATTTGAAATTTCTAACTGATTCTTAAAATACTCTTTTAAGCCGTTGGCTGTTTCTACACCATATTTGTCTTTTAAATTCTTCTTTACATAATCATCTGTAAGTTCAGGTGTAACTTCTTTTACAATCTTATTAATTGTTACTTCAAATTTAACTTTCTTTCCTGCTAATTTAAGTTCGTTACCATCAGCATCTTTTGTTGAATTTGTATAGTTTTCAGGGAATGTTAAGTTTAATTCAACCTTTTCTCCTACTTTATGTCCAACTAAACCTTCAGCAAATCCTTCAATATATGAGCTGTTTGCAATATCTAATGTCTGGTTATCTGCTGTACCACCATCAAATGCAAAATCTTTTTTCTTTACCTTAATTGTTCCAACATAACTGATGTCAACAATTGACTTATCTGTAACATCTGTTTCATCTGTATCTTCGTATGACTTATCTGATTCAAGCACTGAGTTAATTTCACTATCTACATCATCGTCTGAAATACTAACTTCATCTGAGTACATTTCAAATTCATCGTAATCAGCTAACTTAACTGTTCCATAGTAACTTGATTTACATTTATCATAGTCGCTTCTCTTTCCTGTAGCGTCTGCTATCTTTTCCCCTGCGGCGCATCCTGCTAATGATACTGTCATCATCACAGCCATTGCCACTGCTAAACTTTTCTTAAACATCTTGTTCTCCTCTTTTCATAACTGAAAAAATCAGTTGTATTTCGTGTCACACACATACAACCGATTTTATCACATTTTATTTAATATTTAAAGACTTTATTACTTATTCACAATTACGTCACAATTAAATTTATACGTTAATTGTTGCTGTTAATCCTAAGATTTCTTTATTTGCATCAAGAATTGGCTGAATTTCATCTCTCAAGAATTCTTCAACCTGTTCAGGTGAACGTCCTACATACTTACTTGGGTCCATTGTCTTCTGTAAGTCTTCTAAACTCATGTTAAATGATGGGTCATTTGCAATAAGTTCAAGTAAATTGTTGTCCAAACCTTTTTCCTTAACATTCTTTCCTGCTTCCATTGAAAGTGTACGAATCTTTTCGTGCATTTCCTGACGGTCTCCACCTGCTTTAACGGCATCCATCATAATATTTTCTGTTGCCATGAATGGAAGTTCACTCATGAGTCTCTTTTCAATAACCTTTGGATATACAACTAAACCATCTACTACATTTAAGTATAAATCAAGAATTCCATCGATAGCAAGGAAGCATTCTGGAACGCTTAATCTCTTATTTGCTGAATCATCTAATGTTCTTTCAAACCACTGTGTTGCTGATGTAATAGCAGGGTTAAGTGCTGTAACCATAACATAATTTGCAAGAGATGCGATTCTTTCACTTCTCATAGGATTTCTCTTGTAAGCCATTGCTGATGAACCTATCTGATTCTTTTCAAATGGTTCTTCAATTTCTTTCAAATGCTGTAACAAACGAATATCATTTGAGAATTTATGAGCGCTTGCTGCGATTCCTGCAACAACGTTTAATACTCTTGTATCCATTTTTCTTGAATAAGTCTGTCCTGAAACAGGGAAGCATTTTTCAAATCCCATTTTCTTTGCAATCTTATTTTCAAGTTCCTTAATCTTTTCATGGTCTCCTTCAAATAATTCAAGGAAACTTGCCTGTGTTCCTGTTGTTCCTTTAGAGCCTAACAACATCATGCTGTCAATCATGTAATTTAAATCATCCAAATCTAACTTTAATTCCATTAACCATAATGTTGCTCTCTTACCTACTGTTGTAGGCTGTGCAGGCTGAAAATGTGTAAAAGCCAATGTAGGCTGAGATTTATATTTATCAGCAAATTTAGCAAGTTCATTGATTACGTTAATTAATTTTTTTCTAACAAGCTTTAATGCTTCTGTCATTATAATTATATCTGTGTTATCACCAACGTAACATGATGTTGCTCCTAAATGGATAATTCCCTTTGCCTTAGGGCACTGCTGACCATAAGCATAAACATGAGACATTACGTCATGACGAACTAATTTTTCTCTTTCTTTTGCTACATCATAGTTAATGTCATCTGCATGAGCCTTAAGTTCATCAATCTGTTCCTGTGTAATGTTTAATCCTAATTCCATTTCAGATTCTGCTAATGCAATCCATAATTTTCTCCATGTTTTAAACTTCATATCAGGTGAAAAAATATACTGCATTTCCTTACTTGCATATCTTTCTGATAATGGGCTTTGGTATCTGTCGTTCATAAATTCCTCCTTAACATTTGACCTTATTTTATATATTCTCCACGGATATCCTCTTTTGGTGGCTCCATTGGATATTTTTCATCAAAACATCCTGTGCAAATTCCAAGTCCGCCTGCGATTTCTTTTAATCTTTCAACTCTAAGGTATCCTAATGAATCTGCACCGATTATTTCGTTGATTTCTTCTATTGTTCTATTGTGGGCAATCAACTGATCTCTTGATGGTATATCAGTTCCAAAATAACATTCATATAAGAATGGTGGTGAACTGATTCTTACATGTACTTCTGTGGCACCTGCATCCTTTAACATCTGAACAATTCTATCACTTGTGGTTCCTCTTACAATTGAATCATCAATCATAATGACTCTTTTACCACAAACTGCCTCTTTTAAAACATTTAATTTAATTCTAACACTTGATTCCCTGCTCTTTTGCTGAGGTTTAATAAATGTACGGCCAACATAACTGTTTTTGACAAATGCTGTTCCGTAAGGGATTCCTGATTCCATTGCATAACCCATGGCTGCTGCATTTCCGGATTCAGGTACACCCACAACAATATCTGCTTCAACCGGTGAATCCATAGCTAAGAATCTTCCTGCCATAATTCTTGAATGATATACACTCACTCCATCAAAATTGCTGTCCGGTCTTGCAAAGTAAATATATTCAAATACACATCTTGCTTCTTTTGCTTTAGGAAGACACATTGATGTATCTGATTTAATTCCATCCTTGTCAATAGTTACAACTTCTCCCGGAAGTACATCTCTTACAAATTCAGCACCAATTGTATCAAGGGCACATGTTTCAGATGCTAAAATATAAGCATTGTCCCTTTTGCCAATACATAATGGTTTAAAACCAAATGGATCTCTTGCACCAATAAGTTTTCGAGGACTTGAAATTACGAGTGCATAAGCACCTTTTAATTTCTTCATCGCATTTGTAACTGCTTCCTGTGCTGTCTTTGCATTAATTCTTTCCCTTGCAACAAGATAAGCAATAACTTCCGAATCAATTGTTGTTTGGAAAATTGCTCCTGTATATGCTAACTCATCACGAAGTTCATTTGCATTAATCAAATTACCATTGTGAGCAAGCATCAATGTTCCTTTAACATAATTGATTACAAGTGGCTGTGCATTACTAGGAATACTTTCACCTGCTGTAGAATAACGAACATGTCCTACACCGATATTTCCGTGAAGTTTTGACAAATTTTCACTGTTAAATACTTCATTTACAAGTCCCATTCCTTTTAACAAATCCACTTTTCTAGGTCCAAACGTGTCTGATACAGAAATACCACAGCTTTCCTGTCCTCTGTGCTGCAATGCAAATAATCCATAATAAATTGATGATGCAACATCATTGCCATCTAAATCATACATACCAAACACACCACATTCTTCATGCAGTCCATCATCTTCCCAATTTTGTTGAAGCTCGATACTATTCATTTTCTTTTCTCCACCTACGTATACTAACTTTTATATTTTTCCATTGCATTATATATCAATGCGACAACTATAGCAACTCTCTAAGCATCTGATTTATCATCTGCGGATTAGCCTTACCCTGTGTAGCTTTCATTGTCTGACCTACTAATGCTCCAATCGCCTTCTGATTTCCACCCTGATAATCTGCAACTGCCTTAGGGTTGTTAGCAATGACTTCCTCGATTATCTTCTTAAGGTCATCTGTATTGTTGTCCATCTTCAATTCATGTTCATCTACATATTTTTCAGGGTCTATGTCATCATTAAACATTGCCTCAAATACTTCTTTGGCAACTGTTTTGTTAATTACGTTGTCATCAATAAGTTTTAAGAACTTACTAAAGTTATCGGCAGAGAATTTAACCTCGTCAGGTTCAATTCCTTTTTCCTTTACAAGACGCATTGTTTCTACCATCAACCAGTTGCTGGCTTCTTTTGGTTTGCTTCCATTTGCAACTGCTGCTTCTAATAAAACTGTTAAAGGTTTATATAAAGTCAAAAGATTTGCGTCATATTCAGGAAGTCCATATTCTTCAATGTATCTTTCTTTCTTTTCATCTCTGAATTCAGGCTGTTCTGATTTTAATCTTTCTAACCATTCATCACTAATATTGATTGGAACCAAATCAGGGTCCGGAAAATATCTGTAATCCTGTGCATCTTCTTTTGAACGCATTGCATAAGAATACTCTTTTGTATCGTCCCATCTTCTTGTTTCCTGAACAACTTCCTGTCCTGATTCTAATAAATCAATCTGTCTTTCTCTTTCATTTTCAATTGCTCTTGCAATCGCCTTAAATGAGTTAAGATTCTTTGTTTCTGTCCTTGTTCCAAATTCAGTTGCTCCAACTTCCCTTACTGAAAGGTTAACGTCAGCTCTCATTGAACCTTCATTTAACTTACAGTCAGAAGCTCCTAAATACTGAATTATCATACGCAATTTTTCAAGGTATGCAATTACTTCTTCTGCTGAACGCATATCAGGTTCTGATACGATTTCAATAAGAGGTACACCTGAACGGTTAAAGTCTACTAATGAGCAGTCAGCCCAATCATCATGTACAAGCTTACCTGCATCTTCTTCCATATGAATCTCATGGATTCTTACTTTTTTCTTTCCTTCTTCTGTTTCGATTTCTACATATCCATCTCTACAGATTGGAAGATATAACTGTGAAATCTGATAATTCTGTGGATTATCAGGATAAAAATAATTCTTTCTGTCAAATTTACAATTCTGTGTGATTTTACAATTTGTTGCAAGTCCTACTGCTGCTGCGTATTCAACAACCTGTTTATTTAGCACAGGAAGTGAACCCGGCATTCCTGTACAGACAGGACATGTATGTGTATTTGGTGCTCCTCCGAATTCTGTTGAACAGGAGCAAAAAATCTTTGTTTTTGTTGCTAATTCTACATGAACTTCAAGTCCAATGACTGTTTCGTACTGTTTCATTTACTTCACTCCTTATGCTTCTACTAATGGGCAATGCTCATATTCTCTTGTCTGTTCATAAGCATATGCTGCTCTTATAATTGTCTTTTCCTTAAAGCAGTCTCCAATAATCTGCATTCCTATTGGAAGTCCGTTAGAATCCTTTCCACAAGGAACCGTAATTCCCGGAAGACCTGCCAAATTAACTGATATTGTATAAATATCTCCAAGATACATCTTAATAGGGTCAGCAAGACTGCTTCCAATCTTAGGAGCTGTTGTAGGTGCAGCCGGTGCGATGATAACGTCATATTTAGCGAATGCTTCATCAAATGCCTTTTTAATTAAAGCTTTTGTTCTTAATGCTTTTAAATAGTACGCATCATAATATCCACTACTTAATACGAATGAACCAAGCATAATTCTACGCTTAACTTCTTCACCAAAACCTTCTGAACGTGTCTTTTTATACATATTATGAAGACCTTCATATTCCTTTGTTCTATATCCGTATTTTACACCGTCAAATCTTTCAAGGTTTGAACTTGCTTCCGCGCTGGCAATTACATAATATGCAGGAATTGCATATTCAACAAGGCTTAAATCAAATTCTTCTACGATTGCGCCTTTGCTCTTTAAAACTTCTACTGCATTTAAAATAGAATCTTTTACTTCTTTATCTAATCCATCACCAAAGTAGTCTTTAGGAATACCAATCTTTAATCCCTTAACATCATCAACCAATGCTTCAATGAAGTTATAATCGTCTCTCTTAACTGATGTTGAGTCTTTTTCATCATGACTTGCAATTGTTTCAAGTATTGTTGCTACATCAGTAACGTCCTTAGCAACAGGTCCAATCTGGTCTAATGATGAACCATAAGCAATTAATCCGTAACGTGAAACTGTTCCGTATGTTGGTTTAATTCCTGTTACTCCGCAGAATGAACTTGGCTGTCTGATTGATCCACCTGTATCTGAACCTAACGCATATGAACATTCTTCAGATGCAACTGCTGTACATGAACCACCTGATGAACCACCCGGTACATGTTCTGTGTTCCAAGGATTCTTTGTTGCTCCAAATGCAGAAGTTTCTGTAGTACTTCCCATAGCAAATTCATCCATGTTAGTCTTTCCAATTATAACTGCTCCTGCTTTTTCAAGATTTTCAACTGCTGTAGCTGTATAAGTAGGAACAAAGTTTCCTAAAATTTTAGAACTACATGTTGTAAGCATGCCTTTAGTACACATGTTATCCTTAATAGCTACAGGCACGCCTGCTAATGGTCCTGTAAGCTTTCCTTCGTCAATTAACTTCTGAACTTCTTCAGCTTTCTTTAATGCCTCTTCTTTATTCGTTACAGTAACAAAACTGTTAATTGTCTTGTCCTGCTTTTCTATATGGGCAAATGCATCATTTACCGCATCTACAACTTTAACCTCGCCGCTCTTTATCTTTTTACCAAGTTCAACGGCTGTTAAACTCATTAAATTCATAACACTATATCCTTTCATTTGCTGTAAGTAAATTATTCTACTGTCTTTGGAACAACAAATGCTCCGCCTCTTTCCTCCGGTGCATTTGCAAGAATATTTTCTCTGTCATCACCGTTTACAACAACGTCTTCTCTAAATACATTGTTTACAGGGAATATGTGGCTCATTGGCTCAACATTACTTGTATCTAACTGATTTAACATATCAATATAATCAAGCATTCTGCCCATATCACTTTTTGCTTTTTCTTTCTCATCATCTGAAAGTTCAAGCTTTGCTAAAATTCCAACATACTCTATTGTCTCGTCTGAAATTATGTTTGCCATATCTTCCTCCTCTAGCATTCCTTTAAGTTATGATTATCGCAATGAAAAGTCTGTTCTGCTAAAATAAATATGCTTTAAATTTATAATATACACACAGACTATCTCCATTAAACCATAAACATCTACTCTTCAATATAGCATAATCACCGTATTACTTGCAAATAGTTTCACTAATTTCTTTATTTTTATTCATATTGCAGGTTTTATTATTATTCCTTTAAATATTTCCACTAAATTTATAACGATTTTTAACCTTTAAATTACACTTAATTATTTCATTTGTCAGCTTTGTGATGTATAATATTAGTATATTTTTGAGCGGAGACAAATAAATTTGAGTAGAAACAATTTCTCAGATTTTATAAAAATAAAGAGCATAATGCTCTGTTACTACAAGGAGGTAGACACATTATGGACGAGGGAAGAATTGTAAAATATTATGCTTCAAAAAATCCTAACATTGCCCTTAAAGTTATAAAGGGACATTTTGCTACTACTCATTCACACGTTAGTCATTATCTTGATATGACTACAATGAAAACAAGACAACGTGAAGCTGAGCAAATTGCAGTCGCAATGAAGGATTACTACAACGTTATGGGTAAACCTATTGACACAATCGTATGTATGGACGGATGCGAGGTCATTGGAGCTTTCTTAGCAAGTGAACTTACTAAGGCCGGAGTATTATCTATGAATGCACACAAGACTATTTACGTCGTTTCACCTGAATATGATTCTAATGGCCTTATGATATTCAGAGACAATCTTAAGCATGAAATTAAGAATAGAAATGTTCTTTTATTACTTGCTTCTGCAAGTACCGGAACTACAGTAAAGAACTGTATTGAATGTGTTTCTTACTACGGAGGAATTTTGCAGGGTATATCCGCTATATTCAGTGCCGTTGATAACGTTGACGGTTACCACATCGATTCTCTGTTTAAGGCAGATGATATTCCGGGATACAACATTTACTCTCACAATGATTGCCCTATGTGCAAGGCAAATGAAAAAATTGAAGCCATCGTTAATGGATATGGGTATAGTGAATTATAATGTAATCTTTGCATTAAAGGTCAGACTACTATACGAAATATAAAACTGAATAGTAATAATATTTTAAGGGTATTGCATCGACTAAATGCAATACCTTTTTATGTAAAATCTTATTTTTCTCTGCTAATATTTAATATTATTCCGGCTAGTAATACGCAACATATTGTTGTTATTGACATTTTGATAAATTGTAATGTATAATTAGTTGTACACATACAGTATGTGTACAGTCAGTGAAAACTATGGTATAAATCAAATTATCTACGTAATAAAGTATTATTTCTGCATAATTTAGATTTTTATATAGTTGTCAATGAACAAAAGAACAATTATAATGAAAGGTAATAAAAGATTGAGCATAAGTGAACAACTACAAAACAATAAAGATTTAGAACGCCTACAGGCTCTACGATATATAATATATGTTAATGGAGCATATCGGGGAAATGATGCGATTGGAAGACTCATGCATGATTTTTCATGTACAAATCCTAACGATATGAATTATAAAGAATTAGAAGAACAGGTTACAAGAGTTTAAATATGAATGGTGTAATTTTTTCTAAGTTCAGGTTTTCTATGATAAAAAAAAACACTTTGACAAGTCATTTTGCCAAAGTGTTTTTTTATCAACACTAATAATATAATTATTTAATCAACATTATTCCACTACCCGTAGCTGAACCATTAGGATTATTTGTATCATATTCTAAATCTCTATCCAATGGATGAATAGTAACATCTGCAGGTATTCCACTAATTGTCTTTCCAATAATGCTACCATATATTTTAATAGAATTACCACACCATGATATATCTCCATTTGGTGCAAATACAAGTCCGTGATATGCTGATGATGCCTGGTCTCCTTTTATGTTACCATATTTTGAATACATTGTCATCGTAGAATCAGCGCTACTATTTATCTGCGCCATGGCACCAGTAATTTTTATATCTTTTTCCGTTACCAATGCTCCTGACAACACAAAACCATTAGTGGCTGTAAAACTATTTGCATATATATATGTAGAGTCAAACTTTACATCTCCTGATTCTAAATACAAATCTCCAACACAATATACATTTCCTTTAATATGTACTTTTGAGCCGGCTAGTTTTAATTTGCCAGCACAATATACATTTCCATTTATCTCTATTCCTCCCGAAGAAAAAGATAATGTAGTGTTTTTATTTGTATTTCCATTTATATACAAATCTCCATTGATTATCAGTTTTCCTCCTCCTAAATTATAATCTCCACTTCTAGAACTATTATCTATTAACAAGTCATTTCCAAATGACCAAGTGCCTCCCCACCACGTTTCATTTCCTATATATTTAATACTCTTGTAACCTTCACTTCCTTTTTTATTAACTTCAGCTATTGTCAAATCAAAGTTCTCTGGAACTGAAGGCTTTACAATTAACTTTTCAATGTTTTCTCCTAAATAAGTAGGCATTTCTTCATATCGTGCATTTGAATTTATATGTTTCTTAGCATCATCAGTTGTAACATCTAAAAGATTTACATTATCTCCATTTTTAACACCAACCTTTGTTGTCGATGAATTCAATTTATCAAATCCTTTTGAAGCTTCAAAAGAAAATGCATATCCATTTCCAGGGTCAGACCAAATTTTTCCATTTGCATGCACTGCTCCATCAACTTTATAAACTCCTCCAAGTTTCAATGTTGCATCTTTATCTCCGGAAAATATTGCATATTTAAATCCTCTCGGATTGCTTGTTCCACCTTTTGTAGCTACTGCAACCGTACTTATCTTATTACTCTTAATACCAAGGGCTCTTGCAAACGTTGTCTTTCTTTCCTCTTTAAGATATACCTGCACTTTTGAATTAGAATCTTTAAATTCCACCTGCACATTTCTTGTGTCCGTGAACCCATTTTCCTTCATGTAATACTTAGCAAGTTCCGTAGCTTTTGTAGTATCCGGCAAGGCTGAAGCTGCTGCTCTTGATGCAGTATCACACGCTGTCTGCATCTTTGCCTTATACACATAATCCGCGCCTAAATCAACAACTAATGCTGCCATTCCAAGAAATACAACCATAAGAACTGCAACAAGAATTATAACTGATCCTTCTTCGTCTTTATCTTTACGATTTCCTAAAAACCTCTCCATTGTTTAACCCTCCATACAAACATAAATAAACTAACTATTTATCACGTATCTATATTAAATACATTATACAAATTTTCTTTTTATAAAATCAACCTTTTTTTGTATTTTTGGTTATTTTCACTACTTTTTTCACAAAAGCAACAATAAAAGGACTATCAATTAATAATATTTTTAAGTTTCAGGCTATACTATTTTGCCTGCCTACTGTAAGAAAACTTATCAATTAATAGTCCATAATTTTATTTCAATTATTCTATAGTTGTACTTACTAAAGTTTTATACTTTCAACCTTACGATACATCCTCTATTTATTCAAAGCCTTAATTCTTTCAATAGCCTTAACTGTATTTTCATATGTTCCAAATCCTGTAAGTCTGAAGTATCCTTCACCGCTTGGTCCAAATCCTGAACCAGGTGTTCCTACTACATTTGCATTTTCTAATAAGTAGTCAAAGAATTCCCATGATGTCATTCCTTCAGGTACCTGAAGCCATACATAAGGTGCATTAACACCACCTGATACTTTATATCCTGCTTCAGAAAGACCTTCACGAATTGTCTTTGCATTGTTCATGTAATAAGCTACCTGCTCAGCTGTCTGCTTCTTTCCTGCTTCTGAGTAAACTGCTTCGCCGGCTCTCTGGATAATGTATGGAGCTCCGTTAAACTTTGTTCCGTGTCTTCTTGCCCAAAGGCTGTTTAACATTACATCGCCCTGCTTTAATTCTTTAGGAATTACTGTAAATCCAAGTCTTGTTCCTGTGAATCCTGCATTCTTTGAAAAGCTTCTTAATTCAATGGCACATGTTTTAGCACCTTCACATTCATAGATTGTATGCGGAACATCTTCTTCTGAAATATAAGCTTCATATGCTGCATCATAAATAATAACTGCCTTAACCTTATTTGCATAATCAACCCATTCCTGTAACTGTGATTTTGTAATTGTAGAACCTGTTGGGTTATTTGGATAGCAAAGATAAATGATATCCGGTGTTTCCTTAGGAAGTTCAGGTACAAAATTATTTTCTGCTGTGCATGGCATATAAATTACATTACTCCATTTTTCTTCATCTTCAAGAAAAGTTCCTGTTCTTCCTGCCATTACATTTGTATCTACATATACAGGATAAACAGGGTCACATACTGCAATCTTATTATCCTGTGAGAAAATATCTCCAATATTACCTGAATCTGATTTAGCACCATCACTTACAAATATTTCATCAAGCGCAATCTCAACACCTCTTGCCTTGTAATCATTGTCGGCAATTGCTTTTCTCAAAAATTCATATCCTAAATCAGGTGCATATCCATGGAATGTTTCTGCAGATGCCATTTCATCTACTGCTTTATGAAGGCTGTCAATTACTGCCGGTGCTAATGGCAATGTAACATCTCCAATTCCTAATCTGATTAATTCTTTATCAGGATGTGCTTCCTGGTAAGCTGCAACTTTCTTTGCAATTGTTGAGAAAAGATAACTTCCCCTAAGTTTCAAGTAATTTTCATTAATTTTAAACATTTTTTCAATCCTCCTAATGTTCATTTATATATGCTAATCGCGATACAACATAACTGAAACCATCTTTGCCACTTCAACCATTGTGCAACCGCTATCCATAGCGTTCTTTTGCAAATATCTGTGTGCCTGTTCTTCAGTCAGATTCTGTACCGTCATTAATGCCTCTTTTGCCTGATTAATTATCGCCTGGTCTTCCGGACTCCTAGTACCCGGTTTGCGCTTTGTCTTATGTCTTTTTGACAAAATCTGATTTTCCATCATTTCAACGGAATTAATCAAATCTCTAACCTTTAATGGCATCTCAAGAGTTGCCACCCCGGTATTATCTTCCATCAGTCTGTTTTTTGATGCAAGTAATATCACTTCAAAACTGCTTCCTACATTGTCTACAATATCACTGTATAACATATCAGGCAGTTTATATCCTGTTATAATAATACCTTCGCCAATATCATCAGCTCTGTTTATTGCACTGGCACCAGTAGTACAATTGGCCACTACATTAAAGCCATTTCGGGATAACAAACTCCTTATTGCCCGGCTGTCTTCAGGTTTTGGAAATGCTACTATAATTCCAACCACGTTCATTCCTCCGGTTATTAAATTCTGTCTAAATATTTGTTAATTTCCCAATCTGTAACCTGAGATGTGTATTCCATCCATTCGGATTCTTTTGCATATACATATTTATCAAATGTTTCTTTTCCTAAAACATCCTTAACAAATGAAGATTTCTTCATTTCCTTAACAGCTTCATAAAGATTCTTTGGAAGGTTTTCAATTCCCGCCTCATCTCTTTCTTTACTTGTCATTGAGTAAATATCCTGTTGTACACTTTCTTTCGGAACTAATCCTCTCTTAATTCCATCAAGTCCTGCTGCAAGACATACGGCTAATGTCAAATATGGATTAGCTGCACAATCCGGACAACGGAGTTCAACTCTTGTACCTACACCTCTGGCTGCCGGTACTCTTACAAGCGGGCTTCTGTTAGTAGCTGACCATGCAATGTATGTAGGTGCTTCATAACCCGGTACAAGCCTCTTGTATGAATTTACGATAGGATTTGTAATTGCTGAAATGCTTCTCATATGTTCCATGATACCTGCTATGAAACTGTAAGCCTCCTTACTTAATCCTCTTTCATCATTTTCATCTGCAAAAATGTTTTTTCCTTCTTTAAACAATGACATATTAGTATGCATTCCTGAACCACATACTCCGTATTTTGGCTTAGGCATAAATGATGCATATAGTCCATGTCTCTTAGCTATTGTCTTTACTGTAAGCTTAAATGTCATAATATTATCAGCAGTCTTTAATGCTTCATCATATTTAAAATCAATTTCATGCTGTGCAGGTGCTACTTCGTGATGTGATGCTTCGATTTCAAATCCTAAATCTTCAAGATTAAGAACCATGTCTCTTCTTGCATTTTCACCTAAATCTGTAGGTGCTAAATCAAAATAGCTTGCATTTTCATGTGTAATTGTTGTTGGACATCCATTGTCATCTGTGTGGAATAAAAAGAATTCGCATTCAGGTCCTACATTAAATGTATAGCCCATATCTTCTGCTTCTTTTAATACTTTCTTTAAGACATATCTTGGATCACTTTCATAAGGTGTTCCGTCTGTTTTATATACGTCGCAAATAAGTCTTGCAACTTTTCCCTGATGCGGTCTGAAAGGTAATATTTCAAATGTATCTAAATCAGGATATAAATACATGTCTGACTCTTCGATTCTGGCAAATCCTTCAATTGAAGAACCATCAAACATACATTTATTATCCAATGCTTTTTCTAACTGACTTCTTGTTATTGCAACATTCTTCAATGTCCCAAATAAATCTGTGAACTGAAGACGTATAAATTCAACATCTTCTTCATCTGCAATTTTAATAATTTCTTGTTTTGTATATCTCATGTGTTTCTCCTTTCACAAAACAAAGTATGTGGCGTCTAACCCTTATAAAATAATAACAAACCACAATTTGATAGTCAACGTTAGATTCTTAAATAAAATTTAATTAAATTTACAAAATCCGCCTATTGCAATTACTCCGTTTTTACAATAGAATTATGTGAGAAAACAGGCATCAAAGTCGGTGACTTTTTGTTCCGGCATCATATCATAATTAATATATGCCTTCTTATTTATTTACTTTATATGACAAAACTTGAAAGATGAGAATTAATACACATGAAAAAAAATAATCCAATAAACAAATACGTACTTGTAATAATATTTTTAGCATTATTTGCAATAATCAGCATATTCTTAATATCAATAACCGAACACAGGTCTGATGCAAATATGAATAATAAAAGTAATACCGAAAAACTTACAACAAAAAATACCGAAGATTCATCTTCATTTGAAGAAACAACATCATACAATCCTGCTGATTCTGCCATAGAAGAGATGAGTACAGTTCCTTCAGGCGATGCTGCAAAGCATTTGATTGATTTTGATGCTGATTTTCCTTATCAGATAAGAGTTAACAGAACTCAGAATTATGTAATTATATATGGAATTGACAAGAACGGAAGATACTCCATTCCTTATAAAGGATTTATGTGCTCTGTCGGAAAAGATGTAAAAGACACCCCTACAGGTTCATTTAAAACAAGCGATTATTATCCTTGGAGACTAATGGTTGATGGTTCTTATGCCCAATATGCAATCCGTATCAACGGTTCAATCATGCTTCATTCTATTCCATATTACAGTGCACACAACGATGATTTGGAAAGTGAAGAATATAATAAACTTGGAAGCAACGCTTCCCTTGGCTGTGTAAGACTTAACATTAACGGAATAAAATGGATATATGATAATTGTCCAAAAGGAACTCCTGTTACAATTTACGATTCAGATTCAGAAGTTCCACCTGTAAAAATTAAAAAAGTAAAAAAAATCGACTTAAACGATGAGAGAGCTAATTGGGACCCTACTGACCCGGTTGCAGGAAATCCTTGGAAAGATGGTAAAGAGACTGATGAAAGCGAAGAATATATGGAATATCCTTCTGAGACTACTTCTAATAAAAATAATTTAGAAACTACTTCTAAAAACAATTCAGAAACTACTTCTAAAGTTAAAGATAAATCAGTTTCTAAAACTACATCCAAAAAGGATTTAGAAACAACCACAAAATAATTACGGAAGGAATATGTTTTATGGCAAAAAAAATATACGCTGTTAAAGTTGGAAGAACAAACGGAATATTTGAAACGTGGGATGAATGTAAAGCAAGTGTAAACGGATATCCCGGTGCCTTGTATAAAAGTTTCACAAATATGGCTGACGCTTACGCATATCTTAATTTGGAAAGTAAGCAGATGTCTCTCTTCGATATGCCATCTGACGATTCTGTTGATGATTCTGATTTTCCTGTCATAAAAGAATCTGTTGAAGATGATGACAAACCATTTTCCAATTCCGTAAAAGCCGTTGCTTATGTAGACGGAAGTTATAATATTGCTACAAAGCATTTTTCATATGGTTGTGTTATTTTCTATAATGGAGAGGAATTTCATCTTTCTAAAGATTTTGATGACCCTGAACTCGCTTCTATGCGAAATGTCTCAGGTGAAATATTTGGTTCAATGGCAGCAATGGATTTTGCTATAGAACACGACATAAAACATATCGCAATTTACCACGATTATGCCGGTATAGAAAAATGGTGTACGGGCGATTGGCGTGCAAATAAGCCCGGCACAATTGCATATAAAAAATATTATGAACAGGCGAAGAAAAAAGTTGACATTACATTTTGTAAAGTTAAAGGTCATTCTGGTGACAAATATAATGACTTGGCCGATAAGCTTGCCAAAGAAGCCTGTGGGATAAACTAAAAAAATTAAAACTTAATTGCATAATCAGGGCTTTGCCATACACAGATATGGTGCTGTCGCTAATGCGACAGCACCATTAATAAATTCATACATTTGATTCACTTTCTTATGCTTTCTACTTACCTTATATAACAAAAAAACTAACAGCAACATAACATTCTCAAAATAATTCTGCTATTCTTATTATATACCTATTTTTCTTCAAATAGCTATACTACTTTATTGTATTATATAAATAATAATCCTCCAAATTGGGTTCTACTTTATGCCCATTACACGCTTTTTCATTGCATATATATCTGATTTTAACTTGCTGTGCTCCTGCCATAAGTCCACTTACCAAATATTTCTGATTATACATTTCAACATTACACTTTTCAATCATTTCCTCAAATACATATCCATCAATTTCTGACAGAAGTTCTGACGGGCTGCCGTTTTTGATTATCTTACCTGCTGAAAGCATTATTATTTTATTTGCAATAAATTCTATATCCGAAACAATATGTGTTGCTATAATAACTATTTTATTTATACTTATTTGTGCTATTAAATTTCGTATTCTTATTCTTTCATTTGGATCTAATCCCGCTGTCGGTTCATCTAAAATCAAAATGTCAGGATCATTAATCAATGCCTGGGCTATTAATATTCTCTGTTTCATTCCACCTGAAAATCCGCCTAATTTTTTCTTTCTAACATTTTCTAAATTAACAAACTCAAGCATTTCTGTAACTTTATCAGAAATTTCTTTTTTATTTATGCCTTTTAAATTTGCTATATAATTCAAAAACTCTTCAGCTGTAAACGAATCATACATTCCTTGTTGTTGCGGCACATATCCGATTATATCTCTATATTTATATCCAAGTTTAGTAATATTCTCACCATTATATCGAATATCACCACCACTTTTTTTAATGCCATCAACAAGTATATTCATTAAAGTAGATTTTCCGGCACCGTTAGGCCCTAGCAATCCATACACGCCTTTTTCAAATGTATATGTAAAATTATCCAATGCAAGTTTATCTTTATATTTTTTTGTAAGTCCCTTTATTTCCAACATACTATATTCCCTCCATATTAATTTTCCTTTTCTTTACCCTATATATAACTGATATACAATTAATGGAATAACTAAAACCATAAAAGATATTGCCATTTGTTTTATCTGTCCATTACATAGTTTTGAAATTAGTATTATTACAATCATCGCTATTAAAACTACAATGTATTTAAGTAAATATATTCCAATTAATACTGTAAGTATATTTACGTTAATTGGAATCTCTGAAAACATTTGCATACTTTTTGCCGGGGCTAATACACCTGATAATCTAAAATTATTTACTATTACAAATATGAATGGCACATTAGCAATAACAAATGCTAATGTTGTTATTACAATTGATACACCCCATTTCTTTTTATTAAGCTTTTCAGTACCGTAAAGCATTGAATCCGTCAATTTTTTCATACCTGTTTCACTTTCATATGCAAAACAGCTTACTACAATTAAAATTATAGCTGAAATCATAAATATCCATGCGATGATTTCGTTATAAATCTTTTTTGGTTCTATTAAATATTTTATACCTATATCATCAATTAACCAGCCGTTTATTTTTTCCTCACGCTTTAATTTCTTTACATATTCGTTATTATTTTTTACCATATCAAACGCTTCTTTAGGTAATATATCCCAACTATACTGACTGCTTATTATCATAAAACTTTCATAGCTTATTTGATTATTCATATAAAGTTTTGTGTTTTCATCATATTCTTTCTGAATATTATCAAATCTTTCCTGTTCCTGTTTTATATATAAATCTTTGCTGTCATTTGTTGTTCCTTCTAATTTCTGCATATACTCTGAATAATATTTCTGTGTTTCGTCCATCTGTGTATCTATATTATTCATCATGTATATCTGAGTTATGGCTAATGCAATTAGTATAAATATTCCCTTATTAATTACTAACACTTTTTTATATTCCATAAATGTCATTGTTCTAACTCTGAATTTTTGGGATAAGGCTTTGTTATTTTTTTTAAGCTTGATATTTATATCAACATTATTTGAAAAAAATATTATTCCCATTGTGGCAAATGCTATGAAATAAATACATATAGTTACTATAGCTACGCCTGTTATATTGAATGGTTGTTCCAAAATATTCATATTGTAATATTTATAAGTTAATGATGTTGTGTCAATCAGAGTTACCGGACTTAATATCTTTAATACTGCTAATTTATAATCCCAATTTATAAATTGTTTTGCTAATATAGATAAAGTCATTATTATTCCAATTAATGTATACAATATTCCTATATTTTCAAATAATATCACACATACTAATAATATAACTGAATATGCTATAGCAGCTATATATTTAAATACAATATAAAAAATCAAATACTGAATTACCGATACATTAAAAGCTGACTCATAAAATCCAGGTACCGATTGAATCGGGACATTTAGTTTATCACATCCAATAATATTAATAGAAGCAACAAATAATGGAATATATATCAGTAAGACTACAGCTAAATCTGAAACAATTATCGCTCCTATTTTTGAAATGATTAGAGAAACTCTTCCCTTTTTACAGGATTTTATAAGTTTCATCATACCATTCCTTCTGTCACAATTTATAGACACAACCACACACTGTAGAATAATTATAAAAATTACAACATCTGAAAATCCTAATTTTGTAATATTATCAATTACTGAATAATTTCCAAATTCAGGCTTAACATTTTTCACTTTATCATATGCATTGATTACTTTTTCCGCACTTTTTTTATGATAATTATTTTTTCCGTTAAACATTTTAAATGAAGATATTTTGTTCAGATTTTCCTGCATACTTTGAATATATTCTGAATAATTGTTTATCTTTTCCTGTTGTTGTTCTATTTTTTCATTACTTTGTTTTAACTCTTTGCTTTGAGAATTAATGCAAAAAAATATATTAAATATACTTAGAACAAAAAGTAAAAATAATATCCATTTATTCGATATTATTTTCTTTAATTCTTTAATAAGCATAAAGCACCCCCTATTATTCTATTTTTTACTTATACTGTTTTTTTGAATTTCATAAAAGCTATGTTCATCTATAAAATCATAGTTTTCGTCAAATGCCTTCTCATATGTTAATAATCCTTCATCATTCTCATCAATTACATACAAAATTTTTCCATCAACTCCATAATGTTGCTCTATTAATTCTTCTTTATTCAAATCGTATATATAATATTTAGGCGATATATTTAAATCGGCTTTAGGTATTACTTCATCTTTAGTATTTTCATTCATGTATGTACTTACCATATATATCTTATCATCTATATATTTATAAACTATACTGTAGGCATTTAATATTTCTTTCTTCTCTTTAGTATTAAAATCATAGGAAACTATGGTTCTATTCGCAAGTACCGGATCCTGATAATACAACTTATTACCCTTTACACATATTATGTAGTAACAATCATTATCTTCAATTCCTTTGTATTCCTCCAAAGTACTTTGAAATTCAATATCTAACTTGTCCAGTTTGTTATTTTTCAAATCATATACATAATAATTTTGTTTTTTTCCTAATCTATCAATATCCTCTTTCATCGAAAAATCGTCACTAGTATGCCAATCTGAATAAGATTTAGCATCTTTAAATCCAGCTTCATTATATGTTTTTTCATTAAAACTATACTTAATATAAACTTTCCCCTCAAAACATTGAATCATATCACAAGATACACTCGGTTTCTTTCCCATATTTGTAAGTTGTCTTATTTTTCCACTATCAATACTAATTTCATATACTTCTGATTCAACTATAAAACATGATGATGAATTCTCACTATATTCAACTTCTTCCTGAACTCCACTGGCAATATACAACTTTCCATCATAAACGCAGAAAGTTGCTCCTATATTAATTAGCGGTTTATCTAATTTTGCTACTTTTTCTTTTTCACTTCCATCTATATTACTTCTCCATAACACGGAATCATCTGTGTCTACACAGATATAATATAATTTTTCATTATATATAAATGGATATTTCGCCTCACCTTTTACGATAGCATTGCAATTTATTTTACCTGACTGATAGTCTTCAACATTATGCGTGCAATTTGCCTGACTGCATGCATAAACTTCACTTTTACTGGAATAATCATAAAAATAAATTACACTATATTCTCCATAACTTTCAATTTCAACCATCAAATCATTGCAGCACGATTTATTCTCTTCCAATTCAATATACTTATCATTTTCGCCTGTCTGAACTTTACCTTTTCCGCATCCACTTAATGCAAATGCTAATAATATTGCTAACATTATTTGAATTATCTTTTTATTCATATAATTTTCTCCGTCCATTATTACTTTTTTATAAACAAATTTATTTATCTATCTGTCCATTTATTAATTGTATTACTTCTTCTATTCCTGCTGCATCTAATTCTTTTAGGAATTCATTCCATGTAGTGTCAAAATCCCCATTTAAAAATTTTCCTTTTAACTCTGCACTGTAATCTATATACTTTTTTTCTATCTCTACTAATCTTTTTATCTTATCTTTTGAGTCATTCAAATCAAAATATCTACCCGAAATTTTGTCTGAAGTTTTTGCTAAATCTTCTTCTTTCTTTAATTCACTACCTTCTTTTTTATAATCACTGCTATATCTCACAAACACATTTGCAAAAATTTTAGATGGTCCTGCATAATTTTCTATATCCATATTTTCCGTATAATCTTCTCTATCAATTTTATATAAAGGATAAGATGCAATATTCGAAGACACTCTATCTGAATATATGGTATTTAACGCATCCATAGCCATTTCTTTTTTAGTTGACTTACTACATATTCCTGTTATATCTTCCAATTCATCAAATTGCTCAATTTGATTATAGCAATAAATTTTTTTAACACTTTTTAATTTAGGATATTTAGTCTTGTTATTTTCCACAAAGCTATCCACATCCATATCCTGTTGTAAAAACGCAAAACAATTTCCGGTAAAGATTTCATCTTCATTTTTTTTAGTTGGATTTAAATAATTAAAATATTCTTTTTTATAATAATCCGTATAATTTTTAAAAGCCTGTCTTACATTGTCGGATGCATAATAATTCTCAATCAATCCTGTATCTTCGTTTTTACCAAATAACTTAGTATCTATGTAATTCTCACCACTAAATTTACCAATATAGCCTAAAGCAGTGTCTTCAACTTGTGTATATGGATAATTATCCATTATCTTAAAATCACTTGTTCCCTCATTTTTTTCAGCATTATATATTTTTTCAAAATACGGAGCCCAATCTTCGTAATTCATCTGTTTCATAGATTCTAAATCTATATCATATTTTTTTGCAATATCTTCATTTATATACCAATACATTTTAGTTGTTGTTTTTTCCATAGAACCTATGCCATAAAATTTTCCATTAACTTTACTTTTGTTATAAACACTATCAGGAATATTTTCTTTATATTCTTTCATGTTTTCTGACATATATGGTTCTAAATTCTCTAATAACTCTGCGTCTATAAAGTCATACTTTAATAAAATACTATATGTTTTTGCATCGTAATCATAAAATACATTTGCATTTATAATATCCGGAGAATTGTTATTAGAAATCATATGTTTAACCTGATTAATATACTCCTGCCCGCATCCCATTCTTATAAAATTGATTACATATTTTTTTCCTTTTGATACGAGATAATCATTTAATGTTATAATTTGCTCATTTGATATTAAATGTGTTCCATATTTTGAACCAAATTCCTCTATATCTTCGTTTGATAATTTGAACTTTTCTCCATATACCCAATGTAATATTTCTTTGCCGGGATATCTTTCATTTAAATAATCATCGCTTATATCTTCGGTATCAGGAATTATTTTATCATTAGACTTACTAGTATTTATCTTCGTTTGATTGTTAGATAAATCAATCTTTTTACTTGTCTCTTTTTCATTTTTACATCCTACAAGTGATATTGCTGCAATCATAATTCCAAGCAATAATAGTCCCTTCTTCATAAAACCTCCAATAGCATTTATTTTAATAGCAATTATGGTACTAATATTTTTCAATTAGTACCATAATTAATATCACTTTTCTTTTATGGCAACTGTGTATTTTCAGTTAATATTACATTATTCATATATAGTTGTTTATGAATCCCTCTAGCTTTGACTAAGTAATGTCCAGATGCTGCTGATCTACTAACTTCCGTTACACTATTAGCGCTAGTGCTACTTACTTCCTTTACCGTTCCCTTTTCGTTAGTTGTATACATAATTACAGTTCCTGCATATCCAGTTGCTGGCTTTGAAGCAGTAGAAATTCTTGTTGAAGCCCTAGCTGTTTTAAAACCAGTATTGGCTATTGTTAAAAATTCTAATCTTCCAATTGAATTTGATGTGTCTATTGTTTTAGCGCATATACCCATAGACATTCCTATAGATAATACAGATGCTGCAACAACAGAACTAATTATTTTTCTCTTGTTCATGTTATAAAACCTCCTGTTTATTATTTATTCATTAGTTTAATGATTATAATCATTAACTGTTGTAGCTACATTTTAATTATACATCATAAACTGTTGCATCTTTCTTATTGTGATAAACTACAATTTTTTTTGACAAACAACAAAAGGTTATTCATTTTGTTATCTAAGATTTTTCTTAAATAAAAATAAATAACCTCATTTTAATTACTTAAATATGATTTTTTTTACCTCTTTAGCGTATGTTCTACCAATAGGTATTTCATAACCACCCTCTATGTAAATTTTATTATGTGAATATCCTTCTATATATTTCAAATTAGCAATATATGATCTATGGCATTTAATAAATCCCTCAGTTTTCACTCTACTTTCTATTTTTGAAATGCTTTCTGTTGCATTATCTACATTACCATCTTTTTTATATATCTCACTATTATTTCCCTTAGCTTCTATATATATAATTTCGTCAAATGATACTCCTTTTGTAATACCATCATAATGAAATTTCAAAACTTCATTTTCTTCTTTATTCACCCTATTAAATATTTTTTCAATATCAACTTTAATGATTTCTTTTCTAATTGGATAACAATAGAAATTTAGTGGTTCATATTTGAATAATTTATGACATTCAGTTGTGTCATAATCAGTAAAAATTATTTCTGGTCCTTTTGTCTTATATTTATTCCTTATTATACTGGCTATCCGGAATACATCTTCATCAAAATTATTTATCCCTAAATATAGTAAGTCGTACCACTCATCTGTTTTCAATATTTTAAGAGTATCATTTATGCTGTATGATACATCTATTTCTACGCATTTATTAAGTAACTCTCTCTCTTCATATATATAATTTTCTATCTGCGCTGCAATTTCTTTATTTGTATTATAAATAAAAAATTTCATACTGCCACCCCCTCTTTTATTATTAAAATTGTATCATATTAATTATAATAAAGCAAATTATTTATATATTTTTCTCTTACTCCCTCTCTGTCCAATTTTCATACGGAAACATATGATGTAATTTATCAATTGTCTTTTTCTGGCTTGGGTAAAGTTTTGATATTTCATCTTTCTGTTTAAGCAAATCTTCATCTATCTTTTCAAGCCCTATTTCGGGTAAATTTATTTTCTTATAATATTTTCCAAAATACATAACTTTTGCATCAGTTCCTGTTTTATCGCAAGCTTCATCTACAAGATTGTGTGTCATTATATGATGTATGTGCCCATATTCTCCCTTTTCGTTATGAGTTACTATTTCGTCCCAATTCTTATAATTAATTATTGTTTCAATGTCTTTTTCAATATCTTTTTTCCATCTGCCCCAATCGCTTCTTTGCCCTGCTATTTTATCAGGATATAACAATATAAGTCCTTTATCACCGGTTGCATTTATTACATTTTCAAACTCTTTTTTTCTTGTTTTATCATACCCCCTTGTTATGCATACAACCAAATAATCATCTTCTAAAAGATGTGCTCCACCCCATATAAGTTCATCATCAGGATGTGCCACAATCATTAATTTATTATATTTTTCTAAATCAAGCTCGTCCATTTGCTTGTTTTTTACAGACGGAATAAATAAAAATTTTCCGTATTCTATTTCCATTATCGTTGCCACAACTATTGCTATTATTACAATTACTGTAGAAACAATCGCTATTTTTTTCTTTATTTTTATATTTTTCTTCATAAATTATTTTTAGCAGCCGACTATATCGTATGTCCTAAAATTTTACAAAATAAGTATTTTTTGCTTTCTTAACGCAAAATACTGTGTGCTACTTTCTCCTTTCTTTTTATCAGTAACTCGTCATCGGAAATATTTATAAAATCTAAACCTAGTTCATTTTATTTTCTATTTTAAAGATTATCCGGTAAGTTTTTATTTCGACTTATTGTAACATACGAAGCGGTCTTTTTTTCATTCTTAAAGAATACTTAAGATATTTCAATATGGTTCTTTAAATTTTGAATTGTACATTATTTATGTAAGATAAAAATAAAGTTATTAACTGTTTTGATGATTATTTGGCATATTTATTAATAATTCTATTAATGAAGTTAGTACTTATTAATTTGAAATAAAATTTGTTTTCGGGAAAAGGAGTAAATTATGAATTTTATTAAATCTATAAAAAAATCGTCCAAAAGATATATAGAGTTAAATGATTTCATTTACCTTTCTTTGGTGACTGCTTTTATTCTTGGAATTGTCTTTCTTATAACAGGTTCTGATTATATTTATGGTTCTTCCGTAGACTGGTTGTCCCAGCACAGTGTACTCCCTGATTATTTTAGGCAGTCATTTTATGATACGGGAAGACTTTTTCCTGAGTTTAATCTTAATTTAGGTGCCGGACAAAATGCTTATAATTTTTCTTATTACGGATTTATGAATCCAATTATTTTAATAAGTTATTTTTTGCCAAATGTCCAAATGGCATTATATATAAGCATTTCAAGTATTGTAGTTGTTTTGTTATCTGTTTATATTTTTTACTTTTGGCTTAAATCACACAACAACATGAATCGAAGCACTGTTTATTTTATTACTTTTTTATTTGCCTGCGCCGGTCCATTATTGTACCACAGCCATAAGCAGGTAATGTTCATGGATTATATTCCATTTTTATTATTAGCTTTAGTTGGTGTTGACCGTTTATATAAAAAAGACAGAAAGATACTTCTTATTCTAAGCATTACATGTATGTTTTTAACAAGTTATTTCTTTGCTGTGTCAGGAATTGTTGCCATAAGTATTTATGCTATTTACAAATTTTTTGAGTACAAAGAAAATCAGGAACTATACTACAAACTTCCTGCTGGTAAAAAGCCGTTTTGGTTCTTTGCTTTAAGATATGGTGCAAGTTCAATTATTGGAATTTTGCTTTCCGCAGTAATTTTACTTCCAAGTCTTGCTGCTATTTTATCAGGACGTGGTTCTTCTGATGGTAAATCAATTTCTTTAGCTAAATTATTTATACCTCAGTTTCCTAATAACGAAATGTTTTACACACCATATGGAATGGGTGTGACCGCTATTGCATTTTTAGCTTTAGCCTGCATATTAATATTAAGAAAAGATTTTTCAAAGAAGTTTCTTTGCATTTGTATTTTGTTTGTTTCAGCATTTCCTGTAGGTCAATATTTATTAAACGGTTTTCTATACATTAGAGGGAAAGCTCTTATTCCATTTGTTCCTTTAATTTTGCTTGTTACCGCATTTTTTGTAAGGGATTTATTAGCTAAAAAATATGAAACCGGTAAATTAGCACTCGTTACATTTGGCATATTAGTTCTTATTGCAATTTCTGCATATATGCATGAAAATCCAATATACATTGCAATAGTTATTGACCTTATAATTACTTTTTGTTTTATTGCTGCCTATTGCCAAATAAATAAGAACTATGTTTTTATGTTGCCTACAATTTTAATTGCCATTTTCTGTTGCTATGTTGGAAATGCTTCTGACACTTTGGTTGCAAAAAAAGATGCTGCAAAATATTATGATAAAAGTAAAAACGCTGCTATTGCAATTGCATTAAATGGTGATGATACATTTTTCAGAACAAGCAACATTACTGATAGCAAATTTACAAATAATATCATATATGGCAAGAAATATTTTTCAGAAGGTTGTTACTCATCTGTTTTCAATAAGCCTTATTTAAATATGTGTAATTATGACCTTCAGCTTAGTAACCCTACCGTTAATGACATTTCCATCACTTCATCAAATGATGTTTTGTTTAAAACGCTTATGGGTGTTAAATACATTGCTTCCACAACAACTGCTCCTGCAGGATACAAGGCAGTCTGTCAGGCAGGCAATGTCAAGGTATATAAATCAGATAATGCTTATTCTCTTGGATTTGCATCTAAAGATACTATGAGTTTAGACGAATATCTTTCTCTTTCACCTGAAGAAAAAGAGATTGCTTTATTAAAATATATTGTTGTTGATGATGATGTTAATTCTTCTTATCATTCTATGTTAAAGAAGGTTAATCTTAATATGGATTTAAAATTAGAGCGTACTACAGATGGATATTATCATGTTGATACTATGAAGGGTGCAAAAACTTTTAATGTTGAGATTCCTGATAATTTAAAGGACTGCATTTATATTATAAAATGCAATATCAAAGGATATGGCATAAACCGTTCAACGATTAAAATTAATGGTATTCAAAATAGTTTAAGTGGTCTTAATTCTGCTTATCCTAACAAAAATTTTAATTTTAAATTTATTGTATCAGATTCTGCTGACAATAATATATTAAACATTCGTTTTCCTAAAGGTTGTAGTTTTGAATTCAGTGAATTTGAAATTTATAAAATTGATTATGACCAGGTTTCTGCCTTAAAAAATAACATTACAATGATGACTGATGTTGCTTATGAAAATAATATGATTACAGGGAACATTACTTTAGATAAAGATAGTTATTTTACTACAACAATTCCTTACGATAAAGGATTCTCAGTATATGTGGACGGCCAAAAAATTGATTACTTTATGACTGATAATGCTTTTTTAGGATTTTCTCTTTCATCAGGACATCATATTATTAAATTAGTCTATCATGCACCTCTTATAAAGGTTGGTAAATACACATCATTATTAGGACTTGTTCTTTTTCTTATATTTTGTGGCAAGGATTTTATTAGATTGTGGATTCAGATATTGAACCATTTTAAGCACAAAAAACTTACGTACTCAAATGGTCTTTCAGGAAATATTGTTTATCAGAATGATAGTCTTGAAAGTAACCAATGATAAAGTGGGGCGAACATTATATACAATGAAAGCCCTGTTTATTTAATACAGAAAAATGGTCACTACCTGCCTAACAAATGTTTTATAATCTATATTTAATAATAAAGAGTGACGAACAAATTCGCCACTCTTTATTATATTACTTACTCAATCACATCTAACAATTGCATTGGTTCATCTATTATTTTCTTATAAGCAAGTTTTTCTAAAATATCTTTTGTTCTAAATCCCCAACTTACAAGGATGCAATCAAGTCCTGAATTAACAGCAGTCTGACTATCAACTTCTGAATCTCCTACATAAATTGATTTTTCCTGTGTACTGCCTAATTTATCGAGTGCTGACATAACCATGTCTTTTGCCGGTTTTTTCTTAATTCCGGCAGCTTCATTTTCTCCTAATGCAACATCTATTAAACCTTCAAAATAAATATTTTTCAAAGATTCAACTGCTTTGTAATTCTTATTTGACACAATTGCCATTTTAATATTACGTTTCTTTAATTCTTTTATCAAATCTAACGTGCCATCATAAGCTCTCGTTTTTACCTGACAATGCTTCTGATAATATTCACTAAAATCAGCAAATATCTTATCAAAATCAGGATTATTCTCGCCTTCCGGAATTGAGCGGTGCATCAAAAGTCTAAGGCCATTTCCTACGTGTTTTTTTACTTCATCTACTGTATGAACCGGAAAACCATATTTTTTTTGAGCATATTGCACTGCTGCTGCTATGTCATCTATTGTGTTAAGTAACGTTCCATCTAAATCAAAAATAACTGTATCGTACATATTTTTCTCCAATCTGCTTATCCCATTTCTGCATATGTTTAAATGTTTAATTTCATTTTAAAATATGCTAATAAAATTGCTTTTTGTCATATTGCTTTGTATTATTTACGCAAATGCCCAACTCATTATATAAAGTAAAACAGACCCCAAGTGTTAAAACCCCGGGATCTGTATTTATATCTTTATTACTGTCTAACTTTAATATGAACTTCTCTAAGCTGCTGTTCTGTAACTTCACCAGGAGCTCCACACATCATATCCTGAGCATTACCATTCATTGGGAATGGAATAATTTCTCTAATATTTTCTTCATTTGTAAGGAGCATAATCATACGGTCAACACCTGGAGCCATTCCTGCGTGTGGAGGTGCTCCAAACTGGAATGCATTGTAAAGTGCTCCGAATTTTTCTTTCAAATCATCTTCTGTATAACCTGCAATTTCAAATGCCTTAACCATGATTTCCATATCGTGATTTCTAACCGCACCTGATGATAATTCAACACCGTTACATACAATATCATACTGGTATGCAAGAATGTCTTCAGGTTTCATTGTTTCTAATGCTTCAAGTCCACCCTGTGGCATTGAGAATGGGTTATGTGTAAATATAATCTTCTTTGCTTCAGGATCATATTCATACATTGGGAAGTCATTGATGTAGCAGAATCTATATGCATTCTTTTCAATTAAATCAAGTCTTTCTCCTAATGCTGTACGGATTTCACCTGCATATAAAGCAGCCTGTTTTTCATTATCAGCGATAAAGAAAATTGTATCTCCTGCTTCTAATCCTGCAATCTCCTTAATTTCTGTCTTCATGTCATCTGGAATAAATTTATCAATTGGTCCCTTATATGTCATATCTTCTTTAACTTCAAGATATCCAAGTCCTCCCATTCCGATGCTCTGAGCAAATTTCAATAATTTCTCATGGAATCCCTTTGACATATCAGCATGAACTTTAATAGCTCTTACTGTCTTACCATGGAATGGCTTAAATGTACATCTCTGGAAGAAATCTGTAACATCTACAATACGAAGTGGGTTTCTTAAATCCGGCTTATCTGATCCGAACTCAAGCATTGCCTGCTTATAACTGATGATCGGATACGGTGCCTGTGTTACTTCATAGCCCTTTGGTGCAAATTTTTCAAAAGCGGCTGTCAATACTTCTTCACCGACTTTGAATACATCTTCCTGTGTAGCAAAGCTCATTTCAAAGTCAAGCTGATAAAATTCTCCCGGCGAGCGATCGGCTCTCGCATCCTCATCTCGGAAACATGGAGCAATCTGGAAATATTTATCAAAACCTGACACCATTAAAAGCTGCTTATACTGCTGTGGTGCCTGTGGCAATGCATAGAATTTTCCTTTGAATTTGCGGGATGGCACAATATAATCTCTTGCGCCTTCCGGTGAAGATGCACAAAGGATCGGTGTCTGGATCTCTAAAAATCCCATCTCTGTCATTTTCTGACGAAGGAAGGAGATTACATTCGAACGAAAGATCATATTATCTCTGACCTTCTGGTTACGAAGATCCAGATAACGATATTTCAAACGGACATCTTCACGCGTTTCTTTTGATGTCATGATTTCAAAAGGAAGCTGCTTGTACACACGTCCTAAAATAGTAACCTTGTGTACTTCTAACTCGATCGTTCCTGTCGGAATCTTTGGATTAAAAGTTTCTTCATCACGGTGCTGAACAACACCTTCTACGCTGATACATTCTTCTTTTGTAATTCCATCCAAAAGGCTGGTATCACGAAATACTACCTGCATCACACCATACATATCACGCAGATCAATAAAAGATACACCACCATGGTCACGAATATTTTCTACCCATCCGGCAATCCGTAATGTCTTTGTGACATCATCTTCGCTGATCTTGTCTAACGTTGTCTCACGATAAATGTTTGAAGTATTCATAACTACCTCCGTCTTTCTTTGTATTTTTGCTCTTCCTGGGATTGACTCTGTTACTTTCTAAAAAATCCTATATCCATATATTGTAAAACATACAAAATCGTTTTCCTGTCTTCTTTATAAAATCAAAAAAAGTCCATCCCAAACATACGAATGATGTTCAGGACGAACCTATTATAGTCCGCGGTGCCACCCGAATTACTGTGATCAGTCTCTCGATCATTTCCAAAAGATCATTTTGTTCTTTTTGAAAATGCTGCTAATTATCGCTTAGCGCACGGCTCACCTACTAAAACTCCAGAAACAGCAAAAGTTTTCTTTTGTCTTTTCTAAAATTCTTTCAACTCGCAGCTGTTAAAGTGTTATTCACATTAATTCACTTTGCGAAGCTCTCACCATCCTCCGCTCTCTGAAAACGATAATTAATGCTACTTGTCTTCGTCATCGCTATCTTTTTAATTATATAATAGGTTTCTTTCATTTGTCAACTTGAATTTCCCCGGGATTGCAGATAACGAATGCCTTAGATGCAAATTTACCGGCATTAACATTCTATAACAGACTTTGACGGATCAAAG
>ERZ773264.280-NODE-280-length-76521-cov-17.150590_pt1 | contig 76521 bp, 71 predicted proteins | sample MGYA00511910_ERZ773264 | MGnify/ENA primary metagenome ERZ773264 (study PRJEB29015, sample SAMEA2737739) | human gut metagenome | biome: human gut; feature: human-associated habitat; material: faeces | place: China | collected 2012 ...
ACTGGCAGGAAAAATTTATATTTTTTCAATTGTCTACTTGACGGGAAGCAGTTCAGGGACAGTCCCCTTTGTTTTACATTATTTTTTCATCCAATTCTCACTTTTACATTTTTGTAGTTTTGTATTAATAATATACAAGCAAATAAATACTACTGCACTAACAATACCCACTACAATTCCGTAATTTTGTATCGTGCCAATCAATTTCATGCACAAAACACTTATCAGCAATACACAAATTTGAGCAATACCTATCTTCAAAAATGTTGTTTCTTTTTTCAAGAAAAGCAATAACATAAAAATTGAAATAAAATCAAACACAAATAAACCAATACACTGTGACACAGCATCTGCTTTTAATGTTTTTGAATAGAATAATTCCTGTTCCTTTTGATACACTTGTTGTAAATTATTTATTCTATGCAACATCGTTCCCAAGATAACACTCGACTGAATCAATAGTGCCACCACACCACCTGTTATGATATTTTTTGTTTTTGATTTTCTATCAAATGTACACAACAAGACTGCCATTATAATCAATTCCAAAATTGGAAAATCAAAATACCATGAATACTCACCTTTTAGCTGAAACATCTGCGAAAATAGTTCTTGATTTTCCTTATTTCCAACTCCTAAAACCTTAATCATTGTATTAGACTGCCAATACTGTTGCAGTAAAGAGCGAACAAAACTGACAATCAAACTAAATCCTACAATTTTACAGAGGCTTAAGTTGTTGTTTTCCTTGATTTTTGTTCTTGTAATTATAATGCAGCAAATGATTAAACTCGCAAACAATATCCCTAATACCATTGCTCTGTCAGCAAAATACGTATTTGACACAATGTTAGCCTGTTTCGAATATTTAACACCACTAAGCAAGGCAAATATTTTTGCCAGTTGCTGCATCAAAGCAGTATTTTTCTCTGCAAGTGTCAAGATGAACAGCCACAGAACACCACATGTATTTAAAATAATTGTGAAATAGGCTGCTTTTTTTGCACTTTTATAATTACAAAAAGCCCCCGCTACCGTTAAAATAGAAACTAAGCTTAAAGCAAGAAAAAGCATCCATGTAATCTTACTGATACTATTCCAATATGCCCATGTAATACCCGCCGAACCATATGGGTCAAAAATCAAACTGCTTTCTTTCATCATGGTGTTAACATCACATAGCTTACTATAAAAAACACACAAAATCATAGGTAGTAGTAATACAGCATATGTCCATTTACTTTCTAACTTTTTCATTAAGTTTCATCTCCTTTCAATTTTGACCAAAAACAAATCGTTATAATTCCTCTCCTGTTCCGAGTTCACCCAAATCATATTTCTTGTTATACTGCTTTTTTAATTGCTCATTAGGGAAAATCACCTTCTGCCACCTTTCAACATGATCTCCCAGTTGCAATTGACATCGAATTTCCTTTACATTTTGGGGTATTACCATTTTTTTCTCTGTACAATAAGCATAGTATAAAATCGACCCATCTTTACTATACAACCAGCCGTTCTTATCACTTTTAAAATATCTGTTTCCTTTTGCCACCTGAACACCATATACCGGTAGAGGTAATGTTTCATATTGGATTATATTCTCTCCAATTTTTTTGACACCGGCAGGAATTTTAATTGGGGTTTTTGGCTCACATCCCGAATTTATCCAAAAGCAGGTATCTCCTATCTCTTTTAGTTCTTTCGGTAATACAAATCCGTTTTGGGGTCTCCAATACCAAAGGGCTGACTCGCCAAGTACCTGAATAGAATCCGGCAAATCACATGACGTTGCGCATAGTGCATAATCCCCAACTTCACGTAAACCGGAATTCAGTTTCAGCGTAAATGTTTTTTCAAAAAACTCCTGATTAAACGCTGACTCCTCCAATTTATGAAGCGATTTTGGAACAATAACACTTATCTCATTTTTGTAAAGCCCACACTCATAAAAACTCTTTTCTTCAATAACGGTTCTTCCCTCTTCAAATGTTATATCCGCCGGTCCTATCGCTTCAAAAGCATATGGTTTCAACACAACATCTTTGGGAATTTTCAAACGGATTGGTATAAAGTTTTTATCATAATCTTTTTTTGCAATTTTAAATGCCCTTTTCCCAATCACTTTCACCTCCGGCGGAATCGTTAATGATATCGCTTTTTCGTTTTCTGTTTCCTCACATTTCTGCCAATGATATTTTTTTAATACGCCATTTTCAATATCAAAAGAAGAATCCTTTGTTTGTATCCTTGTTTCAGCAGTTGATGATACTTTCATTTCATTATGTTTCTCCCCCTGTGAATTATTACAAGAAGATGCTTCAATAAAAAAAGTAAACATAATAAGCAAAAAGAAAACCTTTTTCATAATTAACACCCTTCTTCATCTAGATAACCATAGTCTCCCATTAAAGAGCACCCTGCCGACACTACCCTTTTTTCGCTGCATCTCTATCCATGGCAGCACGGTCATCCTTGCCGTTGCTTCAGTCTGGTCATACATAATTGAAAACGACTTGTCAGATTAACAAAAATAAATATTCTGGCTGAAATTTTTCAATATACTCGGATAATTCAAACTCTGAAAGATTCTCATGTACAAGAATAGCTACAGTTCCTTTAAACAAACACCCAAGATAAAAGACAACAGATTCTATGTTGTTTCCCATCTCTATTACGACTAGCTGTCTAACGCTCAAATGTCTACCCACGTCGATTATTCTTTGCTTTAGTTCCCCATATGTAACCCGCCGCATGAAATCGTCCAGCAATGCGGCTTCCCTGTCTTTTGAATCTCCCCAAACCTTAATCGTTTCCTCCTCCTTTTACACATTTTAAAAACTTGATTCAATTATATCTTTTTTTCTTACTTTGTCAACAAATATTTTATTTTTCATCCTATTCTCACTTTTACATTTTTACATTTCCGAAACACCTTTTTATAATATGATTTTAGGTGCCTATTTACATAAACAGTGACTTTAGACTGTAAGTCAATGGCGTCACAATTCACAAATTCAACTTTATTTTTCCCCGGTATATAAAATTTCCTCAGGTACCCTTCCCTCACCGGCAGATAATTTCCATTTACATACTTCACATTTTTAGATAACGTAAATTTGTTAATATAGGAAGTACACCAGTATGTCTTTTTCGTAATCTTCTTAATACTTTTTGGTAATACCGGGTCTTTTGATTTATTTGCGTAATACAGTAATTCGCCTGTTTTTTTCAAATAAACGAATCCATTGTCTGCCCCAAATACTTTATTCTTTTTGTGGATAAACACTTTTATGCCACGAGCCAGCGCACCGATGTTATTTGTAACTTTATGGCTCTCCGAATCGACAATTTGTCTCACTTTTGCATCTATAGTTATTGATTTTACTTTACCATAAATCAAATAAAGACTTTTACCATTTTTAGAATAAATTACATTCTTTTTAGCTTTAAATGTTTTATTCCCGGCAGCAATATTTACTTTTTGTAACTGATTGTCTTTGTAAAACACATTATGCTCCAATGCTGTTACAGACTGTGGCAAACTTACACGCTTAAGATTTTTCATGTGTGCAAATGTATTTTGACCAATAACTTTCACTCCCTCAGGTACAACAATTTTTGTAATATTTCTACCATCACGATAAGCCGGCGCACTCATTTTATCTTCCTCATAAGGAAATCTCTCAAAAATACTGCAATAATCCGCGTTAAAATCATATGCACCTATCTTTGTAACTTTAATACCATTTATTTCAGATGGAATTCTCACCTCAACCGTATCTGCCGAAATCTTTATTCCGTTAATCCAAAATGCCTTTTTATCATTTGATAAAAAACCTGTATAATCTCCGCATTTCCAAACTTCATGACCCCATCCTCGAAATGTTTTTATTTTGTCCCATTCTTCTTTTTTCAGTTTGTCTCCTGCATCAGTCAATTCACCTAAAGACCTCATTTCAACGAACTGCATCTCCTGCGCAAATACTTGCGCTCCCGGCATGATAACTGACACCACCAAAACCATGGTTGCTAATGTTCTAATTATTCTTTTTTTCATAGTTATAGTCCCCCCTCACAGTAAATTCGCTGCCTCTATGTAAACAATACGATTGAGACAGCGAATAAGTTGCATAACACATTTACTAAAATTCATCAAACAATACTATAAGTAAAACCTTTACTTACCGCATACGACTGCATAAATGGATTCTTTTTTCCCTGCAAAATAAAATTTGTACAATTCTTAAACGGCTCCCACTTACCATCATAAGAATCATTTTCACTTCCTATTGCCGGATTCACCACAACATCAGGTAATACCACAGTCAAATTGTGGCACTCATAAAAATCCTGCCCCATTATACTATCTTTTGCATACACAACCTTTTTCAGGTAACGACAATTAGCAAAACACAAGCCGCCGCCATTTACACCAGCCGGAAATTCGTAAGAATCCTCCTGCTTCGCTGCCGGATAGCATTTCATATATGTTTTTTCTTTATCTTTATAATAAAGAACATCATTTACTGCATAATATCCGATTTCCTTTTTATCTGCCTTAAACTGTTTTAAATTTGTACAGCCGATAAAAGGAGTGTTAATTTGTTCCACCTTATCTCCAAGTGTCACCTTTTGAAGTTTCGTACTGTAAGCAAACGCATACAACCCAACATTAGAAATATTCTTTGCAAGCTCCACACTTCTTAAACCAGACGCAAAAAATGCCCCGTCTGAAATATAAAATAATTTTTTACCGTATGAAATCTTCTGCAAATATTTAGCATACTCAAAAGCCGCCTCGCCAATCTGCGTTGTCTTTCCCTGAATCGTATAAGACTTCTGAGTTCGCCCTGCCGGATAAACCAAAAGCGTCTTCTTGTTTTTTGTATACAAAACACCTTTAGCAGAGCAAAAATATTTATTTCCCTTTGCCACTTTGATATTTTTTAACTTACCGCATCCGGTAAATGGTGTAGAAAATATATTCTTTTTCTTAACGATATTTCCCCATGCATAATCTGCCTGTTTTTTTTCGATTGTTTTCAAGTACTTTGGTAATACAACCGTTTGAACCTTTGATGATTTCTTCCATACATTGGCACCGAGTGCTGTCACCTTTTTCCCTGCAATCTTGTTCGGAATCACAATTCGTTTCTGATTCTTACTGCATGAAACGATTTTAACCTGATTTTTTGTTATCTTGTAGGTAAACCCATTTTTTGTCTTTGCATCTGCCATTGTGCTGGCAGATGCAAAGGATAGCGTTAATACTAATGTTGTAAGTACTGTTATTTGGATTATCTTTCTTTTTCCCATATTTTTCTCCTCCCTTTTGTTATTCCTATTTATTTTTTCCGAAATCATATTTCCACTCCGGATGCTTTTTATTGTAAATCACTCCGCCTTTTACCACCAGTTTTTTGTTACCCTTTTCAAGTTTTATCTCTGTCAGCGACTTCCAATTTTTCATATAGTACACAGATGTAAATTTCTTTGGCACATAAAGTTTTTTCATAAAAATGTTATCCGGCACATAATCCATTGTTTGCACAGTCTTTGGGATTCTAAAACTTGTGTTCTTTTTACCCATTGGATACTCAAGCAATGTAGTCATTTTCTTATTGTATAAAACTCCATTCTTTGAGGCAAGCACCTTATTCTTTTTAGAAACACTTATTTTCTCAAGTTTTTCCGCATTTGCAAAACTTACATTCTTTGATTTTACGTTTTTTGAAATAGTCACAGATTTAAGGTTGTGAACATTCTCAAAGGCGTAATATCCAATCTTTCTGCATTTTGCCGGAATTTTATAGTTTTTCCCCAGTCTGTTTGCCAGGTACATAACTAATTTCTTTCCATCTTTTGAAAAAATAACATCATTTGAAACCTTGTAATACTTGTTATTTTTCGAAATAGAAACCTTCTTTAATTTTGGAAAGCACTGATTTAATTTTTCTTCAATGCAATTGCCCCAATCATGTGAATATGGCTTTACAAAATCGGAAGAAAATTCAATTTTTTCAATGCTCGTTTTATCTGCTGATTTCAAATAATCCCCGCCTGTAATTTTGTCATCCAGTTTGTCTCCTGTATCCGGCTTTGTCTTAAACGCAACATACTTGACTCCCTTTGCAAATTTCAAAACCTTCGCATTCTTAAACTGTGCGAGTTTTCGCATATCTACTGTTACACACTGTAATTCCGCAGTATTGCCTGAATTTGCTTTTCCCTCAATAACAACCGTACTCTGCCCCTTATAATCACTGTCGTTACTTCCCGTATATGTAAATTCAGCGCTTGTATTCTCCTGTGCAAAAGCTCGCGCTCCCGGCATGATAACCGACACCGCCAAACCAAAAGTTACTAATGTTCTAATTATTTTTTTCATACTTAGACCTCCTATTTGTAATTTATTCGCTGCCTCTATGTAAACAATACGATTTAGGCAGCGAATAAGTTGCATTTTTTTATTATTCAGACAACACTTCTCCGTCTTTTATCTCAATCACTCTCTGACATCTGGCAGCCACACCATTATCATGCGTGACTATGATAACCGTATGCCCATTTTTATTTAACTCCTCAAACACATCCATGATGTCATCCGATGTATTGCTGTCGAGTGCCCCTGTAGGCTCATCTGCCAAAATATACTCCGGAGAATTAATAAGGGCTCTGGCAATCGCTACTCTTTGTTTCTGCCCGCCGGACAATTGATTGACCCGTTTATCTTTCAATTCCGCGATGTTTACCTTTTCCAAAACATCCATAATCTTTTTACCTTGCTCTCTTTTTTTCACCTTACCAAAAATAAGCGGAACCAGAAGATTTTCCTGCACGGTATATTCCTCTATCAAAGCGAAATCCTGCATAACCATTCCAATACTTTTATTTCGAAACTCCGCCAATTGTTTTTCCGACATCAGTCCCACATCTTGGTTTCCAACACGGTAACTGCCGCTCTCAAAGCTATCAATCCCTGCCAAAACATGCAGCAAAGTGGATTTACCGGCACCGGATTTTCCAATAACCGCTACCAGTTCTCCATCCTGAACCTGAAAATCAATTCCTTTTAAAGCCTTATATTCATTTCCTTTTCCTTTATTATATATTTTCACTAAATTCTTAATCGAAATCATTTTATTCTCCTTTCCTATCCCGAAAAACTTCAACCGGCTGCTTTCTGCATAAAATAATATATGGAACAATCCAATGCACAAAACATAACACCACCAGCATAACCACCATAGAAACGACCGTTACCCAGTCTAACTTAATCAGTAAATATTCTGTCAAATTTAATTTTTGAACCGTCGCAAATAAAGCAAAAAACATTACCACAGAGAAAAATGCGGTAAAAAAACTTTGTATTACCGAGAAAGATACACATCGTCTCCACGGAAGTCCAAGCAGACTAAATATCGCATTGTGATATAAATCATCTGACATATTTAAGGCGCATACATTAACAATACTAATAATCGTGATAATCAGCACACATATCAACACCGGCAAATACATCATTGATTCTTTTTGCAAATGATGTCTTGTATTTTTCATAAACTCTTGTAACGAGCTGTCAATCGTAGATCCATCATTTCCCGTCCCCAGAGTTCTTTTCAAAGCATGACTATTGGAACTCATTTCGTATTTTGTTATATCATCCTGATACACGATAAAATGATCCTGATTAAATGTATAGGTAACACCATTTTCTTTTGCCTTTTGTTCCCCGATCAAAATCAGAACACTCTTCTCCTGCTCATAGCGGTATGTGGAATAAATATCTCTGTAATCGTTCTGCAAAATTTGCCCCTGACCAAAATCATGCCCAATTACATTTGTTCCTTCTTCCATGACGCCAACAACTTCCGCTTTTATGTTCTTTGTTTTTCCGCTTTCATCGATTTGTTGAAAATTCAACATACTCCCTGTTCTCCACCCATATGAATTTTCCGAAATCACGACCGGCAGAACACCTTTTTTATCGTCCGCATCTGTCAGCCACTTTCCCTCTAATAAATCGGGTGCATAATCATTTAAAACATCTTCCGGATAAACAGCCGTAATCATATCCGCATTTTCATCTTGATTAGCTAACGTGGTACTCCCCCACGAATAAACGGATTCAACCTTTTTCATGCCGTTTGCTATATCCTTTGCATTTACTCCATGATAACCAAAAGATGTTACATAAATTCCTTTTTTATCCGCCATGTGCTGTACCGGTTTATATGCCCTGAATATTGTCGCCAACATGGTAACTGACACACACAATACAAGCAGCAGCACGGAAATCTGTATAACAACAAAAACATTTCTTTTCCAATGCTTGATATATTCACCAATTGCTAATATTCCCATTATAATTCCCCCCTTTTAAAATCCAGGATACTTTTTCTGGTAATAGAAAATGACAAAGCATACCCAATAAGCAATACGACAAAAAGAAAAATTCCTATAATCGTGCCGTATTCTTTTATACCGTATATTCGGTCCACATACTTAAACCAAGTAAGCATTTGTGGGAAAACCACAAACCGAAACAAGCCTGTTGCCACAATTACAACGCATAACATATTACATAAAATTTCAGTAAAAAATAACATCCGGGCACGTTTCTTGCTGCAGCCACATAACAAAAAAACAGCAAGTTTCTTTCGTCTTTTCTTAAAAATAAAACGATAAATCATATACATATTAACGCCTGCTAAAATTGCGAGTAACGCACTAACCACAAGCATCGAATACTCTTGTCTTAAATCCGCATTATTCGAGACATAAAATTCTGCCGGTTTACAGCCATACGACAAAAGCAAATCACGGAATGTTTCATACTGCGCTCGCGTCGGCAATTGAGCCAACCCAAAGTTTAATCGTATCCATACACAATTCTTAGGAAACGCAGTAAATGGAATTTCATACTCACCCGGATCATTTATATCATCTTTGCCAATAATATCAAATGTTTCCTCTCCTAAAACAATCGTATCTCCTACATCTTTTTTATCTTCTCCATTGATTACAACAACTTTATTTTTATTTCTGTAGTCTTTATCTTCATAATAGCTTCCCTGTAATCCGTACTTCATATTTTCATAGACCGAATCACTATAACCATATTTACCATTTTTATATTGAGCACGATCTAAAAATGACTTTTTCCCATCTTTGCTTTCCGCTTCCACATAAAAATAATCAATCGGTATTTCTTCTTCTACCATGGTCATAAAAATCTTATTTATATCATCACTCGTTATTTTTTGATTATCAATTGTCGCCTCTAAAGACTTCGAGTCATGGTTATCGCATAACTCATACAAATTATTTTGAAAAACTCCAAAAACAAAAAAGATGCTAAGCAGCGCAAAAATCTGTGAAATCAGCAAAATAACAAAAAGCGCTGTATGCCTTTTCATCAAATCCGTTACATTCTTAAAAACCATTTATGCTCCCTCCTTTGGTTTTCCGTACGCATACTTAATTTTATGCTTTTTTGCCCATTTTTCTGCGTAAGAGTGTTTTTTCACATAAAGAGTAACTTTATCTTTGCAATCTCTGAACTCGTACTCGTCTAGTTTCTTTACACTGTCAGGAATTATAACCGTCTTTAAATTTGGACATGTTACAAAACCATATTCTATCGTTTCAATTCCCTCTTCAATTTCTACATATGTAAGATAATTGGAAAATGTCCCCTCACTGCATGTAACATCCAATGACCGAACTTTTTCTCCTTCATAGACAGCCGGAACAACCAGTTTACTCTTTTTCTTTAATTCCGTATCCGAGAAAATACTTAAACGCCCTTCAATAACGGACCATCTGTCTGCCTCAACTTTTTTGTTTCCAGGCGCATCATTCTCCACTTCTGTCACAGTATTCCTTTGAGCATTCTGCAAGTTCTGAGCACCACCTGAAAAATCAATAAGAAACAGGCATCCAATTCCCAGTATCAACGCGATAACAACAAAGATTATTATGATTCGTGAACTTCTAGCCATATAAAATTCCTCCCTATAAAATATGTTTCAGAATAAAAAGATTTTAAATTGATAAAATCCTTTATTCCAAAACATATTTACTAAATTTTCTTTTGTTCCTTTTTCAGAAATTCCTTAAAACCTTCTGGTTCTTTTGGCTGATAAAACAATACATGACAATATTCAGAAGCAACTGGCGCCGCAAAAACTGCCATTGTACAAATCCCCTTACAAATTTTCTGAATTAATTTTTTGTGTTTGAAATACATAGTATTTTCCCCCTTTGTTATTTTTTTGCAGTATATCATATAATCTGACTTTTTTTCTTTTTCCGTGACGAGTGGTCAAAAATAAGGGACGAACGGCAATTTGACCGTTCGTCCCTTATTTTTAACCACTCGTCACATTTTTTCTGTTTATAACATTTTTTAGTATATACTAACATTCTACAAAAAAGGGGGAATCATCTATGATACTTACAAAATGGTTAACACAAAAAATCATCAATATTGCCTTGGCAAACGATAAAACAGAAAAAAAAGATTTTTTCTTTTATTGCATTAACACATTATTAGAACAAATACTATTTGCCGTAACTATTCTATTGTTCGGCTTGCTTACAAATAAAATTACATCCTGTGTTCTCTTTCTCCTACTATTTACAGGATTCCGACTAACCAGCGGCGGCTACCACGCATCGAAACAATGGATATGCACAATTCTGTCGTACATCTGTGCTATTGGAACACTTATTGTGTCACCATTGGTTCCCACTGGTCACCCTGTCATTTGGCTTACAATTTTTTCGGTCCTTGCATTTATTATTGTTAAAACACCACTGGTAGACCACCCTAATAAACGCTTTACAGAGACTGAGAAGCAAATATTAAAACATAAAAATTATTTATTCATCAGTATTGTAACTTTTGCTGAAATTGTTTTTTGCTGTACAAATTATGCCATTTATTATAAACTTATTACCATAAGTTGTTTTATTACTGTACTTAATATCTTAGCAGGCATATTCAAAAATAGGAAGGAGGCGTATTCATCATGTTATTTAAAGTAGCAATCTGCGATGACGAAGAAAAGGACATTCAGGCGATACAACGTTTTTTACATATTTACGAAATGCAGCATGACATTGATTTCGAAATCAATACGTTTCAAAACAGCACAAAACTTTTGGAAAAATATGATTCAGCAGGAAGATACAATATTCTCTTTTTAGATGTTGAAATGCCTAAACTAAGTGGTCTCGAAGTAGCGGCACACATACGAGAAATTCCAGATAGAATGGCAAAAATTGTTTTTGTTAGTAACTTTCCGGAGTATATGCAAGACAGTTTTAATGTGGAGGCTTTTCACTATTTTCCAAAACCATTTCTTTTTGAAGATTTTGAAAAACTATTATTCCGCATTATTAAATCTTATCGTGAAAGTGAAAATGCTTCGTTTCTTTTGAAAGAAGATGGTGCAGAAGAAGTGATTTTTGCAGAAAATATTATTGCCATCCATTCTATTAATGCAAAAAAGAAACGGATACAAATTTTTTTAGAGTATAAAACTATCGAAGCCTATGGTGTTTTATCCGAATGGGAAAAAAAACTAAATTCGGATTCATTTTTTTGTCCGTGCCGAGGATACTTAGTGAATCTGAACCGAATTCATTTCATTAAAGATAACGAACTGATTATGAGCAACAATGAAAAAATTCCCCTAAGTCGAAGACAAGAAAAAGAACTTCGGAGTATTTTCTCAAAGAAATTATTATCTATTAATCAAGTTCGTTAGAAGGGAGAAACGCATGCTAGATATCATCTGCTCAATATTTGATATGGCATTAATAATTATATTTTTTAACGCCATTATGAAAAAAAGAAGGGAGGCTGTTCCTTTTTGGCTTTTTCTTTTTATTTTCGCTTGCATAGAAGGACTTCTTGGCTTTTTAGCCCAGTTTCTTTCCTATGCCAAGCAAAACCATTCTTTTTATATAATGGCCGGAATCAGTTTGCTTTCTCTATTTACTCTATCTTTTTTGTATGAGGGAAAGTTTGTTCATCGTATTTTCGCTGCTATTACATTTCAGCTATTTGCAACTTTAGCAGAAGTCTTTACGTTTTTATTCATTAAGTTGTTTCCTGTAGAAACAAGCGAAAAGCTTCTTGGAAATCCAGTTGTCTGCTCAATTGTATCGAAATTATTTTTATTCCTTTTCATTATGATTACAAATATCGTTTTTTTGAAAAGGAAAAAAATTTTTTCCTTTCAATACACATTATTAATATGCATTATGCCACTTGTTTCTATCATAATCATGATGACAATACCGGATCAATTTGAAATGGTATCAAATCCATTTTCATTGTCCTTTATTGGCTCTGCTGGTTTGCTATTTATCAATGTTGTAAACTATTATCTGTTAGACAATATTTTGAATGTGAACCGTCTCCAAAAAGAAAAAGAGCAGTTGAATCAGCAGCTTGCTTTTCAGTCAACAAAATACCAGCAGATTTCTACAGCATACCGTAACACACGAAGTTTAATGCATGATACCAAAAAACACTATTTTTATATAGAAGAATGTGTAAAAAAAGGCAACTACGATGTCATTGAAGACTATTTAAAAAAATCTATGGAAGACATTGAACAATCCTATAACCGTATAAATACAGGAAATTTGGTTATTGATGCCTTTGTAAGCAATCATATGTCAATTGCCGAAAAAGAGAACATTGAATTTCGGACGGACATCCAGGTAAGCCTGTCTAACATTCAAATCGATGATTATGACTTTAGTATCATTTTGGGCAATCTGCTAGACAACTGTCTGAATGCCTGCCGTGAAATTCAAGTGCCGGCTCCGAGACAAATTGAAGTATCCATCCGTACCACTAGTAAAGAGCTTTTACTGCACATTTCAAATACCTTGTCTCATCAAGCAAAAGAACATGAAAAAGATGAAATGGTACACGGATACGGAATCACAAATGTGGAAAACATTACGTTAAAATACTATGGTACCTATGTCTACTATATTGAAAGGGATAGGTATCATGCTATTGTATCCATTCCATGTAATATCATGATATAACGCCGTTTATTTTTCCGAACTCGGCAGATTTACCCGGAAAAACCGTCGCAAAAACTGTTTCGCATTAAACGGAACAATCGGATAAATATAGCTTTTTCCGCTGATTGTCCGGTTCGTCACAATCAAAACAACTACCAGCGCCGTACCGGCAAGCAGCCCCCACGGACCAAATGCAGCGGTAAGACAAATCAAAATAATCCGCATGAACTTCAGCGCATAGCCAAGTTCCAAACTGACCTGCGTGTAATTTGCCACGGCCACAAATGCCATATACAGCATGATTTCGGCATTGAACCAGCCGGAACTTACCGTATAATCACCCAATATAATACCTGCCACGACACTAAGCGGCGTGCTCAGCATATTCGGAGTATTCACCGACGCTAGTTTTAATCCATCAATGGCGAACTCCAAAATCAACATTTGCAGGAAAATGGGGACATTCACCGGGTCATTAATCTGAATAAACTTTAAGGACTCCGGAAGCCACTCCGGATGCATAATAAAAAGTAAAAATACCGGCGTCATAAAAACGGCAAGGAAATCAATGACCATTCGCGACAGCCGCAGGTAAGTTCCTGTCACAGGAGGAAAATAATAATCGTCCGCATCCTCGACAATATCAAAAACCGATGTCGGTAAAATCATGGCAGATGGCGAATTATCCACTAAAATTGCCACACTTCCCTCCAATATACTGGCTGCTGTGACATCCGGACGTTCCGAAAACTTGAATTTCGGAAACGGATTATACCACTTGTGCTGATATAAACATTCTGCAAGACTCTGCTGATTCATGGAAAGAGAATCAATCTCAATCGCGTCAATCCGCTTACGAATGTTGTTTAACATTTCCGGCTCCACACGGTTACCCATATAAGCAATTACGACATCTGTCCGTGAACTTTTTCCTACTGTATGCATTTCCATCACAAGGTCCGTAGAACGAATTCTTCTTCTGACCAATGCCGTATTATACACAACGGTTTCCACAAAACCATCTCTGGAACCGCGCATTACTTTATCTTTTTCCGGTTCGTCGACCGAACGTGCCGGATATGTTCGAAAATCCATTGCGAGCAGTTCGCAGTATCCATCCACCATCAAAAGCGGAACACCCGATAAGCACCTCTGAATCAAATCATTTTCTGTCCGCACTAAATCAATCTCACCATACGGCAGTTTTTCATTTAAAAAATCATGCGCTGTTTCCGGCATTTCCTCCGGTTTAATTTTATAGAGAAATTCTAATACCTTCTCCATAATTTCGTCTTTACAGAAACCGTCAACAAAATAAAAACAAGCCTTTTTACCACCAATAATCACCACCCGGTACAGCAAATCAAAGCTTTTATCAATCTGCAAAAGTTCATCAATCCGCTGTTTATTTTTGCTAAAATCCTTTGAAAATTCTGTTCTCTGCGACATAATCACCTCCCAAAAAGATTCTTTCTTCTAATAGGGTTGACAAGAAACTATGTTTTTATGTATGATAGTTGGGAATCAATGAAAATACACAGGAGGTGTTTGATTGTGGATGTACCACAGGACCCCATTATTTTAGTTAGTTTTGTAAATACAAAATTACGGGATCAATTTGCAACTTTGGAAGAATTGTGCCAGACATATGAACTGAATCAGGCAGAGCTTTGTCAGACATTGGATTCCATTGACTACCAGTATGATGAAACAACCAACCAGTTTGTCTGATACTTTAGGAGCTTGCCATGAACATAGAAAATATAACATTAAATCATTCCATAACAATTGATGAATATAATGACCTTCGTGCAAGCGTAGATTTTATTACCATAAGAGAAAATCGCGCCCGCATCGCCCTCGACCATTCCCTCTATACCCTGATTGCCAGAGAGAACGGACGGCCCGTGGGCATGGCGCGTGTTGTCGGAGATGGTGGGTACGTCTATTTTATCTGCGATGTCATTGTGCGTCCATCGCACCAGTCGCAGGGACTTGGACGATATATTATTGAGCATGTTCTTTCCTGGCTGGAAAGTCAGGTGGATGAGGGAGAGACCATTATGGTAAACCTCATGTCCGCATTGAACAAAGAACCTTTTTACGAAAAACTAGGTTTTCACACACGTCCATTTTCAGACCATGGCTCCGGTATGAGCCGCTGGATTTCCCGCTAGGTTCGTTCCCGCTCGATGAGTTCTTCGCGTACCGCTTTCAAAATAGTTAAAGAAACCGGCCCCAAAATCACACCGCCGATGCCAAATAATTCGATTCCGGCGTACACGGAAATAATCAGATACAATGGTTTAATCCCCACTTCTTTTCCAATCAGTCTCGGTTCTAAAATTTCTCTCAAAAATGTAACCACGCAAAAAAGAGTTGTAACAATTGCTGCATCATAATATCGTCCGCCAATGACACTTAATACCGCCCATGGAATCAATACCATACCGCTCCCAAGTACCGGAAATGCATCCAGTAAAGCAATTCCAATCGCAAGAAGTATCGCATAATCATTTCCCATGAAATAAAAACCAAGTGCCAAAAGTGCCGCAATAATGAATAACAACAGTGACTGCGCTTTGAGATAAGCAAGTCCGGCACCACGCAGTTTTTGCACAAACGGGCGTAGCCTCCCACGCACCGCAGGCATTTTGTCATCCAGCAAAATTAAAAGCACCGACAAAAAGAAAATAAACAGAGAACTAATGGCTCCAATTCCCTTTTTTACGAGAAAAATGGCACACCCGGACAATTTAGGAAGTAAATCCGTGCCAATTTTCTGATAAAGCCCTGCTGCCTGACCCTCTAAATAATCAAAACTGCTTCCATCCGCAAGCTCCAGCATCCGGTCGCAGTGACTGCACATTCTTTCAAGCATTCTTCCGCAAATCTGCCCATAAACCGGTATTTTCTGCAGCAGCATCATTCCCTGACTAATAATTAATGTAATGATATAAACACTAAATCCCCCTAAAATCAACAGCGTAAAAAAGACAACTAAAAAAATACTGACTTTCCGCCTCCATTTTAATTTATTTACCAGAAATTGTATCATTGGCGATACCAGTTTTGCAAAAAAATAGGCAAGTACAAAGGGAAGCGTCAGCGGAAGCAGAAATCGAAAAGAAAACCACAACAAAATCGTAAGGCCAATTAAAATCAAATGTCTTGTTTTCATGCCGCACCTCCCGTAAATATAAAAAGCAGCAGACCATACGGCCTGCTACCTTAGTATCTTCGATTTTTAATTTTTTATCCCTGAAATTAATTGGCGCGGAACCGGTATCCAACACCCCAGATGGTCTCAATATACTCCGGATTGGATGTATCCTGCTCAATTTTTTCACGAATTTTTTTGATATGCACGGTAACGGTGGCAATATCGCCAACCATGCCATTTTCCCCAATCGGACCTACATCCCAGATTCGCTGGAACAGCTCTTCTTTCGGGAATACATGATTTGGATTTTTTGCCAAAAAGTAAAGCAAATCAAATTCTTTGGAAGTTAAATTTTTCTCTTCACCACGAACAAATACACGACGGGCGGTACGGTCAATCTTTAAATCACCAACCTCAATCGTCTCATTCTTTGCTGTCTTCTCAGATGATTTCTCCGTCAAAGACTCATAACGGTTTATATGTGCTTTCACACGTGCCACCAATTCACTCGGACTGAATGGTTTTGTCATATAATCATCTGCACCAAGTCCTAATCCATGGATTTTATCAATATCTTCCTTTTTTGCCGAAACAACAATGACAGGTGCCAAATACTTTTCTCTGTATTTGCGGCAAATTTCGAATCCGTCCTGTCCCGGAAGCATTACATCAAGAATCAGCAAATCATACTCTCCGCTCATTGCTTTTGCTTCGCCCTCAATGCCGTCGGTCTCAATCGTAACCTCAAAATCACTAAGCTCCAAATAGTCTTTTTCCAACTCAGCAATTGGTAATTCATCTTCAACAATAAGTATTTTCTTCATACTGGCCCTCCATTCTACTAATCCTATGCTATCATATTTTTTTCTTTTCGTCTACTTTCTTTGGCAAAGAAAAAGAAATTTTCGTCCCTTTCCCCTTTTCACTTTCCGCATAAATCTGTCCGCCATGGTCTTCAATTATCTTTTTTGCAATCGCAAGACCAAGTCCGGTTCCTCCGGTTTTTGAATTTCTGGAACTGTCGGTTCGGTAAAAACGTTCAAAAATCAGCGGCAGTTCATCTTTCTCGATTCCCGAACCATTATCGGTAATTCGAACCCAGACCATTTTCCCGGCATCCTCAATATGAAGAAATATCATTCCCAAATCTTTATCAATGTATTTGTATGCATTTCCAATTACATTATAAAAAACTCGTTTTATCTTTTCCTCATCAATATAAAGGCACGTTCCCTTTTCCACATCATTTCGATATAAAAAATCAATCTTTCTGGTTTCCAAGTCAAGCGACAAATTGCTCATACACCGGCTGATGTATTCATCAATTTCGACACCTCCTTTTTTATATTCAATTTCTTTATTATAAATTTGAGCAAACAACGACAACTCATTTACCAGATTTGCCATGTCGTCTGCTTTATTTCTTATGGTACTGATATACTTGTTCATGCGGTCGGGGGTTGCCGCCACTCCATCTAATATTCCCTGGGCATACCCGCGTATCGCCGTTAAGGGTGTTTTTAAATCATGTGTAATATTGCTTAGCATTTCCCTCATGACAAGTTCAGATTCTTCTTTTTTTTCATCTAGCTGCTTCTGTAATTCATCCACCTGTTTGGAAAAACGCTTCTTATGAATGGTTATGGAAATAATATTCTGAAGCCCCAAAACAACAAGGCAAATGACAAAAATGTGAATTGCCATAGTTCTCCTCTTTATCACTTTTTATTCTTTATTTTACCGTCTGTTTCTATCATAACATAAAAAAATAAAAATGTGTAAAACTTTATCATTTTTTATCATTTTTTCCAACTTGACGATATTTTACTGTTATAGTAGAATAAGAATGTTATTTACGTATGAATTTGAATGGAGGAAACCATGGGTAAGATACTTTTTACTTCTGAATCGGTAACCGAGGGACATCCGGACAAAATCTGTGATCAGATTTCCGATGCCATCTTGGATGCTATGCTCGCACAGGACCCGATGAGTCGTGTTGCCTGCGAAACAGCAGTCACTACTGATTTAGTTTTAGTTATGGGTGAAATTACATCCAATGCAACGGTTGACATTGAAGCAATCGTTCGCGATACAATCTGTAAAATTGGTTATGACGATGCCGCAAAGGGCTTTGACGGAAAAACCTGCCAGGTTAAAATTGCACTGGACAAACAGTCTTCCGACATCGCAATGGGCGTCGACAAAGCATTAGAAGCGAAGCTGACGGACTCCGAAATTGAATCGGAAGGTGCCGGCGACCAAGGTATGATGTTTGGTTACGCAACAAACGAAACCGACGATGACTATATGCCATATCCGATTTATCTGGCGCACAAATTGTCCCGCCAGCTTTCCAAAGTCCGCAAAGACGGAACGCTTTCCTACCTGCGCCCGGACGGCAAGTCACAGGTCACGGTAGAATACGACGAAAATGGAAATCCACTGCGTTTGGATGCTGTTGTTGTTTCATCGCAGCACAGCGAAGATGTTTCCTGGGAACAGATTCAGAAAGACATCCGCAAATATGTCGTAGATGCTGTTCTCCCTGCAGAATTAATTGACAAAGATACAAAATTCTATATTAACCCAACCGGTCGTTTTGTAATCGGCGGACCAAACGGCGACAGCGGTTTAACCGGTCGTAAAATCATTGTCGATACTTACGGTGGCTGGGCACGCCACGGCGGTGGCGCTTTCTCCGGAAAGGACCCGACAAAAGTTGACCGCTCGGCTGCATACGCAGCCCGCTACGTTGCCAAAAATATTGTAGCTGCCGGTCTGTGTGACCGTGCAGAAATCCAGTTGTCCTACGCAATCGGTGTTGCTTCACCAACTTCCGTACGCATTGACACATTTGGCACCGGCAAATTACCGGAAAGCAAATTAGTCGACATCATTGCCGAGAACTTCGATTTGCGTCCGGCCGGCATCATCCAGATGCTCGACCTCAGAAAACCAATCTATTCCCAGACTGCTGCCTATGGCCACTTCGGCCGCAGCGACTTAGACCTTCCTTGGGAGAGATTAGATAAAGTCGATGTTTTGAAAAAATATCTGTAATTACCGGATAAAATAAAAATCTCCGGCTTATGTTGCATAAGCCGGATTTTGCTCTCATAGTTAAATGGATATAACAGCCCCCTCCTAAGGGGCAGTTGTAGGTTCGATTCCTACTGGGAGTACTCGCGAAGTCAAAAAGCCATGCAGAGAAGAGAAGTTTAACACCATTCAAGCTTGCTTGAATTTGGTGTTATGACTTCTCTTCTCTATAGGGCGCATGCTCAAAACACACATGGAATTTACTTTTATTTCCTAAACATATTCAAAGATACCTTGAATAGCATCCGATATATTAACCATCTCTGAAATTGGCAATCTGTCCACTTTTTTGTAACCGCGAAATGACATATCTAACAACGCCAGTTTTTCACACTGTATATAGCCTTCATTTTCTTCTGTAGACATCCATATATGAAGTGGACCCGCAGTCGAATTTTTAATAATCGGACATCCAATTATTTCACCGCTTGTATTAAAAAAATCTTTGCTAACCACCAATACAGGATGTTTTATTTTTTCAACCTTAAGAATATCTCCTTGGTGTAAAGACGCCATTACCACACCTCTCTTCCAACCGGTTCGCCCCAATCATATTCGCCGTCAAGCATTAACTTTCCATCGTATTCAGCAGCTCTGTCTTCCAACGTTTTATGCCGAAATTGTCTTGCCAAAGTAATCACCCCATCTGATACCTCAACATCCAAGAATTCATTTAATTTGATTCCCGCACTTTTCAACACTTCTTTGGATAAACGAATCCCTTGACTATTTCCCCATTCCTTCACTTGTGCCTGCATATAGATTCCTCCTTACATTTGGTATATACATAGTGTATACCAAACAACAAAAAATATCAATAAGTTTGTCGGTATACTCACACGTATATTCGCCTTGCTAATATATTGCTCCTTTGCTAATACAACTACCAAAAAACTCGTATCAAAGTTCTCCTAAGCGGTAGGTCGGAGGTTCGAAACCTCTTGGGAACGCTAAAAGCCGTTGGTTTGAAACTTTTTAAGTTCTGCACCAACGGTTTTCTTTTTACAAAGAGTCGAAAAAACACAGAAACTCGGAATGGATTTCTGTGCAATATATTTTCTAGGTTACTATGTTCCTTTGCGACAGGACGTTTGAAGAACGTCCTTCATAAGGCTGTGGCATGTTAAATCCTCTTTCTTAAATTCGCAAATACTTCTTTGGCAGGTTTTGATTCATTTGCTTTTGCCTGTAAAAGTCCTTTTTCCATCATTGAATTAAATTGAGCGTCTGATAATTCATCTCTTGTTTCAATTGTTTTAGGAAGATTTAAAGCAAAAGGAATTCCGTTATTTGCAATTACTTGTCTATAGGTCATGTCAATAAAGACGGAAACAGGTATACCTAACTTTTCTAAAATGGCTTCTGCCGATTCTTTGATATCCGGTTGAATTCTTGCTGTTACATTTGCTGTTTTTGTTGCCATAATAAGCACCACCTTTCAATAATAACGCACCACATTGTAAGGCAAAGTGCAATACAGCCCTCCGATTTTCTTTTTTCAACAAGGTTCCGGGTTTCTCTGTATATCGCATCTGTAGTCCATACTTTTCCCATTACATACGGCAACTCTAATGCTTTAAAAATATTTTCCAATTCCGTTTGAATTTATTTTAAGCTTCAAATTTCAAAACCACTAACTTTCCCCCCAGCATACACTTTTGCACCTTTTTCTTTTTTTACCGTATAAACAAACTTACCGAAAGAACATACCTTATGGAAAATAGCAAGAAACGCTCTGTCACATATGCGACACGAATCGTGTCATCTTTCTATTACATTCTGATTAAAGTAATACAATTCAATCACTTTCATCATCTCCTCTCTCATCCATCCAGTAGTCATAAGCTTCCTCGTACCCATAATCATATGCCTCTTCACTTTCATCATCCCCAAATTCGTCATATGCAAATTCTTCTGCATAATCATCCGGATCATCGTAATCCTCAACACCATTTGTTATCTTTTGATTTACTTGCGGTTTTTGCGTTGGATAGTAGCTTGTACGGTCACTATCAGACGAACTGGTATCATCCGAATCGGCGTCGTCATGCTGATCCGATGAACTCGATGAACTACTCTTGCCTCTTGAACTGCCAAAAATTCTCGAATCATATGATGAATGAGAACCCGAATAATTATAATCATAAGATGAACCTTTTTTTCGGTTCGCCTTATAGCCCTCTTCCGATACAAACCAAGTTCCCGGAAGAAGACACACCGCTATAATTATCGCAGTAATTTTTACAGCCTTCCGAATTTTTCTCATGCGTTCCTCATTACCTCCATTGGCTTTATGGAATGTAATTCGGTTTGTAATTATAAACACATCAATTACCGTACAAATAAGTGCCATAATTAAAATTGGAAGTGGTTGATGAACATCATTTACTACACTTAGAAATGCCACAATCGGCATTTCAATCAAAATAAAACCAAATATCAATAATAAAAATGTCATATGAAACTCTCCCTTCTCTTGTATGTTCTTAAGATTATCTCCTTACTGTCAACAAGATTATAGCGCCTCTCATTGTACTATATTCCGTACACCTATCCATACATACCCACCCATTGACCTAACTCGCAAAAGCTTCTCTTGCGGTCAACCAAAATCCTGCCTTCCTTTGACCTATTTCCACTTTTTTTCTAATTAAGTCAACTTTTACAATATATTTGTTGACCTAAATTTGGATTATCTTAAATACAGTCATTCACCTTGGTCATTTTTGATGACCTATTTGATAAAAAGCGACCTTTAAGTCAACTTTTATCTATAAAACAGTTGACTTGATTTGCTATTTTTCAAAATCAGGTCAACTAATCATAAATATCGCCCACAAAAAAATTCTAATAACAGATTTTGCATTTCGTTCCACCTTGTTTCTTTGCTCTATTTAATCTCCTTTCCAATTCTACTCCTCCGCCCAGGCAAGCGCACAGCGTACGGCACGCTTCCACCCGGCTAATTTTTCATTTCGCAATTCTTCCGGCATATCTGCCACAAACGTTTTAGATAGTGCCCAGTTTTTACGGATATCGTCCACATCGTCCCAGTAACCTACGGCAAGTCCCGCCAGATAAGCAGCTCCCAGTGCGGTTGTCTCTACACACTCCGGTCGAAGCACATCAACACCTAGTACATCGGATTGGAACTGCATTAGAAAATTATTATTCGATGCCCCGCCATCGACTTTAAGACTGACAATATCAACACCGGATTCCTGCTCCATAATTTTCAAAATATCGTAAGTCTGATATGCCATCGCTTCTAGGATAGCACGCACAAAATGCTCCTTTTTACAGCCTCTTGTCAACCCTGCAACTGTTCCTCTTGTGTATGGATTCCAATACGGGGCACCCAATCCGGTAAACGCAGGAACCACATAGACACCATTCGTATCTTCCACCGCATTGGCAAATGCCTCTGTCTGAGCAGCATCTTTCACTAACTCCATCTCATCACGCAGCCACTGCACACCTGCGCCAGCCACAAAAATACTACCCTCCAGCGCATATTGAATCTTATTTTCAAAACTTGCTGCAATCGTAGTAAGCAAGCCATTTTTTGAATTTACTGCTTTTTCTCCCGTATTCATCAACAAAAAGCAGCCGGTTCCATAAGTATTTTTCACTTCCCCCGGCATAAAACAGCACTGTCCAAACAAAGCCGCCTGCTGGTCTCCTGCTGCCCCGGCAATCGGAATTTTCCCGCCGAGCAGACTCAAATCCGTGCATCCATAAACACAGCTGGATGGCCGAACCTCCGGAAGCATAGATTTTGGAATATGAAAATAATCTAAAATATTGTCATCCCAACGCAAATTATGAATATCAAACATCATCGTTCTGGACGCATTTGTGTAATCAGTTACATGAACAGCACCCTTCGTCAAATTCCAAATCAGCCAGGTATCCACCGTCCCAAAAAGCAAATCACCTGCTTCTGCCTTCTCCCTCGCTCCTGTAACATGATCCAATATCCACGCAATTTTCGATGCAGAAAAATAAGCATCCGGAATCAGTCCCGTCGTCTTTCGTACATAATCGGCCAGACCATCTTTCACCAGTTTTTCAATGTCATCTGCTGTTCTTCGGCACTGCCACACAATCGCATTGTAAATAGGCTGTCCTGTATGCCGGTCCCAGACAATCGTCGTTTCTCTTTGATTCGTGATACCAATCCCCGCTATATTTTCGCCGGTCACACCAATTTTACTCATCGCCTCTGTCGCAACAGATAACTGTGATGCCCAGATTTCCATAGGGTCATGCTCCACCCATCCCGCATAAGGATAAATCTGTTCAAACTCTTTCTGTGCCATGCTGCAGATATTTCCCTGCTTGTCAAACAAAATACAGCGTGAACTTGTCGTTCCCTGGTCCAGTGCTAACACATACTTTTTCATGTAAAACCTCCCCAATCTATATTATTTTTTAATTACATCTGCATACTCTGGATATTCTGCAAGAAATTTATCGATAATGGAACAATGGCTCCAAAAGTGCATTGGATACACCTGCTTTGCTTTTACCTTTTGAAGAAAATATAATATTCCATCTGCATAACGTCTTTCCTGCCTTGGATCCAGTGGAACAAAAGCAACATCCAGTGAAATATTTTTCATTTTATCAATCTCATGCCTGTACATCCCTGTCATTTGCCGGTTTTCCCTCTCCGATGCAGAATCAAACACCCAGTCATGAAGGTCTCCCGCATGATAAATCTTTCCTTCCCCGCAAGTAACGAGATACGCTACGCCGGCATCTGTTGAATGAAATGTATCCACCAAAAAATCTGCCTCAATTTCATAATGTGCATTAAATCCGGCTTTTAAAACAGGAATTACATCCGGATATTTTTTCTCCTTAATATCCTTTGCAAGAATCGCAAGTTTCGGTACAATCCCCTGTTGTTTCAAAAGTTCAAATACTTTTGGTTCATAATGATCCTGATGTCCATGGCTGGCGAACACATATACCGGTTTATCTGGATTTAACTTCGGCAATTCTCCTTTATAATAATCAAATATAAAATATCGTTTGGCTGTCTCGACTAAAAAACCACTATGAAAAATCCTTGTAATCTGCATGCACCTTTCTCCCTCGTTTCTTTGCAAATTATTATACCATTCCCCTTTTCTATGCGCAAATCTAAAGCAGAAAAAACTTCCATGGTTTACACATATTTTTAGTGTGTTATAATAAATTTACATCACAAAACCACATTGGAGGCCATCGTATGAAAGTTGTCGTTGCCATGGATTCTATGAAAGGCAGTTTAAGTTCTTTAGAGGCAGGAAATGCCGTATCGGAAGGAATACACCGCGTATTTCGCGATGCAGAGGTAACTGTCTGCCCTTTGGCAGATGGCGGAGAGGGAACCGTAGAAGCCCTTACCCTTGGAATGAACGGAACAATCGAAAAAGTCAATGTCACAGGACCGCTTGGCTCCATGATAGAGGCTTCTTATGGCAGAATTGCAGAAAGCAATACGGCAATTATTGAAATGTCCGCAGCCGCAGGAATCACGTTGGTAAACGAATCCGATAGAAATCCACTTCACACAACAACATATGGCGTTGGGGAGCTAATAAGAGATGCGATAAAAAAGGGATGCCGCAAATTTATTGTTGGTATCGGGGGAAGTGCGACCAACGACGGAGGAATCGGCATGCTCGAGGCTCTCGGCTACGGCTTTTTAGATGCCGATGGAAAACAAGTTCCATACGGAGCAAACGGACTAGCCTTAATAGAAACGATAACCGATGAGCATGTTATGCCAGAACTGAAAGAATGTAAATTTAGAATTGCATGCGATGTAACAAATCCGCTGTGTGGTGCTAATGGATGCAGCGCTGTTTTTGGTCCACAAAAGGGTGCAACACAAACGATGATTCCCAAAATGGATACATGGCTTATGAATTATGCAAAAAAGACAAAAGAAAAGTATTCCGGCGCCAATCCAAATCAAGCAGGTACCGGAGCAGCCGGAGGACTTGGATTTGCATTTTTATCTTATACAAATGCCGTTTTAGAATCCGGCGTTAAAATTATTCTTGAAGAAACCAAGTTAGAATCATTTATAAAAAATGCAGATTTTGTAATAACCGGTGAGGGACGATTAGATGGACAGACAGTAATGGGAAAGGCACCGATTGGCGTAGCAGAAATTGCAAAAAAACACAAGAAAAAAGTCCTTGCTTTTGGCGGATGTGTCGCAGAAGATGCCACATTGTGTAACCAACATGGCATCGACGCATTTTTCCCTATATTGCGCACGGTAACAACGCTGAAAGAAGCGATGGACTTTAACCATGCAAAAGAAAATTTAAGTGCTGCCGTTGAGCAGGTTTTTCGGTTGATTCAGAGTTTTGAGTAAACTTACGCCCTTCCTAATTCGCCCCTTCTTCCAATCCATCCTTAGGTAGTTTATGTAAAAACACAACAGCAATTGGCATTGATATGGCAGATGCCAGAATATCCGTAGCCGGCTGTGTCCACTGAATTCCCCGTAGTCCAAAAAGCGTACCAAGAATTAACAAAACCGGAATATAAATTGAACCGCTTCTAAATGTTGCTAAAATCGTTGCTCTCCCTGCCTTACCAATTGATTGGAACAACATATTGGCACAGACACTAAAAGGGACTGCCACCTGCGACGCACATTGAATCACAAGTGCATAATACGCAATATCATATGCATTCTGATTGGATAAAAACTGCATGATAATCTTGCTGCGAAAAACAAACACCACTCCTGTAAATACTACCATATTAGCCAGTCCAAAAAATAAGGTAAACCAAAACGCCTTGCGCAGCCTCGTATATTTTCTTGCTCCATAATTGAACGACGAAACCGGTTGAAATCCCTGACCAATTCCGAGTGCCACACTGAAAATAAACATAAAAATTCGCGACACAACACTCATCGCAGCAATTGCCGCATCTCCATAAACAGCCGCTTGTGCATTCAATACCATCGTCGAAATACTTGCAAGTCCCTGGCGCACCATACTTGGAAAACCGGACGCAAGAATACTTCCAAAGACACTTGCTTTCTTCGTAAAATACCGAATGGACAAACTGCTTTGTGTCTTACCGCACAACAAAAAATACAGTAAAATACCAAAAGATATATACTGTGAAATCATAGTCGATAAAGCAGCACCACGAACTCCCATGTGAAGCCCAAACATGAAAAATGCGTCCCCAGCCATATTCAACACGCCACCGGATACCAGACCAACCATCGCAAGACTTGCATAACCCTCATAGCGCAAAATGTTGTTCATTACACAACCTGTCGCCATCGCCGGTGCAGAAAGCAAAACATAAAAAGCATATATTCTTGCATATGGTAAAATTGTCTCTGTACTTCCCAGTAACCGGCACAAACCATCTAAATTGAGAATACCAAACACACTAACGGCTGTCCCGGCAAACAGCGCCAAGTAAAATCCTGTTGCCGAAAATGCACGTGCCCGCTCCTTTTTATGTGCCCCCAAAGCCCTGCTGATATTTGTTCCTGCGCCCTGTCCAAACATAAAACCGAACGCCTGAATAATTGCCATTAGACCAAACACGATACCAACTGCTCCGGTCGCACTTGTTCCAAGCCGGCTGACAAACCAAGTATCTACCATATTGTAAACATTCGTAATCAGCATACTAATTGTCGTCGGAAGCCCCAGTTTCATAATTAACCGGCACACCGGTTCTTCCGTCATTTTTCGATATTGTTTTTCCTCACTCGAAAGCTGCTTCGTGTTCTCTTTCATCGCCGCATACGGCCTCCCCAAGTTGTAAAATAATTTGTTTTTATTTTATCACATTTTGTTTGCTTACTGCAATATTTAAACGGATAGCGTTCGTGGCAGGTGTTTCGGTTGATTCGAAGTATTAAGTAAAACGTAATTGCTTTCCATCTTTTATTATGAAGGCTTCGCCATATACACTTTCCTCGCCATCCACTGACACAAGAAAACTGCCATCATTTAAAGCAAGAAATTCTTTGCCCATACTATCCGGATAAGTAATATCTTCCATCACCCGGAGCCCATCCACAATGTCATTCTTTACATCTTGATAATGAGGTATTATCATTTTATTGGTAATTCCAAGCCCCTCCATAAATCTTTTATACTCTTTACTAACAGCCTCGCCCTCTAACTCAGGCTGTGCATAAACAACAGCCGCACAATTCATAGAGCCAGCACTCCATGCAATCAGCATTCCTTGAAAGTTTTCCAAGTTCTGTTTCAACCTAATTTTTTTAAAAAACTTATTCTGGGTGGGAACATGTCCACCTGCCAGTATTATCACATCATATTCACTTATATTTTGTGCCATCTCCTCATTACGTGCATCACATATATCAAAAAACTTCGCATCTAATCCACTCATTACGAAAGCTTCCCGTTGACAGAACAAAATATTATCATTTCGTATAAAATCATTGGGTCCGGCACTTATAATGAGAACTTTGGACATAGGCTTCCAATATTTTTTAATTTGGTCTAACAAACCATTTTCATTTTGCAAACAAGTCGGAATACGCTTGCCGTTTACTTTATAAGAGCCTCCCAAAGAACTTGTCAATATTGCTACCATATCTTTCCTCCTTTAAAACAAATTATATGTTCCCAATTTAATTACGCCCCTCTTTTTATCTTCTCCGAATATCCATAATATCCACGCCCGCTCTTTTGATATTCCTTCACATCAAATTTCTGTGCGGCATCCAAAATCTCTTTCATTTTTTCTTCCCGCTCTTTATCGGTCTTGCCGGGGATGAAAGAATCAAGCGAATAACTCATTTTTTTGTAATCAATATCCAAAACCTTTCCATGGAAAAGTTCCTTGTAAATACTCGCTCCGGAAATAAATCCATTTAAGTATGTTGGATGAACTTCATCCATTGACTGAATATCATAGTGCTTGAGTATCTTTCTCTGGACAAGATCATCACACAAATCACCACCCGGTGTAAACCCAGCAAGCGGTTTTAAAAAATCATTTTTAAATTTGCAGTAATTTCTATATCTCGTGTAAATGGTTCCAAGCGAATAAATTTTTGCATCTTTGCGGCATTTATCAGAAAAAGTGGAAACCATCATTGCCTCATAATCGTGAAGTGGCTGGATAAGAATTACATCTGCTGTCAGATATGCCGTTTCCGGCAAATCCTTTTGAAAATCATTCAAATGGTCCATTACCATGTAACCGCTTCCTGTATTTGTGTAATGAATCACCGGCTCTTTTTTCTGGTCACAGATATCCTGAAAATAGGTATCCAGATTTCCATCTTCAATCAAACTATTTCCAATAAACCAGACAATCGTTCCCTTTCCTTTCGTGTTGACCTCTTTTAATTTGGGGCATCTTTTGAAAATGTCATCGGATTTGAGAGCCATTTTATTTCCAATTGTAATCTCCTCGCAGTCCGGCAAGTTAAAAAATGCCATAGAGCCAATTGTTTCTATCGAGGCGGGAATCGTAATTTTTTTTACATTACAATTCTTAAATGCCCCCGTCTGAATTTCGTTGACTGTTTTTCCCTCTATCTTCTCTGGCACAGAAACTACATCTTCCTTGCCAATATAGGCTTTAATGCGAATCTTATTCTTAACAACATCATATTGAAAAGGGACGTTCGCTTCTGACCACGGCTTTACCTTCCACTGCTCTCTTTGCACTAGGCAAATGGACTGTTTCCTTTTGCAGCCTTTTTTGTCTTCTGTCACAACTTGGTACAATACCTCTTCTGAATTCTCACTCGTTTTGTTAAGGGAAACAATTTTTCCGGTAACTTTAGGATGAAAAAAATAATCCATCTTTTCCGGTACACATATTTTTTTCAGACCCAAAAAGTATTCCTGGTTACAATAAAAAACGTACTGCCGAATTGTTTCTTCCTGATTCATATTATGTAAAAATGGAATTTCATAAAAACATGTTCCAGCGCAAAACAGCACAACCAGAATCCCCATCAGAATCTGTCCTTTTTTGTTTCTCTGCTTTGACAAAACATTTCTAATTCGAGCCTTTAACCCATAAGAGGAAGGTGAAATCATAACTGCATGGCAGAATAATACGTCTGTATTTAATCTTTCCACTGTCAAATCCAGCAAGATTTTTCCGTATTCTTCTTTTGCAATTCCCATGCGATTAATTGTCCGCTCGTCGCACGCCATCTCACAGTCCCTTTTTGATAATACGGCTGCCAGCCAGGCAATCGGACTAAAAAAGAAGACCGCTGTCAAAATCATTCGAACTTTTCCAAAAAACAAATCCCCAGAATCCAAATGACTGGTTTCATGTTTGATAACCGTCTGAAAAACTTCCAAATCATTGGCTGCCTTCCGACCTACATAAATCGCTTTTTCGCCATGTATTTTAAATGCACAGGACGATGCAATATCATTTACCAGATAGACCGGGTAAGCTGCCGTATCCTGCGGAAGTTTTTCTCTTTCTTCATATAATTTCTTTTCAAAGCGAAAATTTACGAACCACTGCCAAACAAGCACAAGTACACTTCCCACCGTCCACACAGTCATGAACCAGACCGGAATACGGATAGCAGAAGCGTCAAACCGGGCAAAGGAAACCTGCGGCAGCATAGCTAGTATTTTCCCAATCAGATTTACCAAAACAGTCTGCTTTCCTGCTTCAAATAACAACCCAAACGGCAAAAAACGAAGCGGGATAAATAACCACAAAGCGTAACGCATTTTTGCGGAAAGAAAGGAGCCAAACAAAGCCCGTAACAAAATCAGAAAAAGCATCAAAAGATGACATTCCAACATAAATTCAAACATTATTCTTTCCCCTCTCTTGCTTCATCTAACATACGATATAACTCATCCAAATCTTCTTTCTTAACCGCCTTGCTGCTAAGAAAAGAATTAACCATTAATCGTAAACTGCCCTGACAAACACGCTCAAAAAACTGCTCTGTCTCCTGCTTTACAGTTTCTTTTTGTGAAATTAACGGATAATACTCTTTGGCGCGGCCATTTCTCTCAAATGACACTGCTCCCTTTTTCTCCATCCGGTTCAAAAGTGTTATCACCGTGTGTTTATCCCACACCTTCTTTTCACTTAACGCAATAACAATTTCGCTGATTTTTTGATTCGGTTTGTTCCACAGACAATTCATAATCTCCCATTCTGCATCCGATAAATGAATTTCCCCCATAAGTAACCTCCTTTTCTTTTGGTAATCATTTGTATACCTTGTCTTTATAATACTTGATAGGTATACATTTGTCAACCAAGAATCAAATAATTTTAATCACTTTATTTTTTTCCGAAGTTAGCCGATACATAATTGGATTATTATAAAGAGGTATTACACTATGGAAATTTTTTATCAATATACAATTGGACAAATTAATTTTGAAACACTTGGCTTACTTTTCAGTCTGATGGGTGTTGTCGCCGGTATAACCAAGTTGGGTTATATTGACAATTTCACAACATTTTTCTTAAATAAAACAGGTAACACATCTAAACTTGCTCTCTTTCTTATTGGCGCATGTTTTTTTCTTAGTATGCTTTTAACAAATGACGTTGCACTCATCGTGCTTGTTCCTTTTTCCATTGGCATTCTAAACCGATTAAACCGCAATGATTTGTTAATTAAACTTCTTGTGTTAGAAACAATTGCAGCCAATATGGGCAGTATGATGACGCCAATCGGCAACCCACAAAATGTTTATTTATTCCAAACTTACCAAATGACACTTGGCTCTTTTTACGCTGCCATACTTCCTTACGGAATCGTCGCCTTTCTTTTTTTACTGGCTCTCATTTTTTTTAATTTTAAAAAGGAAAAAATAGCAATAACAGTCGATGAAGAAAATAGCTTTTCAAAATCTCTTAAGTACAAAAGATTTTGGAGCCTTGTTTTTATTTTATTATTTATTTTGTGCCTTTTGAACATCCTTCGAATTGTTCCCCATTATGTGACCTTTATTCTAGTTCTTGCCAGCCTTTTTCTTTTCGACAAAAAAACATTTCGAACTATTAACTTTAACTTATTAATCAAATTTGTCTGCCTTTTTATCCTTGTTGGGGATATTGCACAGATTCCATGGATAAACAGTTTTTTATCCCACATTATTTCCGGAAGGGAAATTGGTGGCGGCATCCTCGTCAGCCAGATTGTAAGCAACGTCCCTGCCGCCATCTTGTTATCTAAATTTACCCAAAATAGTACCGCCCTTTTAATCGGAGTAAATATTGGCGGCTTAGGAACTTTAATTGCTTCTATGGCAAGTATGATTTCTCTTGAATACTACAAAAAAACCAGCGCTGCAAATTCAAAAAAATATATTGCATGTTTTACAAAATATAATTTGATTTTCCTTGTCCTTGAACTTGTCACCGCACAGTTGGCAGGCTGCTGAGATTATTCGTCTCCTTTCCATCCGGAAGTGCCTTTAAATACTCTGTATCCCCACGGTGCGCTACGCCCACGCCCTGAATATCGCCCGCTTTTGCCATAGCCACTCCTTCGCTCTTACTTACCATTTGTCCATCCGAAAGCTTATAGCCAGTTACTTTGCCCTGCGCTTTCACAAGTCCAACAATTTCTTTTGCATTCTCTGACGGCTGTGGGATTTCATCCAGTGCAGCCATCGGAAGAGCGCTTTTGAAATTATCCTTTTGATTCATTTTTCTGTCCTCCGTTTTTATTTTTAGATTGCCCAGTTTTTTGTGTTCTTATAAATAAAACAGTTGTCATTATTTTACTTTTTATGTATAATGAAGTTATTATAAAAAAGGGGGGTATACAGTTATGACTAAAATTTATCTTGCAGAAAACTTTTTAGAAGCAGACCAGATTATTTCCGAACTCGAAGCCAATCACATTTTTGCTAAAAAACATGAAATCATCGAAACATCCATCACAGCCCGGATGGCAAAACCAGTATTTGAAATTTATGTCGATGATAAAAATGTGGAAAAAGCCGTTGAAATAATCAAACAAATGTCTCTTTCGGACAGCAGCGTCAAAAGCCGCCGGATGGGACACCGCATAGCCGCACTTATCATGGTAGGTGTTGTTGCAGTCGGCATTTGTTTATCTATTATTTTGTAAAATCAACCCCCGGATTCTTATCATGAAACCGGGGGTAATTATTATGATTAATTTCTAGCAATACACATTTTTTACAACAGATTTTTGCGAAGTTCTGCTCCATCTTTGGCACTTAAATAAGCCGGAGCAATATCGAATACTGTCTTGCATCCGTTCTGTCCTTCTTTGTACAGACGATATGCTGCCCGCGCATAAGCCACGATAACACAGGAAGTAAATTCCGGATTTGAATCAAGTTTCAAGCTATATTCAATCACATGACTATTTTCCTGATTCCAGCCTGTTTTTCCGGAACGAATTACAAATCCTCCATGTGGAATACCACTGTGGTTTGCTTTCAATTCTTCCTCACTGATAAAGTGAACCGTCGTGTCATAATCTGAGAAATAATTCGGCATATTTTTAATAGTTTCTTCTACCTTTGCGGCATCCGCACCATCCTCTAATACAACAAAACACTCTCTGGTATGTTTCTGTCTGGTTGTAAGTTCCGGATTTTCACCATTTCTTACAGCCTCCAATGCAGCCTCTACCGGAATTGTATACTGTTTGCCGTCTTTTACACCTTCCACGCGGCGGATGGCATCCGAATGTCCCTGACTAACTCCTTTGCCCCAGAATGTGTAATCACGTCCCTCCGGCAAAATGGCATTCGCATACATACGATTCAAAGAAAACATTCCCGGATCCCAGCCCACGGAAATAATACCAACATGTCCGCTTTCTTTTGCAGACTTATCAACATTTTCAAAATGCTCTGGGATTCTTGCGTGTGTATCAAAACTGTCTACGACATTAAACATCTTTGCATATTTTGGTGTCTGCTCCGGCAAATCCGTAGCACTTCCGCCACAGAGAATCATAACATCAATCTTATCCTTCCACTGCTCTACATCATCAACAGAACAAACGGCTGCTCCCTCTGTCAAAATGGATACTGTCTCCGGCGCACGTCTCGTAAATACCGCAGCAAGCTCCATATCCGGATTCTGCTTAATTGCACATTCCACGCCTCGTCCAAGGTTACCATATCCTAAAATACCAATTTTCATGTTTCTTAGTCCTCCTATTCCGTAATTAAATTACAAATCTATTTTACTTTTTTCACAAAAAAGCGTCAACCGGAAAATTAGAGGTAAAAAAATAATTTACCTTCTGTCGTCCGTGCACATATGCTTTACAAAGCCGCATGGCTGTTTTAATTCCGTCCGGAAAAATTCAGGATAAATTTTCTCATCACCATCCATCGTCAGCCACACCAATCGTTCTTTGTGATTGCTCCCCGTAAAACTCTCGCAAACCGGCGAAAAATCTTCTGGCATTTTCATATAAAAATAGAACGAAATTTCATAAACTACTTGATTCTCTCTGCCCGGCTCGTCCAGATAAAAATAATTTTCATGAACAAATCCCAACCTGTCAATTTCCATCTGTGTCCCTGTTTCCTCAAGCACTTCCCGCACAATTGCCTCTTGCGCTGTCTCTCCAAATTTTATGCGGCCGCCAATGGAATATAGAAAAGGATCTTTGTCATTTTCCATCATTAGAAATTCATTTCCTCTGCAAATAATTGCGCCAACTCGAATGTTAAGTAAACCATCATCAATTGGTACTGTACAATCTGAACCCATTTTGTCCTCCTCCCCTTATATCCTGTCAATTTCTTTCCATGTATCATCAATTGGCTGAACTTTTCCCTGTTCCATATCATCTATAGCCACATCCAGTTTTGAAAAAAGTTCATCCATGGCATCATTCACCGTCATTCTATCATCCGTGAATTTTGTTACTTCCGCCAATGCCATATTAACCGTCTCCTTTTCCATATATATTAATCCACCAATCATTGTAGTATATTATTTATAACTTATTAAGGAGAGGAAAATATTTCCTCTCCTTAATATTCACACTAATAGTCATATTTTCTTCTGTAAATTCATATATTATATTAACGGGGGTGTTAATATAATGAATATACAAACTATCACATACTACACAATCTTAAAACATATGGAAAAACTTGGCTACTTTACAATCGATGAACTCTTAAATTCCCTTAAGCATTCTAATATTGCAAAAAATGAAGTCTTATCCGCAATTGATGATTTAATTTGTACTAGTGCAATATGTAGTCATTTCGATCATTTCTGGATTTCACCTAAGATATCTTCCTTCCTACAAACTCATATGCCCAGCAATCATCAATAATCTCTGAATATCTTACCCATCCAGTTTCACATAAATAATCCAAAACCTCCAAAATAAAGGTCTTATCATTAACTCCCTTTTCTTTAAGGCTCATAAACAAGAAAGATAAACTAAACGGTCTCTTCAACTCCATAACTGTCTCTAAAATAAGTTTTCTTTCCTTCTTCTTGTCCATAATCATTTCCTCCATATTGTACATTTTACTGGGTTTTTTTGCATATTAATTGTACACTTTTTTTAGTTTTCTGTCAACCAAAATCTTATAAAACCCCATAATTTCACTCGTTTTACTATATTTTCTGCAATAATATATACACAAATATTTACAAAAATTCTAGTTTAAACTATATACTGCTTTTGCCAAACAATCTCCCATTCTAATATAATTACTTCTTTTTAGGGTTCGGCTGCTCACTTAATCTATCAAGCACTATCTTCGAAAGTACCTCTGCTAAATATTCATATATCATATTAATATTACACATAATTACTTCTTCTCGACTAGTATCATACTGTGGTAAATAGAATACATGGAATAATGGCAACAAATTTCTTGCATTTTTCAAGTCATCACCTATATTAGAGACTTGCCCAAGTGGGAAAACTTTACCCATGTGAGTCAAGTTAACAGGATATTTGGCTACACTATATCCTGTTTTAAATTCACAAGATCTTACCAAAAAATGTGCCACCCCACAATTATCTTTTTCTTCTTTTAAAGAATTAAGATATATTTCCGCTTTTGAATAAATATCCTTTTTATCATCAATGTCACCTATAATCATATCCCAACAATAGTTCCAGCAGAAAGACTTTGTTTGTTTACAAAACTCTAAATATGAATTTGAAAGCTTCACAAGGGTAAAATTGTCCCAATGTTTCTCCTCGGATGCATCCATTTCCAATATTTTACTTCTCATGCTGTCATAAAACTTTTCATCTAAAAATCTAAAATCTCTTGAACGTTTTATCAAAGAATGATACCTCTTTTTTGTAGAAATCAACTCTTCAAAACGATTCCACTCCGGATTATTTCCATATACACTCAAATTATAATATTTACTAGAACCATATCTTTCAAAAAATTTATTCCGAAGTAAAGTATCAATCCAACTGTCATCTAATTGAATTATCTGGTAAGCAAGGCTTCTATTTGTCCGCAATTCACCAATCAAACGCCATATACTGCTTATTTCAAGTGGCAAAACAACCTCTAATTCCTCCTCAAATGTGCCTTCCCCATCCAACTCTTTCATTCCCAAATCAACAATAACTTCTGACAACAAAATTTCATGTTTATGCACTCTATGATGAAAATTCATTTTAGTAAAAATATTCCATCTCCTATTTAGTAAATCCTCAATTTGATCTGCAGTTTTTGACATAGGACAAAACAGATATTTCTTGGTTTTTATCTCCAATTTTTCCTCCGGCAAACCTTTGTCTTCCTTTTCTTTTAATACAAACGCCTTCACCATTCTCTCATAATTAAATTTACTTGCAAGTAAACCAGCACAATATGCATCTCTAGTGCAATAATCTAATCTATCAGCATCAACTGTCCCAGCAGTGATAGAATGAATTTGAGAAAAAATCGAATCTTCACCATTCTTTGATAGTAAAATACTCTTGGCAACAAAAAAAGTCATTGCCAAAAACAATCCCTCCGTTCCCATTTTAGGACTTTCATCTATGATACTCTGATAAATTTGATCAACTAGTAATTTCCCAATATTTTCATGAATTTCGTCTTTTTCATCACCCGCACAATAGGGTTCCATAACTTGTAAAAATTTTTTGTGGCGATCCGTTCTATCTGCATCATCTATTTCTGTGACTCTTTTAAACAAATCTTTAAAAGCATATTCTAACACATGGCTATATGGCAAGTGTCCAACATCATGCAACAAACCAGCAAGGCGAACTGCCTGAAATGTTACCAAAAATAATAACATATTTTGGGGTTCTTCAATATTCCCCGGATAATATTGACAATACATTTTGGATTTAGGAATCGGTAATTTCAAAATTTTTTTACCCTCATATTCTTGCCTAATACTCTTCTTAAGAAAAACAAGTTCAGAATTTTCAACTTCCTTTCTCCAGTTAATAATTTCTTCTTCGATTTCTCCAAAAAACCCCCTTAAATCGTCGTCCTCTGCATTACACACACTATAATAAAATATCTCGCCAGCTAAATGCATTGTTCCCACACTATGTTCAAATCTTTTTACTTTGTTAGATGGATATGTCAAGTAAACCATGGAGTTTTGTAATACTCTATGTAAGCGATTATATATTGGTGTTCCAATAACTTCTTTTTCAATCCCACTATATTGTATAGATTCATTTATAATATCCGTCATCTGTTGTGTTTTATTAAAATTTATCATACTCGTCACCTCTTTCTTTGATGCAATTAATTTTACATTATTTTCCTTTCTTAGTCAAGCCACTACATAAAGTGAACACACAACCCAAAAAAAATTACGGCTACATAATTTTCTTCTTTGCGTTGCGTATCTTTTTCTTTTGGGAAATTGTCGATGTTCGTATGCCCCAGTTCCAACTCCAACTCTCTTAATTCATCATTGCTACCTTTTTTTCTCTTTTTTTTAACATTAGCTTTCACCTCCTTTCTACCTGTACCACCCTAGTAATAATATGTCTGTCGACATAGCCTAATTTTAAACAAAATTATTTTTTTATATTATTGCGTTATATGTATAAAGGAGAGGAAACAATAAAATCATTTCCTCTCCTAGGATTTAGCACTAAAATTTTCACTTATTAGCTAGATTAATAAACTTCTTGCCTACCTGGACTTTTACTGCAAACTTATTTTTTAAGATAAGTTTTTTACCTTTCTTTTTAACAATACACTTTTTCTTCCCTTTAGGAGATAAGGTGTATACTTTACCTTTTTTAGTCAAAAAGACAAGGTTGCCACTTTTCTTTATGAATGCAGCTGACTTAATTCCAGAATATTTCTTACTCTTGCTGCTTCCTTTCCAAGTAAGTTTACCCTTTGCAAGTTTATACTTGCTAGTTACTTTATTTCCAATAGAAAGACAGGAATAACCAGCTTTCTTTTTAACAACTTTCTTTGTTGTAACTGTTTTTGGTGTAACAACAGGATCAGTTGTGTTTTTTGGAGGAGTAGTAGGGGTAACTTTTGGAGCTGCAGAAGGAGTAGATACTGGTGCGGTCGGAGTAGGCGTTGGTGTAGGACTGTCAGGAATATCATAGTAAGCTTTCATTTCCGACATTGTTAATGTTGGATAAGTATCTCCAGAAAAAGTTCTAAAACCAATAACATAGTTGTTGTCTTCATCAAGTATTAATTCTTTAACATTATCGATACCTATTTCTTCATTATTTACTGATATAAAGATGGCATTTAGGCCGGGAGCGTCGTATGCTAAGTCGTAATTCCACCAACGTATAATATTGTCAGAATCAATACAATATAGGGTCCCAAGCTTATCAAAACCAACAGCTGTTATATCTAAATCTAAAAGCTCTGAATAAGTTGAATTTAATACTTTAAAAAAAAGTTTACCATTTGAATATAAGGTTAAAACCCGTTCGGTCCCATTAATAGTACAACTGCAAGTTTTAATTACAGTTGGTGCGTTATCCTGAGAGTCTGCCTTGCTTACAAATGTAAAATCTAAAGAGGATACTGTTAATGCAATTAACAGTATTAAAACAGTAAAATATTTTTGTTTCATCATAGTAAAGCCTCCTTCTAAATGTCAATTTGCTGGGTAAGTGCTTGTAGTACTAAATCCTATTTTTTCCAAATTCAGGAAAATCCTTGTTTCTACTCACTATTTCATAATCCCTCCTTCATTTTATCAACCACTCTATGTATCTTCTTCTTACTCATCCGAAAAATATATTACCATATATTTACTTTGTAAGCAAATAACAAAAATACTATTTCTTTTAATAAAGTAATACAAATATATTATCATGTTGCCGATAAAACCAGAAAGTAGAATACACTAAGCAAAAAGAGGTTTGCAGTTTTATCGGCAACATTGGCAACAACTATTGCGACTGACAATAATGAAAAAATTTCAATGCATGCACATAATCAATAACCGGTCTAGACTCCTGCTCCCATACATCAGTAAGATTTTTCAAATTATTATCTTTTAAATAATCATTACATATCCTTTGATAAGCACCATTTTTTTGAAGCATTTCTATTAATTTTTCAACATACGGATGCCATGAAGTATCCTTATAGCATTTAAGCGGATACCATATAACGTGCTTTATAAAAAGAAGCAATGTTGAACAATCCATATAATCATGGGCAATTAATTCCTGAATAAAAAACAGCGGCTTATATTCAGGAAACATGGAAAAGAATATAAAGGGAATACTTTCATTGCGAAATATAAACTCGCCATTTTCAAACCATATATTTCCGTATTTTTTATAAAACAGACGCAATAATCGATTTTGGTAGGAATAGCCGGTCATTTTACGAACTAATTCAAAAGTCACGGGAATATCTAATATGTTCAGCACCGCAATATATGGAAACAATTCCGATAACAATATTTTATTGCAGTCTGCATCGAGAGTCTCGCACTTCACTTCCCACTCGCTCCATTCCATTTCCATATTCGGAATATATATGCATTTCTGTGAAATACCCCTCTCAAACAAAATACTATTATATTGATATACAAACTCCAAAAACAACTCTTTTATATTCTTAACTTCATATTCTAAATCGGACAGAATTTTTGTAACAATGTCTTTCTCTATAGGTTTCATAATTAAATAACTATCTGCCATTCCATTAACCGCCTGAACTTTAACTTCCGTTGGAAAATCATAATATTCCAGCGTTTGAAATTGTATAGATGACGATAGGATTCTTTTTCTTTCCTGATTGCTAATATAAAATGCATAAGGAAAAATATTATTTAACAAAAGGGAACTATCTTTCAAAAACGGAAGCAACGATGCTTTATAACCTGTTATAACAAAATGAATATTCTCAAAATTATTTTGCATAAAGAACGAATAAATAGATTCAAATATTTCTGCATTATCTTGTGGATTGTCAATTATAATCACATTTTTCCTTACTTTGCCGATATGATTTTCATCTAAGTACATAAATATCTCATTAAGTGTCTGTTTTCCTTTAAATTGGATTCTCGATAAATCACAATAGTATACATTCCAATTGGGTTTTTCTTCTGACAAATATTTTCCTAAAGCACATGTAAGCGTAGATACTCCACTCCCTTTATCACCCATTAGCATAATCGGCGCAATTGTATCCGATTTAGGAATCCGCGCCATCACACTCTGTAAAATATTCCGGTATTGCAAATTCATAAAGTGCATCTCATTACAAACCGCCTGCATTGTAACTTTGCAATCTGCTTCCCCTGAAAAAAAATGATGTCGTAATTTTTCTTTGTCCTCATCATTATGAAGAAATAAATTTGCACAAAACTCCGGCGTAATGTGCCATAAAAAATCACTAGGTGCATTACGTTGATAAATTCTTCCATGGATTGGCATATGAAATATGTAACCACGTCCAGATACAGATTGAAATACCCATTTTGATTCATCCGCTCCAAAATTAATATCTATATTATTTAACTTTTGCTTAATCCTCCATATCTGCTGTTTAATTCCCGGCATTTTATAATCGCCTAACTCATCATCAAATAATCCTTCTAACTGACTGAAAGAACATAGCAGCTCCCTGTTCTCCACAAAATAATTCAGCAGTTTTAATTGACCTGATGTAAGGCGTTCTCTAAGCTGTGAATTACTGTATCCCTCTTGGTCATAACACTCCCCAGTAGATAAATCAATCAATAAATGTTCCGTTAATTTTAAAATTGTTTTCATCCATTTGCCCCTTTCGTATTTTCGTTACTTTTTGGTTACTATTTTTTATTATATTTATCACACAAGATATTCACTCGTTAGTTCAGCACAAAGGAGGTGAACAAAATATGCGGAAAAATGTTATTTACTCAATACCTTGCAAAAGAAGAGGTATTCTCCAGTTTTACTTCAAAGCACACGACAAAACTTACTATTTATATTATATCCGTTATCGAAAGAAAGCGCACGAGTTTTTTCGATACGGCAAAAGTATTTCTGAACTGCATCGAAGAAAAGACTGGAAAAAAAGTCCTTTTTTACGAAATTTAATTGAAGGTCCACTCAAACAAAAGGTAAATCAAATGAAAAAGGGGGGAATTTGATGCCTGATGAACTCGTCAAAATGTTTTTAGAAGAAGTAATCGACAGTATTTCCAATTTGTCTGATGCACTAAGCTGCATACTACAATATTATTGTGTAGCTGTCGAAGAAAACAAATTTATCGAAAGCAAAAACTATGAATCAAAGGAGGAAAAATGATATGGCAAAAAAAAGCAGAATTATTATTCCATGTAGAATCGCATATTTGAACTGTTGGGAACCTTGCACTTTATTCGGAGGAAAAAAATATTCATTAATTGCTATCATTGACAAAAAAGATTTACATACTCTGGAAATGATTAACGCAACTCTAGAATATGTAAAAAACAAGTCTGTAGCCAAATGGGGTGGCAGCATTCCTGCTAATTGCAAATCTCCACTCCACGATGGGGATGTAGAAAAACCTGATAATCCTATTTTCCGTGGATGTTACTATATTGCTGCAAAGTCTAAGCAGCCTCCACAAATCGTCGACCAAAATGTGCAGCCAATTACAAATCCGAATGATTTTTATTCCGGATGCTATGGAAATGTCAGCATCGTATTTTATGGCTATAATGTCGGAGGAAACAAGGGAATTGCTTCTTTGCTTGGGAACATTCAAAAGATTAAAGATGGCCCGGGATTAAATGGACATGTCTCAGCAGACGAGGAATTTACCCCAATTAGTCAAAACGTCATACCACAGGGAGGTGATGGTTATGAATTTGCCTAATAATAATGTGTGGCAAAACAGGTTGACCCGTAATATGAATGGTGAGGCTTTATGTACAATGCCTAACATTGCCCTCATTTTAAAATCTGACCCAAACCTCAAAAATATTGTTTTTAATGAAATGAAAAAAACACTTGATATTATTGGGGCAGTTCCATGGAAAACCGAAGCTTCCGGATGGGATACTACGGATTTTCCCTGTTTACAAATGTATCTGGAAGATAATTACCATATATATGCTCCCAGAAAATGTAAAGATGCACTTTATGCTACACTAAGTTCAGAAAAAAGATACCATCCAATAAAAAACTACTTAAAATCTTTGAATTGGGATGGAACAAACCGATTGGATACTATCTTAATTGATTACTTAGGTGCAGAAGATACTCCTTATGTTCGTGCTATCTCTCGCAAAACATTTGTAGCTGCCGTTGCTCGTATTTTCAGACCCGGAATAAAATTCGATACCATTTTAGTTTTATGTGGTGAACAAGGAATTGGTAAAAGTACTTTATTTAAAAAGATGGGACAAGCGTGGTATTCCGATTCCATGACAATTGCAGACATGAAAGATAAATCTGCAGCGGAAAAGTTACAAGGCATATGGATTATGGAACTCAGCGAATTGGCAGGCATTCGAAAAGTGGAAGTAGAAACTGTAAAATCATTTTTATCAAGAATGGATGACCAGTATCGTGCTCCCTATGAAATCCATGTCTCAACACATCCACGAAGTTCAATTATTGTCGGTACTACCAATACAAACGATGGATTTTTACGTGATATTACTGGCAACCGCCGGTTCTGGCCGGTAAATGTTTCCGGAAAAGGCCACAAAAAACCATGGGATATAAATGAGGATGAAATTAAACAACTCTGGGCCGAAGCAATAACATATTATAAACAGGGCGAACCTCTATTTCTTGAAAAAGATATTGAATGTCTGGCAAAAGAAAACCAGCGACTTGCCATGGAATCAGATCCGAGACAGGGGCTTATCGACAATTATCTTACTTTATCTAGGAAAACAGAGATATGTTTACTGGAATTATGGTGCGATTGCTTAGGAAAAGACCGTTCCGACATGAAACGCCGAGATGCTTTTGAATTAGAAGCTATTCTCAATCAGATTGGCGGATGGTCCGTTTATAATGGCAATACAACAGGAAAAAAGAGACTTCCTGACTATGGAATACAAAAAACTTTTGTTAGAACCTTTACACAGAACGGAGGCGATTAGTATGACATTGCAAGAAATTTTATCTGAAAATAACTTAAATACAGCCCTTGAACATCTGAATAAGAAAAAGGGAATCCCGGGAATTGATAAAATGTCCATGGATGCATTTTCCGAATACTGGCACAAAAACAAAAATATTATTAAACAAAAACTTGAAAACGGAACATACAAACCAAGACCTGTTATGGCATGCTATATTGCAAAACCGGGAAAAAAAGAGAAAAGAAAATTAGAAATTCCATGTATGACTGACCGCCTGATTCTATATGCTATGCAACTGGCTCTTTCACCTCACTATGAACCTTTATTTAGTGAAAGCAGCTATGGCTTTCGTAAGGGAAGAAACTGTTTAGATGCAATTGATAGCTGCCTTATGCACATTAACAATGGTATGCAGGTAATCGTAGATTTAGACATTCGCAAATTTTTTGACACCGTAAATCATAAACTCCTTTTTGAACTTTTAGAAAAAGAAATAAAGGACAATAAACTGCTCTCTCTAATTCAACGTTATGTTAAAATTAAAGTAGTAGAAAAGGGCAAGAAAAACGACAAAAAAACAATGGGAATTTCACAAGGTTCAGCATTAAGCCCACTTATGGCTAATATTTATTTAGATGTGTTAGATAAATACTTAGAGAAACAAGAAATCCCCTTTGTTCGCTATGCTGATGATATGGTTATCTTTTGCAATACAAAAACGGAGGCACAGAACATTTTAACTGATGTAACATCTTTTATTCAAAATAATTTACAGCTCACTTTGAATTCAGAAAAAACAAATATTTGTTTACCCTCCGAACTTAATTTTTTAGGATATGGTTTCACATTAAAACAAGATGGAACTTATACTCCTTCGGTATCAAAAAAGAGCCAAAATAATGTCTTTATGCGCATTGACAAAATTCTACACAACAAATCTTTGTCCGTTGAACAGCGTTTTGTTTTATTGGGTGCCTTTAACCGTGGATGGAGTAACTATTACAAAAACATTGATTTAGATATTATGCATTCCTTTTTTAATGATGTAAAGCAATATATAAACACGCAAATAAATCTGCTTATTAGCGAAGAACCACAAAAAAGGAAGGAATATGCAACAATTTTATACAATTGCAAAAATTATAGTTCCATGCATGGGTGGCTTCAGAAAATAAAAAATGGCAACTACAACTTAAATTGCTCAGGAGGTGAATACATGTCCTCAAAATACAATCATTGGCGTTCTGGTTTCTTTTACAAATCAAAGAACTTTTTTAACAGACAGCTTACCGAAATTATTCAGGAGCCCTTTTTTTGCACAGAAAATTGTTCTGTCTTCCTTAGTAATTATAAATTTGACAAAACAACCCCAAATAAAATAGACCACTCACTTTGTTTGGCTGTATTAGGTATTTTAGCCGCAGGAAAGGGTATGCTTTTCTCACAACTGTATCTTTATTTGCATTTACTTGATTTTTCAATTTCTCAAGAAAAATTATCCAATATTATATGCTACCTAGGCTACATGGGAGTACTTCAAGCTGAAGTTCTATGTCATAATAATCACAATAATAATCCAAAATGTATCGATGACCGTCATGTAGCGTTCTATCATATTACCGCAAAGGGAAAGCAATATATAAAACGTATAAAGGCTCCTTTAGACTATGAGCCTCAACAAAAACTATGCTCGGATAGCGCCGGTATAATCATATTTGATACTATTAACTGTATCATTTCGAATCAAGTTGTTTTAAATTCCTTGTTATTCGATCCTTATTTTGTATACTATGATATATCAAAAAAGATTACTGATAATGATACTTTTTTTAAGATGCATCTATGTATACAAAATCAGCAAAAAAACTATTTTGAATACATAAAGAATGTAAATAAAAAAACAATCCGAAATGCAATACACAAATTGGAGACCTATTATAAAAATTATCCTGGAGAAATGCAATTTATTATACTGGTAGATACTTATGAAAATATGAAACTCTTAAAATATTATATTGAGGAAGAACTTATTTCAAAGCCATGGCTTTATCACCATAATATCATGTTCTCCTCTATTCACAGTTGGTTTCGAAACCAAGCCGGTATACTAACCCCATATTATAAAGTAGAATACTAACTGTAATTTTATAAAAATCCCCATGAGAAATAAGTCACTCATGGGGATTTAATCCATTATTCTTCAGCCGATTCCTCTTCATCCTCCGGCACTTCATTGTTACTTGCAAGGATGCTGACAATCGGTGCATCAAGGTCGGTCTGCAAATCAATCTTATCATTCTTTGCAATGTCAAGGTCTGCTACTTTCAACGTATCACCCAGTCTCAGAGCAGCACAGTCTATCTCAACCTTTTCAACCAATTCCTCCGGCGTTGCCTTATAAGCAATCTCTTCCAGAAGCTGCTCGAGTACACCTTCGGTTACTTTCTCTTTATTCAAAAGAATCACTTCCGCAACGGAATGTACTTTCTCACCTTTTACTAATGCCTGGAAATCCATCTCAAGAATCTGATGGTCCATCGGACGGTAATCCATCTCTTTGATTAACACATCATATGTTTTCCCGTCTAACTCAAGGTAGAGCTGGCTTCCTTTCATGCACTCTCTTTCGATTCTCTCTGCCTCCTGCTTTTCAATCTGCAGCGGAATCGAACCCTCGATTTCTTTGCCAAAAAGGTTACCTGTAACATAGCCTTCTCTTCTCAGCTTTTTAGCCTTAGTTTCCATGTTTCTTCTTTGTACTTTTAAAGTAGTCATTTGTCTTTTCCTCCATTCATACAAATTGATAACATAGGGAAGTTTACGGAATGTCGATATTAAATTGGCGTTTCGTTTCTCTTGTTATAATTGTTTTTTAGTTGCAACTCTGTTATAGCACCATTCACAAAATTCGTCAAGAGGGGGAAAATATTTTTTTCTATACTTCTGCTGTTGTATTCATTATTTCTCATCTCCCCATTTAAAATTATCATTAGAACGCTCTTTTTTGCGAACTCGCTGCTTTGGCTTCCGGCTATCTTCTAAGTAAAAAGATGGTCGTTTTGTCTGGTCAGGTATTAACAAATCAAGATTGGCATCCAGATTAAGCGCCGTTAAAATTTTTATTAAACTCTCAAGTTGAACCGATGCTCCCTGCTCTAATCTGGATATGCTGCGAACGGACACTCCCGATTCATTCTCTAAATCTTTCTGTGAAATTCCAGCATTAACACGATATTGCTTTATTCTATCACCAATTAGTTTTTGGTATTCTTTATAATTTAATCGACTCATTTTAACACGCCACCTTTGTCTTGTTATACAGTCATATTATACTAAAATGTCAGATTTGTCTAGTTAAATTGATTTTATTTTTTAACTAAAAAAATCGGCAGCCTACTGCCGCCGATAATATTTTATCCCATCTTCCGGTCGAAAATACGTCCGCAAATACCCCTGTGGCGAAACCACAACAAAATCGTTGGTCTCTTCCAGATAATATACATCATCTCCATCTTTCTGCGTTTTATGCAGTGCTTCCTCATTTAAAATCACCGCATTGGCAGCCGCCAGATACTCCTCTGCCGACGCGAATCCCATTGCTTTGCCATGTTTTTCATAATGCTCCTTTAACTTTTCATCACTTTGAAAAAGGACTGCTTTTTGTATGCTCGAATTCGGATTCTCTGTAACCTGCGTTAACTTAGTTTGTTTCGGCGTACTGCTTTCCGGCTTCCGCACAAACGAAATATAAACAAACGTAAGCGCAATCAAAAGAATCAAAGTCGTAACCGGCACCTGCCTCAAAGCATTTTTCCGGCGTTTTCTTCTTTCTTTCCCTCGCGGAACAACCGCTTCATTTTTCTCAATGCGGTTTCTCTTCCGACATTCCTTGCAGCGCTTTGGAAGAGAAAGATTTTTCTCTTCATAAAAATCTTTCTCCGCCTCGGATAATTCAAATTTTTTTCCACACTGAACACAGGTATACCACATGTTCCTCATTTCCTTTCCATCGGATTCGTTGCAAAAACCTAGAATTTATTAATTTCTTCCGATTCATCATCGTTTTTGCGAATCCCGTGAATCGTCACATAATAACTGACTTTATCGTTCACTTTCACTAGAACGCGCTCGCCCACGCGGTGTTTCAAAAGTGCTTTCCCCATCGGCGAATCAATGCTTATCATCTGATTCAGCGCATCACTTCGGACTGTTGTAACAATTTTATATTCCTCTTCCATGCCATCATCTTCAAAATGCACCGTCACCAAATCATTCAGCCCGACTTCATCCTCACCGGATTCGTCCTCGACAATCTGCGCCGTCTTAATCATCCGCTCCAAATAGCGGATGCGGCTCTCATTTTCGTTCTTAAACTTTTTTGCCGCCTTGTATTCAAAATTTTCGCTCAGGTCGCCATGCGCCCTCGCCTCTTTGACATCTTCCAATGCTTCTTTGCGCACCACTAACTTACGGTGCTCGACTTCCTGCTCCATTTTCTCAATGTCTTTTTTCGTCAATTTATCATACATCGAAAAAGCCTCCCTTTTTTAGACCTGCAGTTTCTGGAGAAATGCTTTTGTTCTCTCATTTTTCGGATTGTCAATTACTTCTTCCGGACGACCCTCTTCTACTACTTTACCGCCATCCATAAAAATCACACGGTCGGAAACCGCTCTCGCAAAATCAATCTCATGCGTAACGATAACCATCGTCATTTTCTCTGCAGCAAGTCCTTTTAATACACGTAAAATCTCTGCGGTAATCTCTGGGTCAAGTGCACTTGTCGGCTCATCAAAATACAGCATTTTCGGACGCAGTGCAAGTGCTCTCGCAATCGCAACACGCTGTTTTTGTCCACCCGACAGTTCACACGGATACGCATCTTCTTTTCCTTCCAGTCCCATTTTCGCAAGCAGAGCACGTGCCTCTTTCTCCACTTCCTGTTTCGGACGCTTCTGATTTTTCACCGGCGCATCCATTACATTTTGCAATACGGAAAAATGCGGGAACAAATTAAAGTCCTGAAAAACCAGGCCAAAGTTTGACTGTGCCTCCAAAATCTTTGCGCGCTCCGGTTTTTTAGCATTTCCTGCGGTATCATTTTCCACATAAACTTTCCCGCCGTACGCAATGCTTCCGGAATCAATCTGCTCTAAAAATGTTGCGCAGCGAAGTAATGTCGATTTACCGGAACCGGACGGACCAAGAATCGAAACAACTTCTCCCTCTTCTACCGCAAGACTGATATCCTGCAGCACTTCCAAATCTTCACCAAAACTCTTTTTAATATTCTTTATTTTCAAAATACTCATGCCGTAGCTCCTTTCCCTTAGCGGTAATAATCCAGTTTCTTCTCAATAGCTTCCATCACAAAGGCAACCACAAAGTTAAATATATAATAGAATAAACCGGCAATAAACAGTGGCATAAGCGAAGCCTGTGCCGATGCAATCTGTTTTGCCATTGTAAACATTTCCGTGTAAGCAATGGCAAATGCCAAAGAAGTATCTTTAACCAGCGTAATCACTTCATTTGTTACCGGCGGCATGACGCGTTTGACCATCTGTGGGAAAATAATACGGAAAAACGTCTGGCGTCTGCCGTATCCCATGACCTGTGCCGCTTCGCGCTGTCCCTGCGGAATACTCTGAATACCGGAACGGTAAATCTCTGCGAAATACGCCGCATAATTCAGGGAAAATCCAATAATAACCGCATACAAACGATACATGTAAGGTGTTGAAATTCCGAACACATAGTACGGAGCAAAGAACACAACCAAAAGCTGTAACATCAACGGCGTACCACGCATAATCGAAATGTAAATTTTTGCAATCCACCGAAGCAGAGCAAACCGTGACATTCTCACTGCCGCAATCAAAAGTCCAAGCGGAAGCGAGAACAACAACGTGAATACAAAGATGGACAGCGTAGCTAACATACCACTGCCTAACTGCTTCATAATAAACCAGATACCACCCTTATTTGCTTTTACGCCATCCGATTTTTCTGTCGTCTTATCATTCTTTTTCTGTATTTTTGAAAAATCAACATACGGAACTTTTCCGCCATCTATGTATGTTGTGTCCTTTTCCGAAAGACACGCACTATCCTTAAGTCCCCACTTGTTTACAATCTGCTCAAATGTTCCATCCGCTAACATCGTGAGCAAAGTCTTCTGCACTTCATCACGAAGTTTCGTATTTCCTTTTTTGAAACCAATTCCATACTCTTCCGAAGAAAGACGCTCATCTAACATACGGAAATTATCGCCTTTAGCGGACATCTGATAAGAAGCAACGCCGATATCCATCGCAATCGCATCCACCATACCACTTTCCAGATTCATAAATGCAGAATTGTAATCGGCTACCTGCTGTAAATCTTTCAATGAAGCCGCTAACTTTTTATTTTCTTTTGTCGCATCGTCTCCGGTCAAAGCAGCGAGCGCTGACGAATCACTCTGAACAATCAACCGCTTACCCTTCAAATCGGATAACTTATGAACATTTGAATCCTTTTTTACGATGACAACCTGCGAGTTATCCACATAGGCTGTTGACCACGTGTAATTATCCTCACGTCCATTCATCGTAAATCCATTCCAGATACACGAAATCGCGCCTGTCGCAAGTTCCGAATCCTTGGAATCCCAGGCAATCGGGCGTTTTACTAATTTCCAGCCATTTCTCTTGCAGACCTCTGCCGCTAAGTCTAAATCAAACCCGACATACTCTCCATTATCATCCATATATCCATATGGTGGAAATTCGGCGTCAAACCCAACTATAAACTGTTTCTGCTCCGCTGCCTTTCCCATCGGTGCCACCGCCATCATCGCCACAACGCCAATGATAAGAACCGCAAACCATGCAGCAAACCACGCACTTCTCTTCTTCATGAAAATCCTCCTTCTGTTGTGTTTCAAAGTAATAGTTTTATTCTACCATGAAGTGGTGGTCGTAACAAGTAAGGAATCTCTTTTTTTCAGTTTCTGCGCCGTCTGCCGTTACAGCAATCTCCTCTCCACATACAGATTTCCATTTTTTCTTGCATCTATATACCATTTCACAAGAGAAATTTCATCTCCCTCCAATTCAAGACACGTAATCTGATAAGGATGCACACAGCTTCCCGAGTTGATATAGAAGGAATCCGGATACTGGTTCATCGGACGGTGCGTGTGTCCGGTAATCAACGTCTTTCCCCGCTGCGCTGCCCACTCCGAGAGCCGCCGCTCCGTACGCTGTTTAGCCGAATAATTCTTTGCCGCACTTGTGGGATCCAAAACACCAATTTGCTCTAACGGTTTCCACACATAGCGCACAAGGAAACGATTTACCTGCCACAACGTTGAATTCATCAAAGAAGCCTGATGCCCATGCGTCATGTAAATATCCGTATTTTTTTCATAATTTCTTAAAATTAAGCCCGAATAAAATGAAACATTAGGAAAAAGAGGCTCGTGGCACTGCTTTGTCACACTGTAAAATAACTGGCACTTCTTATTACAAAACGAGGCATTCTTTTTCACCATATCATGATTACCGTATACCATATATAATCGGTCATCCCGGTAAAATAACGCAAGCTGCTCAAATGCCCGGTTGTGCACTTCCAAAATCTGCTCCATCTTGCGGTTTTCCCACAATTCGTCGCCATCCCCCAGTTCCACATACGTGTACTGCATCCGGTTATAGTGCCGCAGCGCCGCCAAATACAAATGCTCATTTTTTATAAAGTTGTCATTATTATTCCCACTGCCCCGGTGGCAGTCACTAAACACCACATACTTGTGATTGTCATCCAGAGGCAGAACGGGAACATTTTCAAATGCCTGATCCAATCGTTTCTGATAACTCATCGACATCTCCTTACTTTTTTTAACTGCTTGGAAAAATGACGTAACAAATGCCGTAAAAATCTTGGCAGATAAAAATATAAATACAAAATCCGGTCTAAATTCGTGCACACACACCTTGTAAGAAAACGGAACAAACGGCAGTACACACGATTTTTAAACTGCATTACACTTCTTATAAACCTCTGCCATAAAGTGAAATGTCTACTCCCTTCCGGCACATGAAAGAAAATCGATTGACAGGACCAGAAAATATCCGTTTCTTTTATCCCACCCTCAATCAGTGCTTCGCAAAGTTTTCTTCCAAACTCATAATTTCGGAAATGAACCGATACATCCATGGATAACTCCTGTGGTCTCGAATAATTTCCGGGGTCAAATACCGTAAGCCACCAATGCCTTTTATCCAGACCGGCAATCCGCTTGCCGTCTTTCCACAGCGTAACAGACATATCCAGCCAGTCTGACTCACCCACCGCATGGAAAAGTGTTTTCTTATAATCACTCTTTTTCACAATTCCATCTGCATAGTAAAGTCCAATTTCGCATCCGGTACAAATTCCATACTGCCCTTTCCAAATCTGAACTAACCAAGTCCTTCCTTCATAATCAAAATATATTGGATAGGAATCAAATACCATAGACAAATACGGTGCCGCACGATTATATACTTCCAGATACCCAAAATCTTTCTGCCAAGCATCCGTCCGGCTGCTTATCACATCCCACCGGTTCTCATAATAAAAACCAAGCGGTTCAAGCAGCGAATTTAGCAGATTTTCCTTTTCACATGGATTCATACAGGCAAGCTTGCAAAGAATTTTTTTCTTCTTCCTATAAGAAAACAAAATCACAAAAACAAAACAAATAAGAATCAAAAAACCGAACCAAAAATACATCGTATAACCTCAACTCTTTTGTTAGTCACTATCAATATATGTTAAAATGTCGAAAAATGTCACCTCCACCTCAAAAAAGCTGTAAGTTTTTGATTATTTGAAGGGCAGGTATTCGGTGAAAATTTATTTAGATTCCAGTAATTTAGCAAGAAAAGATTTGTGATGTCGTGGGTTTTGAGTACGTCGGTATGAGGTGCTTGTATATGCGTCAGCATAAGCACCCATACCGCTACGCACTCAACGAGCGAAAGCGCCCACGACACACAAACTTTTCTTGCTAAATTACGGAAACAAAAAAATATGACCGCCCCCTGCCCTCCAAACAACCAAAAATTTCCTCTTGACAACCAAAAACGATAGTGCTATATTTTCATGTAAACAAAGAACAAATGCTATGAACAGAACAAAACATCATAAACTTCATGCATTTCAGAGAGCCGTCGGCTGGTGCGAGACGGTATGCAATTTATGTTGTTATCCTCTGCGAGCAGTATACCGAAAACTTTTAAAGCGAGTAAGTATCACCGGTTTTCCCGTTATCGAAAATCTTATTGCTGATAGTGATATCAAAGATAGGACTGAGCGGTCGCCGCAGGCGGCAAACAAAGTGGTATCGCGGAAGTTTCAGACTTTCGTCTTTCGATGTATGAAAAGTACATTAGAGGACGGGGTCTTTTTTTATTGCCGCTTCCGTATCATACAATATAGCTCTTTTGAGCAGAGAGAATGGAGGAATTCTTATGAATGGATTAGTAATTGTATTAATTGGTATTGTTGCACTAGGTGCCGGTTATCTTCTGTATGGCCGATGGCTCGCCAAAAAATGGGGGCTTGATCCAAAAGCAAAAACACCGGCCTACACCAAAGAAGACGGACAGGATTATGTACCATCTTCCAAGTTCACCGTATTTTCGCACCAGTTTTCATCGATTGCAGGTGCCGGCCCTGTCACGGGTCCTATCCTCGCTTCCGTATTCGGCTGGGTACCGGTTCTTCTGTGGCTGATTGTCGGCGGTTTGTTCTTCGGTGCCGTACAGGACTTTGGTGCTCTTTACGCATCGGTTAAGAATGAAGGAAAATCGATGGGTATGATTATTGAAAAATACATAGGTAAAACCGGTAGAAAATTGTTCATGCTGTTTTGCTGGTTATTTACTTTATTAGTAATTGCCGCTTTCACCGACATGGTTGCCGGAACATTCGTTGGCAAGGGAGAAGGTATCACCGGTACTGCAAAAGCGTATGCTGACTCTGCTGCCGCTTCCATTTCCATGTTGTTCATCGTTGTTGCTATCGTCTTTGGTATCATTCAGAAAAGCGTTGGCAAAATGAATGAAATTGTAAAAGCACTCGTTGCTATTGGTTTACTTGTTGTTATGTTTGCCGTTGGTATGCATTTCCCGATTTACGCAAGCAAAGATGCCTGGATTTACATCGTTATGGCTTATCTGTTTTTGGCTTCCGTACTTCCGATGTGGCTTCTCATGCAGCCAAGAGATTATATGACAACATTCATGCTTTTAGGTATGATTGTTGGTGCAGTTGCCGGAGTCATTGTTGCTCATCCGGCTATGAAGTTAAATGCCTTTAATGGTTTCTCCATCACAGGAGCAACCGGCACAAGCACTTTGTTCCCGACGCTTTTCGTAACCATTGCCTGCGGTGCCGTTTCCGGGTTCCACAGTCTGGTATCATCCGGAACTTCTTCAAAAACCGTCAGCAATGAAAAAGATATGCCAATGATCGGCTATGGTGCCATGGTTGTAGAATCTCTTCTTGGTATCGTTGCCCTCGTCGTTGTCGGCGCTGTTGCCGTAAATGGTTCCGCACCGGAAGGTACACCATTTGCCATCTTCTCAACCGGTGTTGCCGGATTCCTTGAAAAATTCGGTGTTCCGGTACACATTGCTACCGTATTTATGACAATGTGTGTTTCCGCTCTGGCACTTACTTCCCTCGACTCCGTTGCTCGAATCGGAAGAATGTCATTCCAGGAATTGTTCTACTTAGATACTACAGACCCATCCGAGATGAAACCTTGGCGCAGACTTTTAACAAACAAATATTTCGCCACCGTTATCACACTGTTCTTCGGTTACCTTCTGACACTGGGTGGTTATAACAATGTATGGCCACTGTTTGGTTCCGCTAACCAGTTGCTCGCTGCACTTGTACTGATTGCGCTGGCTGTATTCTTGAAAACAACCGGACGTACCGGATGGACATTGTACGCACCAATGTTTATCATGCTTGCCGTAACCTTTACCGCTTTGGTTCAGAAAACAATTGCCCTTGTGCAGAACACATTGGCAGGCAATGCAACCTTCTTAGTGGATGGACTTCAGTTCATCGTTGCCATTCTTCTGATGGTACTTGGTGTTTTGGTTGCGTTTAGTTGTCTGAAAAAGCTTTTCTGTCGCAAGGAAAAAGCAGAAGCATAATTACAAAAATATAACCCCTTCTCTTTCTTGAATTTAAGAGAAGGGGTTTTGCTTTTTGTTTTGTCCCCAATATTATATCACAAAGAAAACAATTATGATAACAATACTCATAACAGTTAATGTAACAAATGCACTTTTTATCTTATTTGATATAAACAAAAAGAATCCACTATAAGCCAGCATTATTATCAAACGAATAACATAACCCAAAACCAACCATAGCCAAATTGGCATTTCCATACCACTTTGTATTCCCATGCAGCCTACTGGTTCAGTAATACCCACAAGACCGTATAAACGGTAAAATGTAATAAACTGCGGCAAATAAATAATCCCAAATGAAATTATAGTAATGAATACAGAAACCAGTATTTTTTTGTGTGCCATCTTTTTTCTTCCCAGTAAAGTTGCCTGCAACAACATTTTTTGCCCAGTTTCATAATCCTGTGTAAATACACTGCATAACGAAAATGTCAAAAGCAGCAATCCAAGAGTCATCAAAATGCCGTTTTCCTTGGACAAATCCATTAGTTTTACATATCCACCCTCATAGACATATGCAGGCAGATTATATTTATTTATATAATTATTTCGTTCAACAACTTTTTCAAAACCATGTACCGGTCGAAGGTCTTCACTAAGAATCATTAGATCTTCCACCTTATCTTCTTCCATAAATTTTTGCTGTTTCTTTTTTAATGACTGAAAACGCTTATTTTCCCTCTGTATAAAGTTTGTCTTTTCAATCGTTTTCTCTCCTTCTAACTGCTTCATATAAGTATAATAATAATATTCATCTTCATCATCAAATATCAAATGTGATTGATACGACAAAAAACATGAAACAATCAAAAAAAGAAAAAGAATCATGCCAACCCGTCCACCTTTTCTAACTTTATAAAGTTCGTATCGAAACAATGAATCATGGCCTTTCAAGAATCGTTTTTCATTTTTCATAAATGCAAAATTAAACAACCCGCTTTTTCGACTTTCTTCTTTCATCTTTGAAAATCCAATCATTCCGCAAATCATACATATAAGCAAAAGAAGGAAATATACTGCCATAACAACAACCGGATAGGAAACCGGCTCACCCAAAATATTTATGTTTACATATTTTCCGATTATATCTCCTGCATTTAAACAATAAGCCGGATCAATATACTTTAACCAATTCAAATTAGAATTCATTGGTATTTGTACATAAATCAAAACACATCCTATAATACAAAAGAAAAAAATCATTATTGAAATCAATGCTCTTTTTCCTAATATGCATATACAATCAATAAAAATAGCCAAAGCAGTCATGATAAATATTAAAATAATCATGCTTAGAATCAAAAACTGACCGACTGACAATTCACTTCCACACGAACGATATGCCAGAACAGATTGAATGCTTCGACTCAAATCTCCGATTCCATAACGCTCCCTTAAAATAACATAATTACATCCATAAAAAATTAAAGCTGCAACTACTGTTCCCCAAATATGAGCTGCCAGTTTGGCAAAAAAGAGTTTTCTTTTTCCAAATCGTGTAACATATAAAAGTTTTGCAATCCCTGTTTCATTCTCCCTGACAAATAATAAGTATCCTAAATACAAAACAAAAAACAATACGACAATTCCTGTCATCGTCGAAAACATCTTTTCGATTCCTAAGGAAGGCTCTGCAACTACTTTAACCATTTTCATTTTTTTAAAGTGAGCTGCTGTTTTTTCAATATTTTTTTCAGCAAAGCCCCCCTCAGTAAACGTTGAAAACAAAGTTATCTTTTTTGCATTTTCCTGTATTCTTTGCCGGTAATCGTTATAAGTACTAACTGCTTCCAATTCTTTTGCAAATCTTACATATAACTTTTCTTTGTCGGTCATTTCATTTTGCTTATATTTTTCTGCTTTGTCTTTTGAACTTGCAATTTCGTCTTGTAGATTTTTTTCTTCAGATAGAAATTGCTGCCAAACTTTTTTATATTGACTAGAAGAAAAATCTTCCGTATTTTCAAAACATAATATTCCACAATTTATCAAAATACAGAACAACAATACACCCCACATATATGGGCTTTTTACTATTTTGCTAATCTCATTCCGAATCATCTAACTACTCCTTATAAAAATGATATAAATATACATCATCTAATGTAGGCCAAACTGTGGTTTCTTCATCGCTTTTTGAATCCAAATAACGTACAACAACCTGATTTCCTTCTTCTCGAATTCCTGCAACCAGATATTTATCCTGAATCTCTTTAAGCTGCTCTACTGTCACTTTCTTTTCATACACAATACCATACAATTCCTTTTCCAGAGATTCCGGATTACCGCTTCCAATAATTTCCCCATGTTTTAAAAGCAAAATTTCTTTTGAAATGTATTCCACATCGGATACGATATGCGTAGCTATCAAAACAATTTTTCCAAGTGCCATTTCCGAAATAAGGTTACGAATTCGAATCCTTTCTTTCGGATCAAGTCCGGCTGTTGGCTCATCCATGAAAACCACCTTTGGATCTCCTAAAAAAGCTTGTGCAATCAAAAGTCTCTGTTTCATTCCTCCTGAATATGTTTTGATTTTTTGTTTTCCCATCACTTCCATGTTAACACACTTTAAAAGTTCCGGAATTTGTTTTCTTGCCACCTCCTTTTTTACACCCTTTAATGTTGCCATATACATCATAAACTTATAGCCGGTAAAATACGGAAACATATTTTGGTTTTGTGGCACATACCCAATCTTACCAACATACTCATTAATGTTGTCATAAATAGACATTTCATCACATAAAATCTGCCCTTTTGTTGGCTTTAAGCTGGCGGTTAAAAGCTTCATCCATGTAGATTTTCCAGCCCCATTGGGTCCTAGAAGTCCATAAACTCCCGGCGTAAAAGAATAGTTTATTTTACGAATTGCACAAAAATCTCCATACGATTTTTTTAGATTCTCACATTTCAAAATCATGCGCTTACTTCCTTTCAAATAATTCTTTCTTTTGGTCTTTAAAAAGAGAATCTCCATATACAACATGAAGAACATTCTTTTTATCATAATATTCGGCAAAATCTCCAAATGTATTGGTAAAAGAAGCAATGCCCTCAAGTTCTTCCCATGCACTGTCATTCAGATAATAAAATTTTTCTTTTTCCATATCTCCCCTGATTAAATGATTTTTATATGTATAATACAACACATCCGTTTTATCCGGCTTATATATTTTTTTCTTCTTTTTACTTCCAATTGCTACTTCAAAAACTTCCATTGTTTCTTGATTATATACATATACTGCCTGGTCAATCATGCCTATTACAATACAGCCTTCTAAATCTTTTTCGCTACATACCTGCGACTGTTTTCCTGTTTTTATATTATACTCATATACTTTTGAATACTCCTTCGCAGTACTGTAATCCTTATCTTTCTTTCCAAGTTTTCGATAAGTAGATTCATAATACAATTTTTCGCCGCTTTTTTCTAATAATAACAAACCATGAAACTTTTCTTTGTTTATATCAGAAATTTCTTTTGTTTCACCGGATTCCAGATTGATTGCAAGAAGGACACTATAGTTGCTATTGGAACCGGCACCACCAATATTATCCTCTTTAACAATAGGTATCTCTGCCTCTGCATAAGCAATGCCATTTTCTACATACACGCTATTGTACACGTTCACCTGATAATCCAGGTTATATAATTTCGTTCTTCCACTACCATCTAATTTTTCCCGATAAACAACTCCCTTTGACAAATCCGCCTGTCCAAACAAATAAACATATTCTCCGGATATAACAGGAACACAATTGAAAAATAAATCCTTATTCAATGCCGCATCACAAGTAGGATCCGGGTTTGTGTTTTCGTCATAAGGTTCATGTTCACAATTTGATTTGTTACATAAAACAATACTTGATTTTTGATTTGGATCAAAAATATGCAGTAAGCCATCCTGCGTTGTAAAAACACTTGCCAGACAGGAAACCGACTCCCCACTTGCACTATGTAAACTTTCCGTAATTTTCATTTTATTTTCTGTACTTTTTTCCGCACCACACCCGGTTATGAAACAGGCACACGCAGCTACAATTAATAACGCTTTCTTTTTCATTTCTTTCCCCGCTTCCATTTATTATATTGTTTTTGAATCTTGTTTAAAATATCCGGATACTTTTCCATTTTTAGCTTTTTTACAAACTGGTCAATCATCTTTTCCGGTTCTTCATCGCTTTCCAGCAGTTTTTGATAAAACACGTCAACCTCGTTCAGTATTTTTTTGTTTTTCTCAACAACCTTCTTATTTGGAACAAAACCTGCTGCTGGCGACATACTATATTCTTTGTTTCCATCATAATAGTATTTGGCTTTGTCTTTTTCTCCATTTGCTTCATATATGCTAAACTTCGTATTTGCAAGCTTTGCGGGACAATAATCTGAAACATGTTTTTCTCCCACGACCTTTCCATTCTTTAATGAGTAATCTTTGCCCTCTTCACCAAAACAGATGAGGTTAGCCAGTTCTTTGTCTGTATTTACAAGCATTAATAAATTTTTTGATTCTTTCGGATGTTTTGTCCATGATGCAATTCCATGAACGGCATTTTCCATTTTATCTATATATCTGGATGATAACTTGCGTGAATAGACAGGAATTTTTCCTCCATCCTCTAAATATAAATAATTACCATCCATTATTTCTTTTGGCATTGTTGCAATCATTGCCATGAAATTTCCACTCAGTGCTTCTGAATAATCTTCATTCTTATCACAAGATAACAATCCCTCACGTTTCAATTGCGCCATGGAAATCCAAAATTCTCTAACATCTTTATTTTCCCAAATATTTTGAATTATTCCTTTATCAGACATGTACACTCCATCACATATGCCGATATAACCTAAATTCGTAAAACGATCAGAAAAATATTCACCTGAATCATTCCACAAAAGATATAATGGCAGTTCTGATATATCCTTATTTTCAATAACCCATTTACACAATTTTTTTATATCAAGCTTGTCTGCATTCATAAAATCAGGTTTACTTGCTATCTTCTCTGCATTTATTAAAAGATATGTCGAATCCGCCTGCTCTTCTTCATTGTAAAAGCCATATATCTTCCCTTTGTAAGTTATCCTTTTCCATACATTTTTGCCATATTCTTTTTTTAATTTTTTCCCATTTTCGCTCTTAAGCCATTTGCTCAGAGAAAGAAGATTGCCCTGTTTAATCTGCCGGATATATGTTCCATCTTTTTCAGGATGATCACCGTCACCATACCCAGTCCACATCAAATCTCCGATTCCTTGTTTTTTCGCTTTATCAATACCATTTTGATAAGATTCATACGACTCAGCATTTAACCCATAAAAAGAAAGATTATAATTATACCCCAATTCATGAATTCTTTCATTAATCGCTTTTTTTCTACTTTCACTCAGATAATCTGTCCATGTACTATCCGTCATCCAAACTAGGTTAACCGGCTTCTCTTTGTTCGAATCGTTCGACTTCTCCTTTGTAGCAGCATTCTCTGTCACAGAAGGACTTTTATTGTCTGTTTGCTTTTTCGTACAGCCGGTAAACACACAAGTAATACTTATTACAAACATTAGATACAAAAACTTTTTACTTACCATACCTTTTCTCCTTTGATAGAATTTATATTTTTTATCATAGCCATAAGAAACTTTTTTGTTTCTTATGGCTAAACTGGATTACGTAATTATGTATGCGTTCTTTTCAATTATTTCTCTGCACGAATATCCTCTATACATTCTCTCACCACCTTTCCCACTCAATAGCATAAGATTTTATTAATTTTATAAAACTTTATTATTATATTAATATATCTAATTATTTTTGTCAACAATATTTTTTACACCGTAATATTGAAGATTTAAACATAATATGATATTATGGATATGCAAGGTGGGTGCTATGGAGGAAAAAATGGCATACAAAAATAACCTTATTACCGGAATTACAGAATTATTGGTACTTAAAATTTTAGAGCAACAAGATAGTTATGTTTACGAAATTCAAAAAATGATTAACAATAATTCCGAACATTTACTATCTATTTCTCTTAATACCATTTACACGGTCACCTATAAATTAGAAAACGAAAATCTGATAAGTGAATACTCAAAACTTGTGGGGAAAAAAAGAACACGAGTATACTACCATCTAGAAGAAACCGGGAAAGAGTATCTCACAAAAATTACAGCTAATTATAATAACATGATTGACGGTGTAAATCACATAATTAATTTTTTGGGAGGCAATCTAAATGAGTAAATTGAAACAGCGCTACTTGAAGGAAGTAAAATCATTCTTTCCGATTATGGGAAAACCGGAACGACGGCATCTAAAAAAACTTTCGGAACAAATTAATGACTACTGCCTAGAAAAAGAAGTATTCTCGATAGATGATTTATATCAGGACTTCGGACGTCCAAGTGAAATTTCCAATACCTATTTTTCAAATATTGATATCAATGATTTTGTTAAAAGAATACAACTTTCCAAATGGTTAAAAAGAGGAATCGCCATATTTCTCTTGATTGCATTAATCGCCGTAACAGTATATAGTATCGACAGTTACTGTGCATATAAAGTTTTTGAACGCGAATCTATTTATTTCGAAGAAACTGAAATTACAGATTAAATACGGGGGAATTATAGCTATGAAAAATTTTACAACAAGATTATTATTTGTTACACTTTTTATTTGTTTTTCTTTTTCTATCTTATCTAGAAAAAGTCAGGCCGCCAGCTTCACATCGTCAAAACAGATTTATTTATTAGAAAATGGAGACTATCTTGAAACCATTATTACTGGTACACCTGCATTTTCTAATAATATTTCCTACCTTTCTTCATCAAAGTCCATAACAAAAACAAAGACCTCAAAATATAAGAGCAAAAATGGTTTAACACTTTGGTCTGTATCAATTAAGGCCACATTCACGTATAACGGTCGCACATCTAAATGTACCTCTTATTCTCATAGTACAACATGCCCTTCCTCCGCATGGAAAATTAAAACTGTTACTTCAAGCAAAAGAGGCTCTTCCGCAACCGCAACGGCAGTTGCAGTTCATTCAGATAACAATGTCCAAAAAAAATTCACAAAATCTGTTACCATTTCCTGTAATAGTAATGGTATCGTATCCTAATTTATATCCCTCTGTCATGAAGAAAAATTGACAGATTAAATATTTCAAGTTAAAATAGAAAAGGCGGCAGGATTTCTCCTGTCGCCACACTTAGGCAGATGTAGTTCATCGGTAGAACGCCAGCTTCCCAAGCTGGAGAGGCGGGTTCGATTCCCGTCATCTGCTTTTTTATTTTTCAACTTCCGGGTCATTTTCTTCCCACACGATTTCATCTTCAACAAACCCGTGTTTCTTTTTATGTCTCACAATTAATTTGAGAATAAATCCGCTCGCAAACACAAGCGCCGATACAAGCCATCCGGCAAGGCACTCTGCCCACAGAGCATAACCATAATGACCGCCTTTCTGCACAAACAAAACGTACAGATTCCACACAAACAAAATCAATAATGTCGCTGGCGCAATGTAACGAATCGCAAGACGAATCCACATACGAGGCATTTTAAATTTCTTTGTATTTCGATTAATCTGCTGCCACACTTTATCAATCTGAAAGCACCAGCCAACTGCAATACATTCCAAAATTCCGATTACAATCAAGTTAATCTGATTTGTCCAATTATCCACAATGTCAAGCCATGCTACACCGGCACGTGTCGCGTATAATAAAGAAATAATTGCACTGATTACACAGGCCCACCGTGTCACCTTCTTTGGATTCAAATGGAACTTATCTGCCACCGATGCCGACACACCCTCGATAATCGAAAAGGCTGAATCAATCGCAAGCGTTACTAACATCAGGTAGAAAATAGCACCAAACAAGGCATTAAACCAGCCAATGTCCGTAAGATTTACAATTGCCTGCGGGTATACGATAAATGCTGTTGCAATTCCGGAATCCGTAATCGAATCAAGCATCCCAACACCACCCATTGTGGAAAACATAACGATACCTGACAAAACGCTGACTGCGGCATCCGAAAGCGCAATAATTACACAGTCTTTCGCCACATTTGCCGACTCGCCAAGATAAGAACCATATGCAAACATAATTGCCATCATAATCGATAAACTGTAAAATACCTGTCCAATGGCATCAATCCACAAACTTGGATCTTCAAAAGCACTCATGCTTGGAATGAAAAACATCCGAAGACCTTCACCGGCACCTGGCATCGTACATCCTTTGATTGCCATAATGACAAGCAGAATGACCGGAAGAAATACGGTATACTTTACAACTTTACCCACACTGCTTGCACCATTTCGGATACAATAGTAAATCGCTGCCCAAGCCACGATAACAGAAAGCAATACCGGAATCGGAATACTAAAACCTTTGATATCCCATGTTGTCTGTGTTAGATCGGCAAAAAGATTCTGCGCCGCATTTACATCTCCTGTCATACCGGCAAATTTTACCGAGCATACCGTCATCAAAATTACCCATGCGAAAACAACTGCATAATAGGTAGAAATAACAAATGCATTTGATGTTGCTGCCCATCCGATAAACTCTGTCTTTTTATTAATTCCCCGCATACTTTCGCCGGCACCGCGGTGGAATTTACGTGCAACGGAAACCTCCATCATCAGAAGTGGAATTCCGACAACAAACAGCGCAACTAAGTAAATTAACAAATATGTTCCGCCTCCGTGCTTTGCGGCAAGTCCCGGAAAGCGCCACGCATTTCCAAGTCCAACGGCGGAACCAATCGCCGCTAAAATAAATGTTGCCTGTGATGACCACTTTGACCTTTTTTCATGTTTCATAACAATCTCCTTTTCTAATCCTCTACAATATTACTAATCCAGACTCCCTTTTGAATCAGGATATATCCCACAGCAAGTTTGATTAAATCTGCTGCCTGTACAATCGCATATACGCCCAGAATGGAAAGACCTGTGTAGTAGCATAATACCGCCGCAACCGGAAGCGGTACAACCCACGAATACACACTGTCAAACAAAAACGTGATAAATGTTTTTCCCCCGGAACGGACGGTAAAATAAAGGGCATTCAAAACACCCTGCACCGGGAAAAACAATGCCGTGATAATAATAAACCACGTTCCGTAATTTCGCACCTGGCTCGTTGTATCATACAAATTCGGAAAAACTCCCGAAATGGAAACTAAAAGTATTGTAAGTCCCACACAAATCACACCCGCAAATTTCATCAGTGAGTATGCATTTTTCTTTGCCTTGTCGTATTCGCCCGCTCCGAGTGTCTGACCGCTCAAAATACCAACGGCAGAACCGAGAGAAATAAATACAACATTTAAAAGGTTGCAAATGGCATTGGAAATCTGAAGTCCTGCCACAATCTCCAAACCGCGTGTCGAATAGCACTGTGTCAACGCCGCAATGCTGCCCGCCCACAAAAACTCGTTTAAGAAAATAGGAAGTCCTTTTTTTATCATTTCTCCCATAATTGCCTTCGGTACAAGAAGCGTCCGGTACAATCCATTGATAAATGTAATTTCCTTCTTTTTGCAGTGCGTCCAGATAACCACGACTAACATCTCAACCACACGCGCCATCAAAGTAGCAATTGCTGCTCCCCTCACTCCAAGCTCAGGGAATCCAAATTTTCCATAAATAAGAAAATAGTTAAATACTACATCAATTACCACAGATGCAATGCCTGCTACCATCGGCTTTATACTTTCTCCGGTCTCTCTCAGACTGCTCGCATAAATCTGCGTCACGCCAAACGGAACAAAAGTAAATAACATAATTGCGAGATATTCTTTTGCATAAGACATCGTAAGCGACGCATTCACAACTTGGCTTTCACCGTGAAGATAAAGACCAATCAAATTCTCTCCCGCCAGCAAAAAGAGTAAAAGTCCGGCTATAATACAACCCCCGCAAATCCACATTTTCATGCGGACCGCATTACGGAATCCCTCTTCATTTCCCTGTCCATAATACTGGGCAGCATAGATACCGGGCCCCGATATTCCTCCGAAAATAGCAAGGTTAAAAACAAAAATAAGCTGTCCGACAATCGAGACAGCCGTCATCGCTTCTGTTCCAATGCTACCAACCATCACATTATCAATTAACCCGACCATGTTGGTAATACCATTTTGTATCATCATCGGAATCGCAAGCTTCAATGCCCTTCTATATATCATTTGATTTTTCACTTCTTTTGCACCTCTGATTTCTTCTCGTTTACCAGCCGCATCTGCCGCAGTTTTCACAATGCGTACATTCCACTTTGTGAATTTTCGCTTCCCATTCACATAATTCGATTTCCTTATCTTTTAAATCGAATTCCCTCTGCTGATATTTTGTCTCAATCTGTATCCTATCTTCCGCAAGTAAAGTAATCGTGAGCGGATAAATTGTAACCTCTTCCGGCCGCATACAATTTTGAAAAATCACGGGCGAAAAAACTTCCCATTTACCACTTTTTTCATCGAAAATCCGCAACTGTTTCTCTTTCGTAACCATTTTACCATCATACCACAAATCTTTCAGTGTGGAAAGCATAAATTTACCCTTTTTTTGCACACGCTCATATTCATAAAAAACAGCCTTTTGAGGCACTAAAATTTCACAGCTTTTTTCCACAAATTCTTCCCCCGAAAACATAGGAAAAAAAGTGTCTCCTTCTACCTTTTCCAAAAGTTTCGTTACATATATTTTATCGGTATTCCTAAGCGCTTCTTCATATACCGACGCTCCGCCGCAGATAAAGATATCCCGTCCGGTGTTTTTTTCTTTTTCCCATACTTCTTCTAAACTTTGCACCGTGTGGCAGTTTTCCAGTTCAACCTTTTTCGTTCCGGACAAAAGATACGTCATCCGCCCGGGTAACGGGTGCCCAATTTCATCATACGTGCGGCGTCCCATCACAATGGCATTTCCCATGGTCAGCATTTGAAATTTTTTTCTATCCTCCGGCAAATCCCACGGTATTTTTCCCTCTCTGCCAATCACCCGGTTCTCACTCATCGCCACAATAATCGCTATCATCGGTTACCCCTTCTCTCTAACTATATCTATAAATGTATTTTTTCATCATATTATTTCACACTATCGCATCGCATGACATTTGTCAAGTATCGTGACAAATGTACTTATATTTTCAATATACCTTGACAGACGAGGTATGTTATAATTTAATGGTATAATAGATTTTATAAGGAGGATTTTATGGAGAACAAATTACGAGCTTACATGGACCATTTATTTCAGGATGTTCCAAATACAAAAAAAGCAGTTGAAGTAAAAGAAGAAATTTTGCAAAATATCGTGGACAAATACCACGACCTTGTGGCAGAGGGAAAATCAGAGGAAGCCGCTTACAACATTGCCATTGCAAGTATTGGTGATTTGGATGAACTTCTTGCTTCCCTGAAAGATTCGTCCCAGATGCCAAACCAAATAGACTCGGAAAATTATATGGCATGGCGCAAAAAATCAGCCATCCGCATTTCTGTTGCCATCATGCTTTATATTTTGTGTGTTACACCGCCAATTATTACAGACAGTCTGCATCTGCCGGACGCCATTGGTGCTTGTGGTCTTTTTGTTTTTATTGCCATCGCAACCGGAATTATTATTTACAATTCCATGACAAAACCGCGCTACACGAAAATGGACGACACTTTTATGGAAGATTTCAAGGAGTGGAAGAGTAAAAATGACACGAATAAGCAGGCAATGCGTGCAATTAAAAGTGCTTTGTGGGTATTCATTACCGCCCTGTACTTTGTGATTAGTTTTACTACTATGGCATGGCACATTTCATGGGTCATCTTCTTAATTGGTGCCGCGCTTGAATCCATTATCAAAGCTGTTTTTGAGCTGAAAGCAAATTAGGAGGGACCGATTATGAAAAAGAAAACTGCCATCTGGATAAAGATTATTGTACTTGGCATTTTGACACTCGCCCTCATCGGTATTTTAATTGTGGGGATTCTTGGCAACACCTTCCGCAACTTTCCGATATTTGGCTCTTTTTCTAGCTATGACAATGCCGATTTGTATCAGGTGGGAAATGCTGATATTTCTGCATCCGAATTATCCAGTCTTTCCATCGACTGGGTAAGCGGCTCCGTAAAAGTTGATGTTTATGACGGAAATGTTATTCAGATTCGAGAAGATGGTGCAAGCGACCTATCCGATAGTGACAAAGCACATTATTATTACCACGATGGAACTTTAGATGTCCGCTACCGGGAAAGCGGCAGCTTCTTCTCCTTCTTCCACAGCTTAGGGAGGAAGAACTTAGAGATTTTGATTCCACGTTCACTTGCTTCCAATTTATCGGAAATTTCCGGCGATGTAGTAAGTGCCGACACTACAATTAATGGTCTTTCCACAAAGAATTTTTATCTGGATACCGTAAGTGGAAACCTTACTTTTAATGGGAGCGCAGAACGGATTAACAGTGACAGCGTGAGTGGCGACTGCCATATTACCTCATCCGTTACACCTCAAAAAATTGACATGGAAAGCGTCAGTGGTGACATTTCAGTTTCGATTCCAAGTAACTCTGAATTCGAGGCAGAAAACGATTCCGTTTCCGGGGATTTAACTTGTAGTTTTGCCGGAACTAAAAAAGATGATAAGTTTGTCTGCGGCTCAGGTATTAACCGCTATGATTTTGACACCGTCAGCGGGGATGTAGAAATTTTGCCGGCAGGGTGATGTGATATTTTTAGTTTCCAACCAAATACTTGCCGCGCGCAAACTGAACCTTGAGTTCCAAAACAACGCTTTTTCTTGAAATCAAGAAAAAAGCGTTGTTTGGAGGTATTCCCCATGATTTCATTTTCAGATATTAATAATTAACTTATTGCAGTTATTACACAAATAAGCTTCCACATATGTTTTTTCCAAAAAACTTGTGAGCTTTATTTTTTTAGCATTAGGTCCTTCCGATTTCCACTTTAATGGATATCTGTCCTGATTAATTATGCCTTTCTCCATTTCGGAATTACAATACGGACACTGCATAAAATCACCTCCCAGTATATAGGTTGCTTTACTTATATTGCAAATTTTTTAATTTTTGAGTAATTGTACCATTACTATAATTTTTTGGCACACTAATTTTTCTTCCACTCCAATCAAAAACACCATAAAAAGTTCCATAATTTGATGACGCTTCATTAATTTTAACCTTTTTCCCCTTATCAGTCCTGCTTCTGATATTAGATGCAACTGATGATTTAAACAATGATGAAAAAGTAAACGAAATAGTAATAACAGCACCAACTTTAGGAATAAAGCCCGCCACCAATGCAACTAACTGATTGGATGATTTATACTCCAATCCACTTGCATATTGTGCTCCTCTATTTCTTGTAAAATAATATGTTTTTGTTGTTTGTGAATATCTTGGTGCAACTATTGTATACTTTATTATAGCATTATTATATTTATTGGGAATTGTAACTGTTTTAGTAGGTAATCCACTTGATTGGGTTTTGTTTAATCTCATTTTTTTTGAAATATTATTTTCTGAATCTACTATCTTTTTAATAATGTGTGTTTTTACACAATTATTATCATCTATGTCTTGTTTTTTTATTGGATAGTCATTCATATAACACACTATTGTATCATCAGATGCCTCCAAAAATTTATTTGTTTGATTAGTATTATTATAAAAATTGGGGTTACTTTCTAATTTAAAAATACCTTTAGATTCATACTCTTCAAAATAATTACTTTCACCAAATTTCAAGTTATTATCCTCTTTTTTAGTAATACTAGCCCCAATAACACTTTTATCTCCAGAGATTAAAATGCTTATGATGGCAACCAAAATCAACGCAATGCTTTTATTTAATAATTTTCCACTCATCTTTATAGCTCCTTATCTGTAAATAATATGTTTTATGATTCAATATAGATACTGTATTTCTTGAGAATCCTCTATTGCGCTATTTATTACACCATCGGAACCACCCCCCTATTAATACAAATCAAACATTTGATAAACAATTTCGCTTTATAACAAGAATATCATTAACGTTTTATACTGTCAATAATTTTATTTATATTCATTGTTCATTTTTTCTAATTTCTGACATAAATCTTATTTTGTTAGCAACTCCTTCCGCAATAATGTTGTACTTTTTTGCAATTCTAAACACATAACTATAAAGTCACTTAAACGACCGGCACCTTCTGCTTAACATATATATAAGACTCTGCACAAATAAATATACTAATCCTAGATAAATATCCATCTATTATAAACATGGGAATGCATTTATAAATTATAAACGAAAAAGAATTTGAATCATTTAATTTTGTCTCATACTAGATGACTGTTTATGCAGCTTCCAATAAATCAACAGAAAAACTTTGCGTCTTGTGGGTTTGAGTACGTCAGTAGGTGGCACTGGTAGTTTCAGTGCCCCTACTGCTACGCACTCAACGAGTGAGAACGCCCACAAGACGCAAAGTTTTTCTACTGATTTACGGAAACTTGTCAAATGTCATCGAGCATATGACACATCCTACTTCTTAATCTTTACTTTCTTTACCTTACTTGCTTTACCGAATACCTTAACAGCACCCTTTCCTTTTTTGTACGCAATTACTTTAACATAATATGTCTTGCCTTTTTTCAGGCGGGAAATTGTTAACTTTTTCGCAGAAGTCCATTTCGTTTTTGCCTTTTTAAACTTCTTATTTGTTGCATACATAACTTTATAGCCAGACGCACCTTTTACTGCCTTAATGGTAACAACCATTTTCTTTTTCGCTTTATTCTTAAGTTTCTTAATGGTTGCTTTGCCGACTGTAATTTTAGGAGCCGGAGTTTTTGTCGCTGCCGGCTTTTTTGTTGCTGTCGGTTTCTTTGTTGGAACAGGTGTCACCGCCGGCTTCTTCGTTGGTACAGGTGTTGCGGTTGGTTTCGCTGTGCTTTCGCTGGCATTGTAGTCTTTTAATGTGTACTCAATGGAGCCTGAAACAGCAAGTTCCACAGGATATGTTTTGCTTTCCTCGCCATTTAACGCAACATTGATTTGTTTGCTGCTTGTTCCATTGGATATCTTAATACCTTTTTTAATTGCCGTCTCATACTGATTCGTAACCTTAACTGCAATTATCTTTCCATTTTCAATAATTGCATCACAAACCAGCTGTGTATCATAAAGTTTAAACGGTTTGATGATACTAAATGAAGAACTGTTATCTACCACGTTTAATTCATCCATAGCACCGTCACTGCCATAAGCAGCCGCATTCATCGACAAAGCAATTGCATCCGCATCGTCTTTGAATGTTGGTTTATAACCAAACTGAAGAATGTACTCTCCTTTATTCACTGCCTCGATGGCTTCTTTACCGGAAACTACAATCTGTTTTTTGTTACTATCCCATTTTGCTCCGGCTGAAATCGGATTTACCTTTACATTCTTTTGGTCTGCCATTGAATAGTCAATGCGCACACTGTCATTTTCATTCATTGCAGTCGTACCTGCGTTACTGATAACTGCCTGCATAACTCTCTCGCCACCGGACAATGTCGATGTCACTTCCGGATTTGATACGACAAGGTCAGCACCAAGAAGCGTAAGTTTTGCCACCGCTTTTGCACCATTGTCTGCCTCAATATCAAATTCTTCGTTCTTTAATGTCTTGCCTAACGAATAGGTAAACTGAATCTGTCCGCTTTCACCGCTTTTCAGTGAGATTGGATAATTGTCATAAACTACATTTCCATTATTTTTAATTGTCACATTTTCCAGTGCTTTTCGTCCTGCATTTGTAAATGAAATGGTTACATTCACATTGCTTTCCGGAACAATATTCTGGTCAAATGCATTGGCAGTTTCATTTCTAAGCTCATTCTTAATCTGTTTTTTAGCAAATATCAATCGTGCCGGCTGCTCCTCGTCTTCATTTGAACCGCTATTTTGTTTTTGTGGCTGTGCGCAGGATACAACCGAGAATGAATCACCCTCTTTAGTTACGGTATTTCCTACCATGCTTTCACTTTCTGATGAGGTGCTGTTCATTTCATATTTTGTTGATAAGGTACTATCCTTTTTATTTATGTATTTTACATAAGTATGATTCAGCGAATCATCGCCAATTGAGTACCAGTAAACCGCACTATCATCAATGGTGTCGCCGCCCTTTGCGAAATCAAAGTTTTCTGCCACTTCGCCATTGTCATCAAGGGAGAAATCATTTGCGCTTCCGCTCATATTATATCCCTGAATTTTTACATATACTTTGCTTGTTTCCTCGCCCTTGTATTCTGACTGCTGCCATGCGGTCAAGAACATGCCGTCATTGTCTGTTACATATTTTACTCTAGGCTGCGTTTCTCCCGCTTCATTACAAGTTACACGGTTTACACTTTTCACCTGTCCATTATCAATCACATAAGAATACAATTCACGATTTTTAAGTAAATCGGAACTTCCCATGCTGGCAAGAATCATTGCAGTTCCATCATCCGACATATCCATATCGTATGCCTGAACACCTTTGATTTCTCCGCTTTCTAAGCACGCCGGGTCTGACCATTTTGTACCGTCATAGAAACTAAAGTACAATTTCTTCTCTCCCTGCATATCGTCTTTGACAGCACTTTCATCCATTGACTCAAGATTATAAGTATCGGACTGCCATACAACCATTGCCTTTCCATTTTTTACGGAAACTACCGGTGCAGTATCTGCTGCCTGATTATCTGTGAGTTTGGTGTGCTTTCCATTCACATACACGTGAATTTCACTGGAATTGGCACTTGTATTAAACTGGCTGCTTGAAATGTCATCGCTATTTTCCATCGCCGAATCATAAGTTACTGCATCAAAAGCTAACACTTCTAACTTGTCATCTTTGGCATAACCAATCGCGTTCACCGTCTGATTCTCGCCTTTTGTCCGCCAGTCAGTCATAACTTTCGGATCCGACCATTTTGCTCCATCATATTCACTTACCGCCGGATTAATGGTTCCCAAATCTTCCAGATTTTCGGTATACACCATCGCCATGCTTTTACCATCTTCTGCTGCAACAGGTGTTATATATGGATTGATATAATTCATCCAGTCTTCATCCGCCTTTGGCGCAATTTTCAGAAGTGATGATTTTGATTTTGTTTCCATACCGGCAAACTCTAACAAGTTTGGTCTGCCAACAGGGAACTTCTCCCAATCCCGGTAACTTCTGCCTTTGCTAAATCCGGTTCCTACAATTTTTTTCTTGTATTTTATAAATAACAGCTTAAATTCAAAATACAATCCAATATCACCAGAGAAATTCAAGTATCCGCCGTCATATGTTTTTGTTTTGTCAAGGTCCTTGAAAATCACGACACGGTGATTATATTCAACCGAAAGGTTACCCTCTACACCAAATTTTAATTTTACTACTTTACCGTCAAATCCAACACCGCCACTGGCACCGACGTATCCTTTTACTCCAACAAGAATATCAGTTACAAAATTATACTGGCTGGTCAGTTTCAGGTTGTTTGTGCTGAAATCAAGTCCGACAAACTGGTTATGGTAAGAGTTTCCACCTGAAACCAGCGCATCAATGTTTGCACTGCATCCAACTTTCATTCCATAATACAGTGGAACAAATCCAACGACTACATTGTTATTGAAACTAAATTCATACTGAATGCTTCCGGCAATTCCACCTCCGGTATAGGTCATAACCCATTTACCGTCGATAAAGTCCGCATTACCAAACGCATAACCGGATAATGTTTTTGTCAGTTTATTATCTTTTAAATCATTAATGGTTTCTGTTACTGCTGCCACAATATTATTTTCATCAAGTCCGGCATTACCAATGGCAATCATAAACGTTTTCTTGAATGGGTCATCGGTATCCTGAAAACTTACCTTCATCGGCAAAACTTTTGGCAGGTTAAACTTTAATGTTCGGTTAATGACTTTTCCGGCAGACAATTTTGGTGTCTCCAAATCACCAACAAAATTAATGCTGGTTGGTTTTTCCGGTGATGGAAGGTCTGTGACATTGGCTATTGTAAATGGCGTTGTCTGCGTTGACAATATATTCTTTTTGCTATCCTTTACAATAACTTCAACCGAATGTCTTCCTGTTGAGGTACTTTTACTGTCAATCTCAAAAACAGATTTTTTCCACTCATTTACCATACCGTCATAATATGTAGTTTCTTCTTTTGCGGCACTCAATTCTCTGCCGGACGTTTTTATCTCAATAAGATGGCCTGTGGCTGCACATGAGTTTACAACAATTTTTTTCGTCTCATTTTTATCAATCAATAAACTATTGATATCTTTTCCATTTTCATCTGTGACATAAACAATATTGTTATCTGTGACACCGTCTGATTTGCTGTTAAGCTGCACTTTGGTACCACTGTTCACCTGCTGCCCATCCGAAAATACAGAATATCTCACAAGTTTTGGCTCGTAAGTATTGTTCTCTGTCGTAATTTCAAGAAGCACTTCCGCATTATCGAGTTGTTTTACATTGGAAAATGTAACCTCTGTTGAATACGGATTATCTACCAGATTTTTTTCAAAAGTCTGTGTATCCTTCGCAATTTCTTTTCCCTTATCATCGAGCAAATATGCCTTAATTGTAAATTTGCTTTCTTTTCCTTTTCCTGTTGCATCCGATAATGTTATGTTCTGCATATATTTTGAGGAAACCTGACAATTGTTAATCGGATATGCACCTGACGCTTCACCACTTAACATGTCTTTTATGGAAATATCGCTTTTACTAAGTCCATATTTGACACCGACTGAAACATCTTCCTGTGCCGGCTTCCACACAATGCAGTCGCCGTTAGAAAGCTGTTTGATACTTTTTGCCTTATCATTCTCTGTCGTCCACTCGACTTTATCTGCATCTCCGCCGCTGACATTACATCCTACTTTTCCAATATCCGTAAGGTAATCTTTATAGCTGTTGTCTGTAATTGGACGGATAATATACAATTTATTTGCCAAAGTCTTTACGTCAACACTCATTCGGTAAATCTGTCCGCTGGTTTCATCGGTTACCGTAACGTAAGTAAATCCATCCTTTTTTCCTGTCAGTGTGAGAATGTTTCCATTCATCTCGCAGGACGCTACACTTGCATCCGAAGCAACTGCCTTATACACATCATCCGCTGCATATCCACCTTTTACCTCAAAGGTATGTACGAGATTGATTTCATTGAGTTTTGCATAAAATTCATTGGAATCTTTTGCATCCTTCACTATTTTATCAACTGCATCCTCATTGGACATCAAATAACTTTGGTCCACTTTCTCGCCATTTTCATAAATTTCAAGTGCAGCTTTTTCTTCTTCCTTCCATGTTGCGTAAAGCGTGAGAACACCTGTGCCACTATATCTCGAGCCGGCCGCATACTCCTGTCCGCTTCCGTCTTTCTTTGTATTCCATCCGTTAAACACATATCCTTTTCTTGTTGGCTTTTGCGTTGTTATAATGAATGCATACAAATCTTCCTTCTTCTGTGTAGAAGGGAAATCTTTTACCAAATCACTGGTATTTTCGTTATAAATAATGGCATACTCACCGTCATACATTTCTGCATCTGCGAAAGTGTCAATGGAATCTAATTCGTCAACATCCGCACCATATTCCGGTTCGTTCCAATTGATATAATCTCCTTTTTTATATCCTCGGTTAATGGATACATAATAGCCAAATCCGTTGATACTCTCAAAAGTTACACCATTTTCATCATACTGGGTAACTTCTCCCTGACACACAAGACCTTTTATTCCATCATCATATGCGGCTTCCATATAATCATAGCCGTCCTCTGTAAGGCAGACATTATTCTCATCGCCAATCAGGGAAGATGCGTAAAGATTTTTCGATTCAGATCTGGTTACCGGCGTACCATCGGCTTCGTACATATAAAGCGAAACCGGATAATTATCGTCGCCACTATAGCGGAATACAAAATACCGGTCTTTTAACTGGGTACTTTTAAACTGATGACCTGTAGATGCATCTGCTGTTCCCCAAGAAGCATCATAACCATATCCATTTATCATGTTTGTACTGGTAATAACATCAAGAATCTGATCCTTACTTAACTTTGCACCAAACAATCCTTCTTCATAATATCTGTACCAAATGGCATACAAAGTCACTACCTGATTTTTAGAATACGTTGCCCCCGGATCATAGGAAGTTCCTGAACCATCTTCTTTTGTGTTCCATTCTATAAAACGGTATCCTTTTCTTGTTGGAACATTTTCAGAAAGCGTAAGATCAACATCTTTTTCTTTTGTCTGCTCCTCCGGCATATCAAGTACCTGCTGCCCGCCTTCGGAATTATATATAACCGCATACTGGCCGGACTCCAGACTGTTAGAAGAATATCCTTTCATTTCAGCAAGTTCATCCATTGTAACCGATGTATTGGCATCATCTTCCCAAACAATTTTCTCCCCAACATCGCGCCCCTAGCTGCCACTTAAATAATATCCAAATCCGTTCTTACTCTTAAAATAGAGTCCTTTGGAATCTGCCTCGCCCATACTGCAAAGCGCCATTACACCTTCGATTCCATCCGTATAATTTTTTTTCATGTAAGTAGATGCTGTGGTGGTAAGACACACATTGGTACTAAGACCTATTTTTGAAGATGACTTTAACCCTTTGTTTCGGCTGCTCACTACCGGTGTGCCATCATCTTCGTAAAGACATAAAGCAAGCGGATAATTTGAATCTCCGGAATACTTTAATACAAAATGTCTGTCCGCCATCATACTCTTTGTAAACTGATGGCCGGTAGAAGCATTCGCTGTTCCCCAGGATGCATCATATGGCAGACCTTTTAATGTACTTGTCATCATAACATAATCAAAAAGCTGGTCAATTCCATATTCACCGGCAAAAATACCGGTTGTGTACTCACCATCTCTGACAACAGTTCCTTTCTCCTCCGCCTTCGACGACGTTGTCATATCAAACGGTATCGAAGTCAGAAGAAGTGCCGCTGCAAGCAGCAAACACAAACTTCTTTTTCTTGTTTTTTTCTTCATAAACATCCTCCAATCATACTAAGCCTATTAGTGCCAGTGGGAAATACTACTTTCCCAAAAAAATATATTTATGTTAATAGTTTATCATAGCTTAATACGATTTGTAAATAAAAGGATATCGCTACTTCTCCTGCAATTTTTTTCCGATTGTGCACACCAACTCCGCTTCGGTGATTGACGGATTTCTTCGACATTCACTATCCATAATTTCAATTATTTTACTAAAATACCATGGTGCGAGTCCTCTTTTTAGCAGTTGCTTGAATACATCGGTCAGATACCCATAGGAAATCCTTTCCGGCACAACTCCCCTAATAAGTGCAGGATATTTTTTCTGCAGATTCTCTACCATGTCTTTTACCAAATCCCGATTGAGAATGTGCGCATAGTTTTCTCTTACGGTCTTCTCTAGACACTCTACGATATAAGCAGCGTCTTTGATTTCTGTTTCTACCGACTCTTTTCGCAAAGTCTGACGATAAGACAAGATTGCAAAATCACGGGAAGCTAACCCTTCATCATCTCGTATCCGTACCAACGGCATTAGGATTCCTTCGCCCGCTAATTTTTTTCTTGCTTCTACAATTTTTTCCTGATATGTCCCATCCAAAAATGCAGGGACCAAATCTTTTCCGAAAATACACTCCAATGGCTCCAAACAATTTTGTAATTTGTGCCAGATTTCTTCTTGTGCCAAACCATTTCCGTTTTCTGTTATTTTCCGATTTTCTATCCCCAATAAATCGTCTGCGCTGATTTCTAATATCCGGCAAAGTTCCTTGAGTAATAAAATATCCGGTAAACTATGTCCCCGTTCCCATTTGCTAAGTGCCTGTGGTGTAACCCCCATTCGCCCTGCCAATTCTTCCTGTGTCATATTTTTATTTTGACGAAACATTGACAGTCTACTGCTAAAATTACTTTCTTTCATATGCTGTATCCTCCTTTGTTTTTAGTATAACAAAAGAGAAAAATCGTGTAAAACAACTTTGTGTTGATGAGCGGCTCAACGAAAGGTGTAGAGAGTTCTCCAATCAATTTTAATTGTCCTGATTATCTAGCAGGTTTATAAACTGGAATTTAGCGATTTCTTTTTCCGGTATTCTCTGTCCCACGGATTTCCTCATGATAGAAATAATCTACGATCACCGGATGTCCCTGCGGGACTCTGCCATAAGGCATTTCATTATCCACAAAGGCACAATCATACTTCTTAGCCATTTTCTCAGCTTTTACTTCAAGTGCTTCAAAGTAGCTGCGGTTATGCTTGTTATAGATCTCGTCGTAAAGTGGTACAAGATCAGGATATTTTCCGGCGATATAATCCATAATTGTCTTTTTGAAAC
>ERZ773264.298-NODE-298-length-74877-cov-24.334407_pt1 | contig 74877 bp, 63 predicted proteins | sample MGYA00511910_ERZ773264 | MGnify/ENA primary metagenome ERZ773264 (study PRJEB29015, sample SAMEA2737739) | human gut metagenome | biome: human gut; feature: human-associated habitat; material: faeces | place: China | collected 2012 ...
AAGTGCCGATACGGCGAGCGAGGTGCGGCAGCCGCCGGAGCGGTGCTTAAGCCGTCAGGCGGGAATTATGCGGTGTTGCCTTATAGCTATTGAACACGCTCGCATTGATAAAGGTCTTACAAGAGAGGACCTTGCAGAGCGCATACGAAAAAGCGAACGCTATGTTGCTGCTATCGAACGAGGTGAACGAACCCCCAGCTTAAAAACCTGCTATGCGGTTTAGATAACCCGCAGGAAGTCATCAGCAAAATCACGGAGCTTATCAAAGCGCGTATTGACCCGACGCCACGGTATCAACTTCATGCCTTTTCCGAGGACGATAAAATCCGCATTGATTTAGAGATTCAGAACGGTTCTGCCTATCCATACTACTACCGCTTCGAGGGTGTCTGCGTCGCCTACATTCGCAATGGCGATCAGTCGGAGGAAACCTCTCGTCAGCAGTTAAGCGCCTTGATTTTGAAGGGCATGAATAAGACCTTCGATGCCCTGCCGTCGCCTTATCACATGGGAGATGTCAGCTTTACGCTGTTGGCTGCCACCTTCAAGAATGCTCTTAAAGAAGATTTCCAACCCGACAAGGATTTGCTTTCTACCACCCTTGTCACCGAGGACGGTCAAGTCACAAACGGCGGCCTGCTATTATGTGATCAGGGGCGTGCTGTCGCAGTCGCGTATTTTTACCTGCCAACTCCGCAAGATTTATCCACAAAAAGCGCCCGGACGGTTGAAAATTTCAACAGCCCGGGCGCAGTCATTTTTGCGTTTTGGGGTCATTTTGGGGTCAAAGTGACCGAAAAGTGACCACTTTTTTCCCAGACAAAGAAAAAGCTCGTTGAAACTTGTCGTTTCAACGAGCTTTTGTTGTCTGAGTGTGACAAAAAAGATACCCGCGATATTAGGCAATCCAAATGCAGATTTTCTCGTCATTATGTTTTTACGCTCCCACTCATTTCTTCTTCCACAAGCACTCCCAACTGCCACTGCAAATTAAGGCATATATCTTTATCATATAATTCTTCCCATGGACGTGTTCCGATTACAAACATTGGTGAAGTTTTTTCTCTTAAATTTGAATAATTTAATTTATTTTTCTTGGCCTGTTTTATCGCTGTCTGCCTGTCAAAAGGAACTTTTTGTATTTCTTCCCATGTATCTAAAATATCCTTCTGGCGTGATGTTTTCTCTTGCGATTGCCGAAGTCCTTCTATATACAAATTGATATCCATATTGTTCTCCTCATTCGTTGCTTTTCATCTACAATACAATTAGCATATCATCCCGATATTATGTATAATGTCGATACGTGAATCATAAATGTTTATTTTTTAGATTACTTTATTCCAAGCAAAACACCCCTGTTAGATCGAATTAAACAAACTCAATCCAACAGGGGCAGTTCACTAAACAACTTCTTACGTTATCGGAAGTAGAAATTGAATTACTATACACGCTACAGCTAAAACGTCAATCCCCAACGCCCATTTAAAAGCAACAAATTTTCTGCACGCAAGTCTACTATTGTAAATGATTTCATTCGCAAAATCCAAAACCAATTTATCGCTTTCACTGTTTTGCTTTTGTCCGTTAAAATAGCATGTATTCACATTGGAAATATAATCTTTTGCATTGTCTATCAATGCAATATCTCCAAAAAAGATATAATTCTCTGCAATTTTCGCTTTTTCCTTCTTGGAGGCTTTATTTGCAAGAAAAGGGAAAAAGCTAACCATTAAAATTATAGTTGATACTAGTAACCCTACCATTGCTATTACATATAAGCGATCTGACAGTGACATAGAAATAAGTGCCGCACATATCGCCACATTTAAAGCAATCATTGCCGCATTTTTAGTTTCGGCATAGGAAAGCCAATAGTTTACTCGCTCTAACTGCTTTTCGAAAAAGGAAATATAATCGATCATCCTCGTCAATCATCCTTTCCAAATAAATCATTCCATTTTTCAAAAACTATATTTGCTGTATTATGAAAGTCTGTAACTGCGTTTTCCTCCGCAATTTTCTCCAGTTCCTCTTGCTTCACCCATTTTATACTACTATGTTCGTCATTTTGACGATATTGGGCAATAGCTTGTGGATTCTTTACTTTTGCAACAAAGATTATTCCTTTTTTCGTTGCTCCTGCATCTATAGGTACCTCATAAATTGCAAGCGGAATAGGTTGCTTTTCATCTCGACTCTCGTCTAAAACCAATTCAATATCAACACCAAATTTTTCGCTGTAATACTCTTTAATGGTATCCGCAAGATGCTGACTTCCACGCGCTTTTGCGCAGCCAAATTCCCACTTTCCACAATTTTCTTCTTTTGCGTTTCCGCGTTTACAAATTAGTATCTTCTTATTTTCTATGTCACAACACACAACAGCACAATGGAGTTTTAACGGTGCCGGTCTATCATCACCGTTTTTTATCTGTACATTTCCTCCCATAATATTTTTCAGGTATTCTATTTTCCCTTTTAGATTTCTATCTACACATATTTTCTTGCACATTGTACGAACTTTATACATTTGAGAGGCTATAATTTCCTGATTATCCTTTCTACGCTGCCGAGCTATATAGCGCTCCACTAATTCGTTCCCATCAGCTTCATCATAATAAAAACTATCTTTGAAATCTAAAATTTCCTCATCTGTACCCGAAAGTTCATTTGCTTCTTTTAACGTTTCTTTCTTATAATACCAAATAATCGGATAAAGCGCCCTATTCCATACTCCCTTTAGCTTTGCATAATCTATAATGTAAAATAAATTTTCGGCTTCCTTCTCCAAAAACTCTGCAATCAAACATACCAACTCAAAACTCACAATAAGCCTTCTACGTTGTGTATACGCTTTCAATCGAAATCCCGTATCGATATCTCGTCCTAAATATTCAACAATAGGTATATTTGATCCATCCGATTCATACTCTGTCTGAATATTATCATAGGGTGATTTCATCTCTTCACTAATTGCCGCAATCCATGCAGCAGCCTTAATTGATAATATTTCTTGGCTTTTTAGTACTTCAATCTCCGCCTTTTGAAGCTTCTGTTCTTCTAATGTATTAAAAAACTTTCCTGTTCGGATTGATAGCGATACGCGCTGTGTTATTCTAAAAATAGCATCAACAGCTGGATACAGTTCACGTTTATCTATAATTTGATAAACAAAAACCATCTCATCGCCAATTACACGCCATAGCGAAGCTCCCTGCAAGTCAGCTTCCCTTTGAACACATCGGCGTATATAGTCGAGTAGCCCTTTGATAATTATAGGCCAGTTTACGGTATTTGCCTTGTAGACTGTTGAGTTCACAATATCAAACGAAAAGAACAGTTTTGCCACTGGCACAACTGGTTGCTTTTCCATAGACAGAAATCCCTGTTGCTGTTCATAACAGCAGCAGGGACTTCTGTCTTTTCATCATTATCCAATAATATGCTAGAATTCGCCATTATATAAGATACCCCAAAAATTTTCCTCTATTTCCTGCTGCCGCATTAGATACATGAAAATAATCGGCGATTTCTGAAATACATACCTTACCGTCATCCGTCTTATTTCTTAGCAGTTCGGACAGGTACTCTTTCTGAGGCATGAGAAGCGCAGCAGCAAATTCGTTTGCCTGATACTCTTGCTCTGATGTTCCAAAGCGTCTATAGATAGTATCATTCTGCTGTGACCAAAGGTCTGGGTCTACGCCAAATCCCATATGCAAAAACAAATGTCCCAATTCATGCGCAACCGTAAAAGCTTTTCGCCCCTCACTTTGGAAAGGCGAAATCACAATAGAAAAACTGCTTTGATCAACTTTTCTTATTGTTCCATCGTAAAGATCATCTAAATCCGCTTTTTCCACGATTTCACCGCCAATCTTTTTCACAACGTCTTCAATGTTGTCAATTGGAATAGTTATTCCGTAGGCATCTATCACAGCCTCTGCAAGATTATCGATGAAAATTCTTGTGCTAGAATCCATCTCTATGCCTCCTTCCTTTATCTAAAATTGTTAATATAATATTATACACCTTATATTCGCGAAACTCAAGTTTTTCTCCAAAATTCAGACCTTTAACGAATTCTTTTCCGCTGTTTTATTAAAATTGTACATTGCCATTCTCGATACAATACTTATATATCTTGTTCTTAACGGTCATCCTTTACGCTTTCTGAATACCATGCACAGGGCACTGCCTTTGCAATCTAGGCAGTATAGATGAAGTGCCCTGTGGGAGAAGTTCCTACCAATTATATGTGACAACCGCAATCTCCTTGATATAAATTATTGTTTCTCTATTTGTCTCTTATTGCTTTTTCTGGTTTGTTTTCGATGCAGCGTCAGCACTAGTCTCCAGCATTTCCGTCACCACATGGTTCAGCTCTGCCGCTCCCTTGCCGGTGATCGCAGGCCGTCCCGTCTGCTGTTCAATTTGCTTCCGCGCTTCACCTGCAATCGAACCGCCGCGCCGCGCTACATCACGGTTTTGCTGTAAGCCTTCCGGTTGCTCGGTCTGGGAGATTTCTTTTGTGGACACTTCTGCCAGCATATTCAGCACCAATTCCAAGGTACTCATGTTATCCCGCTGGCTTTCCTTTTTCAGCCCTTTCAGGTTCTTATATTGCCGGGTACTCATACCGCTCCACGCGCGGGTGATTTCATCGGTCAGAATCGCATACTCTGCGTTTTTCTCGATGCCGCGGTCTTTCCATTCATCCGTCAGTTCCTTGCGGGCTGATATTGCCTGCAAGCGCTGATTGATCCATTCCCGCGTGTACCCTTTCCGTTCATAGGTAGAAACCAAGCGTTCCGCAATGCGTTCCGGGTCCAGCGTTTCCTCTATGCGCTCCCGCCCAACTTGCGCTAGCCACAATTTCATCGGTTCCGCCTTGGGGGATGGGATGGACTGGATGATGCGAAACAGCTGCTGTGTGTTGGCTACGTCTGTTTTGTAGCGTTTGCCGTCCTTGGGGGATTTCAATTTCAGTTGGTTACAATCTGTTACCAACTGACTGCCCTCGTCTTTCAGCCTCTTTTTGGTGACTTTCCAGTAGTTACGCGCCGTGTCATAGTCCTTTGCATCAGTCAGCACGGATACCACATCCACAACAGAGAAATACCATTCTTCGTTTTCCTCGTCCCACGCGGTACGAATCGCCTGATCTTCAAAAAGCTGAAGCTGTTCGTTTTCATTCATTATAAGGTCACCCGATTTCCAAGAAATTTCCTATTAATAGGATAGCAAATTTCACACGGATTATCAAGAAAAACTCTCCATGTTTTTAACTCAAACCAAGCATCTTACATTTTATGTTTCCGTCTTTGTACATCTTCAAATATTTCTTTTGATACAATCGGCTCATGCGCATTTTCCACCAGAAACATACTCTGCTCGCCACAATTCTTCTTTTGTTTTCCGGTCAGGAAATCAGGTGTGCAGGTCTTTTGCAGTAAAAGGTTTCCCATGTACTTTTCATTGCTCAGCATACGGTCTATTGTGGATGTACTCCACTCAGATTTTCCGGTGACAGTCTTTATGCCATTTTCCTCCAGATACCGTTTGATTTTGCGAACTCCATAACCCGCTAAATACAGCGAGAATATCTTCCTCACAATTTCAGCCTCTTCCGGTACGACTACCAGCCTACCGTCTTCATCCTTAGTATAGCCTAAAAAGCGCGTATGGTTTAGTACAGCTTTTCCACTGCGCATTCGCTGACGGATACCAAACTTGATATTTTCACTTTTCGCAGCGCTTTCTTCCTGTGCTGCCGCAAGTAAAATTGATAGCAACACTTCGTTGACTTCCATTGTATTGATTTGTTCTACATCGGACAGCATTGCAATATTCATCTTTTTCAGTCTCCTTATCGTTGATAATGTTTCTACTATATTTCTTCCAAACCGACTTAATGACTTAACCAGAATTAAGTCAAATCGATGCTTTTGGGCATCCTTTAGCATTTCAATATAACCATCACGCCCTTTTCTCCGTGTTCCCGACCTGACATCCTTATAAATTTTATAAAGTTCCCAATCATGATTTTCGTTTACTAATTTTTCAAAATACAGTTCCTGCATTTCAAGGCTTTGTAGCTGCTCCGGTGTGTTTTTACTTACTCTGCAATATACGGCCACTTTCAGAATCTTGTGCTTGGTTTTCTTGTTGCCCTCAATTCTTGGTAAAATTACGCGTATCTTTTTCTGCATAAAAAATTCCCCATGTTAACTATAACATGGGGGAAACACTGTATAAAGTAAAAATAAAAGCTACATTCAAAATCAACTTGAATGTAGCTTTTAACATGGTTGCGGAGACAGGACTTGAACCTGCGACCTCCGGGTTATGAGAAATCTAAAATTTGTGCGTTAGGGTGCTGTTTTGTTGGGTTTTGTTGTATTGCGTACCAAGGCTCAGAATGGATTTTGTCCCATGTGTACAAAGGAGTGCTGCATGGTGCTGACCCGTTCCAACTTCTTTTGGGGGCAGTTTTGGGGGCAAATCTGCTAGACGGATTCTCACCAACACCGCTCAAATAAATGCGCAGCTTTGGTTCCATTGAGAAATGCAGATACCTACATCGCAGGGTTCTCGTAAGTGAAAAGCTCAAAGAATCAGTATATAAGTTTTATCCTCCAGCAAGAAGTTGTACGCAAACCCACTCCACGCCATCCTCGCACACCGCCCCTGTCGCCGCGAGAAATGCCCCTGTTTGGGCGCGTTCACAACGTGTCGGCACGGTACTCATCCAGCCAAATATCGCCCAAAATCCCCGCTTTCCAGAGATTTTTTGTTTCACCACAAAGGCATTTACCTAGACTGGATTTCCCTGTACAGGTAAATCCAACACAAATAAATACTAAATAAATAAAATACTAAGATACTATCGTATCCTATCCGTAAAACCGCAAAAAGTTGGATTTCTCCCACTTTGGTTTTGCAGCTATGCGTACAACTTAACACTAGAGAGTACAACTTACGATTGCACCGAGCCAATCCGATGCGGTATAATTTATTTACCCCATCAGCGTCTGTCCAAAGCATAGACCGACATGACAAGAATCAGAGCCGTCATCAAGTCAACAAGCGACACGGACTTGATGTGAGAGACGCGGAAGCCTGCAGTCATTGTTAGAATACCGCCGCAGACGGAGAGATTGGCGAGCATCGTGGGCAGGTGTTCTTTCAACATTTTGGGCAGGACTTTGCTCAACAATGTGCCTAGCATACTACCTAGCAGCACCGTGCAAGAATGCTCTCACCCACAAAAAAGGCACTACCGTTCTCAGGCAGTGCCCCAGTGCTTATTGTAAGCAATTACATCGTAAACTGGATCGCGCAGAAGGCCGCGTAGATAGCCAGCAGGATAATACCCTGTGCGCGGTTCATCTTGCCCTTGACGAGGGCGGGCACGGTCATGATGAGCATGACGGCCAGCATGACCGGCAGATCGAGCACCAGGCTCGAGTTAATGCCGAAGAGCGTCGAGCCCTGCGGGATGGTGAACGGCGCCAGCGTGACGGAAACACCGCTGACCAGCACAAGGTTGAAGACGTTTGCGCCGACGACGTTGCCGACGGACAAATCGCTGTGACCCTTGATAAGGGAGGTAATTGCCGTGACCAGCTCCGGCAGAGAGGTGCCCAGCGCGACGAAGGTCAGGGCGATGACGCTCTCGGGCACGCCCAGCGCCTGCGCAATCAGCGTACCGTTATCGACGAGCAGGTTCGCACCGACGGCGATGACCGCTGCGCCGACGACCAACAGGATCAGCGTCTTAGGCAGGGGCATCAAATCCTCTTCCTCGGCGTGCTCCTCGGCGGGGGCGTTCTTCATCTGCCGGACGTTGGCGACCATGTAGGCCACGAACATGGCCAGCATGATAAAGCCCATCGGGCGGGTAAATTTACCAAAGCCGTAGGCAGCTACGCAGTAGATGGCGGCAGCGATAAAGAAGAAGATGACCGGCGTTTTCAGCGTCTTAGGGTCAACCTTGCCGGGGCGGACGGCAATCGTGATGGCGGCAATCAGCGCCGAGTTGCAGATGACCGAACCGATGGCGTTCCCGTAGGCGATCTCGCCGTGGCCGGACACAGCCGACATCGTGGAGACCATGACCTCCGGCAGCGTTGTGCCGATGGAAACGACCGTCGCACCGATCAGCAGCTCCGGCAGGTGGAAACGCCGTGCCAGCGCAGATGCGCCGTCCACGAACCAGTCGCCGCCCTTAATCAGGAACAGCAGACCGACGATAAAGAGTAAAACAGGTACTAACATACTTTTCCTCCATGTTTCTATTCTTCGCGTAAAGCATGCGCCGGTCGCGGCGCATCACTGCGAAACGTCTTCAGCACGGACAGCCCCATAGGCAGTGCCAGCGCAAAGGCCAGCAGATCCGCGGCGGGCTGGGCATACTCCACGCCCGCAAGCCCCAAAAGCCTTGGCAGGACAAAGACGACCGGAATCAAAAACAATCCCTGCCGCGCGGCAGCCACCACCGACGCTTGCCACGCCATGCCGATGGTTTGCAGCAGCATCGTACACAGGATGATCCAGACCGTCAGCACCAGCGTCAGGCACTGTGCGCGCAGCGCAGCCGTGCCGATGACCACGACATCGGCGTCATCCCGGAACAGCCGGATCAGCTGCGGCGCAAAGGCGAAGCCCAGCACCGACAGCGCCGCCACCGTGCCACCGCCCAAGCGGATGCAGAAATAGAACGCCTGCCGCACACGGGTGCGCTTGCCCGCGCCGTAGTTTGTGCCGCACACCGGCTGGAAGCCCTGCCCAAAGCCGATAAGCGCCGAGTTTGCGAACATTGAGATACGGTTCACAACGCCCATCGCGGCGATGGCGGCATCCGCCGACGCGCCGCCGTAATTACCTGCGGCCAGATTCAGCAGCACAGTGGCAATGCTGCCCACGCCCTGACGGCAGAGCGACGGCACACCGCCCGTGAATATCTTGTAAAAGTAATGCAGTTGCGGGGTAAAGCGGCTTAGCTTTACCTTGATGGCCGCGCAGCGGCGGTTGAGCACCAGTAACACCACAAAGCTGACAAGCTGGCTGACGGACGTTGCCCAAGCCGCCCCGGCCACGCCCATTCTCAGAAATCTAAAATTTGTGCGTTACAGTGCTGTTTTGTTGGGTTTGGTGGTGTTGTGTACCAAGGGGCAAAACGGATTTTGTCCCATGTGTACAAAAAGGTGCTGCATGGTGCTGACCCGTTCCAACCCCTTTTGGGGGCAGTTTTGGGGGCAAATCTGCAAGGCGGATTCTCGCACACTCCAATCAAATAAATGCGCAGCTTTGGTATCATTGAGAAATGCAGATACCTACATCGCAGGGTTCTCGCACAGGAAAAGCCAACGAGCCAGTATATAAGTTTTACTCTCCGGTAAGAAGTTGTACGCAAGCACTTTGTGCGTAGCATAATTTAATCACAAGCAAACTTCGACACTACAACAAAACCACATGCGTACAGGTTCCATACTCAGAACTTCCAACTTACACAGTATCAATATGATAGGTCAATTTTTGCAGGTCAGCCTGCAGACAGGCGGTGTGGCCATCGTGCTTCCACTCTATCGTAAGGACATGACCACGACTCTCAATGGAAACATCTGCCCCCGGCGCAAAGGCCGGACAGTTGCGGCGCAGGCGTAGCAATTCCAGCTGCTTTTTCACGACCGGCTTTTCCAGTGCCTCGGCAATCTGCACTTTCGTCAGATTTGTACGGTTGATTTCTTTGTGGCCGCCCTCGCCTGCACGGGCCACAGCATCGTAGTCATTTTTTCCCGCAAACAGGTCCAGATACCACACTTGCGGCTTACCCGGCATGAACATCTGAATAGCCCGCGCCATCAGAAGCTTGGCATCGTTCTCGCCCAAGGCACTGTAATAGGTGGCGTTGACCTGATAGTATACATTTTTCTGGCCGTGCAGGTTCTTCACCATGCCGCCCCGCGAAACAATCAGGTCGATCAAACTTTGGATGCGTTCCTCCGGCAGCAGGCCCTTTAAATCCAGCATCGGGATGCCGTCGTGGCACCCCAGCATGTTCACGGTCAGGATGTGCTTGTCCAAAATTTCCTGCGCCCAACCGGCCAGCGTGTCGGCATTGCCCCGCTCCAAGGCGTCAATCAGCAGCCCCGGCAGGAAGAAATCGTATACAGCGTAGCCCTTGGCGGCCAATTTCTCATAGACTTTCTCACTGTAGGAGGCGTGGATTTCCGGCAGCAGCGTCACGCCGTCGGCGTCGGCCAGCATCTGCAGCCGCGCCAGAATGTCCCAAGTACCCGGCTCGTTCAGGAAGTTGTGCTCCCCCACCGCCTTGTGGGCATAGGCGAAGGCATCCAGCCTCACAATGCACGCGCCGTACCCGGCCAGCGTGTGCAGCGTGTCGCTGTAAAATTCCCACACGAGCGGCGAAGCAACATTCAAATCCATCTGCCCCAAATACCTGCGGCGGGATTCCAGCAGGTCGGTCAGTTTGCTGCGCAGCAGCTCCCAGCGGCCCAACTCCAGTTCCGCCGGGCGCTTGCCCGCCTTCAGCTGGATTTGCAGGCTTTCGGCCAGGGCGCAGGCGGATTGGTACTGCATGCCCAGGGCCGCCACCAGTTCCCGCGCATCGGGACATGGGTAGTCGACCTGCTGGTAGAAGGTGTTCCAGTAGGGCTTCTCAGTGCCGTCGGGCATCCTCACCATCAGAATGGGCAGCCCCGGTTTGCGGAAAAACATCTTATGCAAGTACTCCGGTGCCGGCTGTATATATCCCCCCGGCATCATCTCGCCGCAGCCTGCCCAGAACGCGTTCCAATCTATGAAGAAGTCCTTATACTTCGACGCCTCGCCGTTTTTCAGTAAATCCTGGAACTGCGGCGAAAGAACCGAGGCATGATTTAGGATAAAATCCAGCTTAAGCTGCACGCCCAAAGCACGGATGCGCTCCAAATCCTGCGGCGTCGCCAGCAACTCGTTCAAACTGTAGTCTACAACCGAAAAGCCGCGGTCGAGATCTGTGTTGAAAACACTGGGGAGAATATAAAACGCACCGAAAGCATCTTTACAGCTGCTTTCCAGCAAATCTGCAATGTCACTTAACGTTCCGCCCAAACTGTCCGGGTAAGCGTTCAGCATCGGCGTCAGAGACAGCTCATCTTTTTTCGCATTTGCCACCATGTTCACCTCCCTTGTGCAGCAGCGTAGGCTGCCGTGTCGACCATCGTGCCGTCCCGGTTCTGGATCAGATCCGCATCGCAGGCACGGCGGTTCAGCATTGCCTGCTCAATTTCCAGCACCATTGTTACAAAGGGGCTGTCGGCCCCGGCGTCTCGGCTGCGGGCCACACGGCAGGCGCGGGTCTCCTCCGGCGTGCTGTTAAAAAACACTTTCAGATTGGCATTTTTCAGGTCGGCGCTGCCTGCATGGGTCCATTCCAGCAGCAGCACATCCACATCTGCGACATCCTTCGGCTCGTACCAGCGCTCCCACTCTTTACGGCCCATACGCTTAAGCCACAGCACCGGCGCACCGGCACGGAACTGCGCCAGCACTGCGTTCAGTGCGTCGTAGTCCTGCTCGGCAGTCCGGCCCAAATATCCCGCCAGCGCGGCCCGCCCTCCCTGTTGGTAGATTTGCATCCATGGGTATGCCGCACATTGGCGCGGGTCGCTGTCGGTTCCGGCTTTTTGCAGCGACTGTAGGGCGGCGAACCGTTCGGGGGTGTATGCCCCGGCGGCAAGCAGCGCTTTCAAGCCCACACTGCGGAAGATTGCCAGCCTCTCCTCGTCGTTGTGCTCGGGGATGCGGCGGGGATAGTTGTCGCCAGAGAGCACATACCCGGTCAGGCCGACCTGGGCCAGGGCCTCCCGCAGAGCGACGGCCCCACTGGTCTTGCCGGAGCCGGACCCGCCGCTGATTGCGATAACGAGTTTCGCAGGGATGTATTCCCCGTATTTTTCTTCTAATTTAGCGGCCAGGTGGGGCAGCAGCTTTTCTACCCGGCGGCAGACCGGAGCCGTAATGCGCACCGTGTCGCCGGGCATATCGCCGCCCTGCACCTTCTCCTGCGGCGTCAGGGTGATAGCCTGACGCTGCAACGCCTGCCAGCAGGCGCGTTTTTCCGGGCTGAGCATAAGAGCCTCCTTACCAAAAATGCCCTGCGGCAAAAACCACAGGGCAATGATGCGGGTTATCAACGGTTGCAGGGCATTTCGGGGTTATCCTCCGCACCCTTGCAGACCTTAGCGCCGCGAATCCATGCTTCGTCGACGCAGACATACTTGATGCGGACACGACGACCCCACGCATAAGCTGCGTGAATGCTGCCATCCTTGCTCTGCATCATGACAGGGTACTCATAACGGCGGTTGTTCACATCATTCCAAGGGCCAATGAAGCCTTCACCGTGCTCCACAATGCGGCGCCACGGCCATGTTTTGCCACCATCCTCCGAGATTGCCATTGCCACAGGGCATCGCTGGTCGGGCCAGACGGTACGGCTACCATCCTCATTGAAAGAGACATCATTATAAATGATGGCAAGTGCGCCGCTCTGCAGCTTGATGGCCGAGATACTGGCGTTGTTGTTGCGCAGCGGGGTGGGTACCGGCACGCTCCATGTTTCGCCGTTGTCATTGGATTCCGAGCGGTAGATATGGTCGGCTGCACGGCTGCGCAGCAGGCAGACCAGTTTGCCGGGTTCCAGTTCAATAACATTGCCGTGAACACGGCCACGGCTTTCGGGGATCTCCACCCCGCGCCATGTCTTGCCCTGATCATCGGAAATCTGGATAACCGTCACGTCGCTGCCCAAACGGGTACCGTCCAGCGCACAGATAAAGTTGTTGAAGATCCAACGCCCGTTGGAAAGCACCTGAATCTTCTGGCGGCAGAACGAGCCGGGACGGGTAAACATAGCCTCCGTGGGGCCCCATGTGCGGCCCCCATCGCGGGAAATTTTGCGGCGGATCTCTGCCGTGCCCTGCAGGCTGTCGTCACTGTTGTCATCAGGCTTTTTAGCCGCCTGTGCCGTGTACATCAGCCAAATGTCACCGTTGGGGTTTTGGAACAGTGAGGGGTTCTGCTCACTGCGGGTCGGGTCATCCGAGACAATGACCGGCTGCTCCCACTGTTCGGCGTCGGCAGGCAAGCGGGCCACCGCAATGCTGATGTCGGCGTTTCCCTCACGGGAACCGGCAAACCAGCAGCAGAGCAGATCGCCGTTTTCCAATTCCAGCAAATCAGGTGCATGGCAGCTTTTCCATGGGTTGGGGATAAGGGATTCCACCATATCAACGGCGGTGTCACGGTAGAGTTTGCCGTCATCACCCAACGTTGGCAGATCAATAATATTACGTGCCATTTGTCAATCCTTTCTCAGCCCTTGACGGAGCCGATGAGAATACCTTTCTTAAAATACTTCTGAACGAACGGATACACACAGATGATGGGCAGCATTGCGATGAAAATCGCGGCTGCTTTCAGATTTTGCTGATTCAGCGTAACGCCGTCCAGCACCACATTTTTGAAAGTTGTTCCGGAGCTGCCATCTGTAATGACAACACTCTTCAACACCTGCTGGATCGTCTTGATGGCGTCGTCTTTCAAATAAATCTGCGGGATAAGGTATTGGTTCCAGATGGATACTGCGTAGAACAAACCTGTGGTCGCCAGCACAGTGGGGGAAAGCGGCAGGAACACTCGGGTCAGGATCTTGATGTCGTTTGCACCGTCCACAACGGCAGCCTCTTCCAGTTCGTTGGGGATGCCCTCCAAGAATGTCTTGGTGATGATGAGGAACTGCGTGTTGATCGCGCCGGGCACGATCATGACCCACGGACTATTGACAAAGCCGAACTGGTTGTAAATGATATACTGCGGAATGATACCGGCATCAAATACCCATGTAATGATGAACAGGGACATCAGCCAGTAACGATGTTTAAAACGTGGCCGGCTGAGCACGTACGCCGTAACGTAGGTGCAGGCTACCGCCAGCAGTGTCCCCAGCGCAGTATATAAAAAAGAGTTTCGCATACCGGCGAACACATTGAAGCGCGGGTTTGTCAGAATATAGCCGAAAGCTTTCAAGTTGAAGCCCATCGGTAAGAAAGTCATTTCGCCGCGCGCCAGATAGGTGCCATCCGTGGTAGCCACAAAGAACACATACAGGAACGGATACACACAGCACACTGCCACCAGCAGCAGGATTGCACTGTTGATATAATCAAACGTCGCCAGCCGTTTGAGATGGGACTTGGGCCGCTTACTCATAATAGCCTATACGCTCCTTTCTCAGAACAGACGTGCGTCACTGACTTTATCGGCAATCTTGTTGACGATGAAAACCAGCACAAAGGCAATAATGGACTTCAATACATTGACCGCGGTGCCGTAGCTGTAATCCGGGAAACCCGTAGACTGGAATGCAATGCGATAAACATACGTCTGGATCACATCAGCCGTGGCATAAGTGCCTGTGTTATACATCAACAGGATACGATCCAAGTTGACGGAGAAGATATTGCCGACACTGATGATAAGCATCGTGATAACAGAAGTAGAAATACAGGGCAGTGTAATGCGCCACATTTTGGTCCAGCGGGATGCGCCGTCAAGCTCTGCCGCTTCATACAAAGTGGGGTCAATGTTCATCATGGCGGCAATATAGATAATGGCCGAGTAACCGAACGTCTGCCAAATCTCCAGTATCACGTACAATGGCCGGAACCATTCCGGTTTTGCCATAAAGTTTGTGGAAGTACCGCCCAGCTTGGTGATCAGGATATTGATCAGACCCGATGTAGGGGAGAGCAGCGTATACATGATACTGACCATAACGGCTGCCGAGATGAAATACGGCAGAAAGCTTAAAGACTGTACCGTACTGCGCACCCACTTGGTACGAACTTCGTTTAGGAAAAGCGAAAATATAATCGGGATTGGGAATACAACCACCACGGACAGGAACGCCAGAATGATTGTATTTTTGGTGATTTTCCAGATATATGGATCCTGCAAAATGCGCTTGAAGTTTTCAAACCCCACCCACGTGCTGCCGAAAACGCCTTTGGCTGCGGAGAAATCCTCAAACGCAATCACCATTGCACCAACCGGTCCAATCTTGAACAGAATCAGCAGCAGGAAACCCGGTATCATTAGAAGATACAGCTGATAATTTTTGATAATATCTTTTTTTATCCGCGCACCGAGGGATGCTTTCGGCACGGCAGGTACCGCCGTTTGTGCTTTGCGCTTCGGCATGGTGATTCTCCTTTCACTTTACCCCGGCAACCCCGCCCGCATGGCAGTTTTCCGTGTCGGGCAGGGCTGATTGTTCAGGGTATTACCTTTGTCAAGGCATCAGGCGCCGTACATTGCTTGGTAAGCTGCCAGCTGGATTTCTTCAATGCGGGACAGGCCCAGATCATTCATTTCCTGCTGGAAAGCTGCCCAGTTGTCAGGAGTCAGCTCACGGGTGCCGTCGATGAACTGCGCAATGCCAGACATCTGTGCATCGTACACAGAAGCGAGCAGGTTTGTAACTTCCTTGCTCTGGTCATCGGTGAACTTCAGAACATAAGAGGTACCCAAGTTTTCATCTGTAAACAGGCGTCCGGTCGCCTCAGCGATCAGAGGCGCATTCCACTTGAAGAAGGCTTCGTTGTCAACGGGCTTGCAGACGGTAAAGCGGTCACTCAGGAAACTCCAGCGCTTCTCACCGGCAGGAGTAGCCTCTTCAGTCTGATAATCTACGATAAATTCCTTATCACCGTTGGTATCCTTAAAGCTTTCGCCCTCGACACCGTAGTTGGCGAGGATCTCGCCTTCCTCAGAGTAGAAATAATCGATAAAGGTCAGAATCGTCTTGATTTTGTCTTCGCTGCAGTTGGCGTTAATGGCGGTGACGCACTCATCGTTGTACTTCATGCTGACGGTCATCTTCTGCGGGTTGCCGTTATCGTCCTTGATGAAGTTCAGAACACCCATCTGGTAGTTGGGGTCGTTGTCGGGGCCGCCGTTCTCCATAAACCATTCGGCGCGGTTGTAGTAATCGTAGAAAATACTGCCGTTGCCGTTGAGCATGGCAGCCTCCCAGTCGGCCTCACCGAAAGTACCTGCGACCCATTCGGGTTGGATCAGGCCCTCGTCGTACCACTTCTTCATGGTCTCGACCATCTTGTAGGCGCCATCGTTCATAATGTCGATGGAGCCATCCTTGTAGTGGCCGTTGATATAGATGCCGTTGGACTCGGTAGAGGAGATATTGCTGGCTGCGCCGAACCACGAGGCAAAGCGGATGGCGGTGTCACGACCGGTCAACGGGTAGTAGTTGGGGTTGTCTTTTCCGTAGTAGGCTTTCAAAGTTTCCAGTGCCTTGGTAAAGTCATCGATGGTGACGATGGAGTCAGGGTCAATGCCCGCCGCCTTGAACTGGTCAACGCGATAGCCGATCAAATCTGCAAAGATGGGGGTCTCTTTGCACAGACCGTAGATATGGCCGTCCTTATCGGCGACAAGCGCCTTGTAATCGGGATTGTCATCAATGTACTTCTGCAGGTTGGGGGCATACTTCTCAATGTAGGGTGCCAAATCTGCGAACACGCCCTGCGGGCCGTAGACACTGGTTTGGGCCAGTTTCGTCATAACCGCGTCAGGCAGGTCTCCGGAGATAACACGCTGGTCGATTTCAGAATAGACATCATTGAATTCTTCGGGACCAGAGATGTAGTCGACATGGATACCGGTACGTTCCTCAGCGACATCATACCACTTCAGTTCCTTGATCCAGTCCACGTAGGTAGAACGCATAAACATGGTGTAGGTGTTGTCCCCATCGCCGGAAGATTCCGTCGAGGAGGCAGCGGCAGTACCGTCACCTGCGGAGGCATTCGTAGAGGCGGAACCGCCGCCGCAGCCGGTGAGGAGCGTGCCGACCATAGCAGTGGCCAGTACGGCAGCGCCGATTCGATTTGCGAGTTTCATTTTTGTTTTCCTCCTTATAAATGGTTTTCTCTTTATAATATCCGTTCGCTTTCAGCGGTTGGCTGCAAAACGGACAGCATATTCAATAGCATTTTTCAGGCTCAGCTCATTCGCCTTGCCTGTACCGGCCTGATCGAAGGCCGTGCCGTGGTCGACGCTGGTGCGGATGATAGGCAGTCCCAGTGTGATGTTTACCCCTTCCACTGCGCTCCACGACTGTTTTTCCCTGTCATAGACAAAGCCGACGACCTTGAGCGGGATGTGGCCTTGGTCATGGTACATTGCCACGACGATGTCATACCAGCCACCGATTGCCTTCGAGAAGATCGTGTCCGGCGGGATAGGTCCCTGGGCGTCGATCCCCGCGATGCGCGCCGCCTCGATGGCCGGAGCGATCTCGTCGATTTCTTCCCGTCCAAAGAGACCGCCCTCGCCGCAGTGGGGATTGAGGCCCGCCACACCGATGCGGGGTTTTGCGATGCCCATGTCCCGGCAGGCTTTATCTGCAATGCGGATGACTTCCAGCACCCGGTCCTTCTTGACCCGGTCGCAGGCCTCCCGCAGGGAAACGTGGGTGGAAACATGCACGACCCGCAGGTCCTTGTGGGCAAGCATCATCGTGTAGTGTTCGGTGCCTGTGTAGTGGGCGTAGATTTCCGTGTGGCCGGAGAAGTGATGCCCGGCCAGGTTCATGGCCTCTTTGTTCAGCGGGTTCGTGACGGTGGCATCCACCTTGCCGTCCATGGCAAGTTCAATGACCTTGCGCACATACTGGAAGGCAGCGTCCCCGGCAGCCGCGCTGACCTGACCGATGGCGAAATCTTCCGGTTTGAGCAATCCCATGTCAAGAATATCAATGGTACCATGCTCGTACAGCCCCTCGCTGGGGTCGGCCACGGGATGAATGGTGCATTTTGCACCCACAAACCCGCAGGCTCTTTCTAAGATAGCCGCGTCTCCCACGACCAGGGGCTTGCAGCTTTCATACACTTTGGGGTCCTGCAGCGCCTTTACCGTGATCTCCGGCCCGACGCCCGCAGGGTCACCCATTGTAATACCTAAAATCTTGCGCATGGCTGCCTCCTTTAGCAAAGGCCGTTGTCACGGCAGGTTTGCAGTGCCTTGCGCAGGGCGTCCAATCCCGCCGGGGACAAGCTGTTGAAAGGTGCGCGGCACAGTCCTACCGGATACCCCAGTTCCTTGACCGCCGTTTTGACGATGGTGTTGGGGTTGCCAAACTTAAAAATATCACGGAAAGGACGGATGCTGTCCTGTGCCCTGCGCGCCCCCTCAAGATCTCCGGCAGTGAACTTCTCGTAGATGCTCACCATCGTGTGAGGAAAAACGTTGGCACAGCCTGCGATGGCGCCTTTGCCTCCCGCCAGCAGTGTCCACAGGATCAGGGAATCGTTGCCGGACAGCACGGTGAACGGTTTATCGCCCCCGCGTGTTTTCTCGATATACTGCAAGATATTGTCAAAGTTACCGCTGGAATCCTTTGCGCCCACAATGTTTGCCACCTGAGACAGCTTTTGCACTGTGGCAGGGGCCAAAGCGTTGCCCGTGCGGGCGGGGATGTTGTACAGCAGGATCGGCATATCCACTGCGTTTGCAACCGTCTCATAATGCTGGATGAGTTCTTCTTGGGAGGCTGCAGCAAAGCTCGGCGTAATGATGGAGAGCACATCCGCCCCCAGTTCCTTGGCTTTTCGGGACATACGAATCGTATCACGGGTGCTGACGCAGCCTGTACCTGCGTAAACCGGCACGCGGCCGTTGACGGCCTTAACCGCCACACGGATGATCTCGGCTTTCTCTTCCTCGTCGAGGATATAGCCCTCGCCGTTGGTACCAAAGACAAAAATGCCGTGCACACCTGCGGCAATCAGCCGCTCGATCTGGTTGACAAGTTCCTCATAGTTGACGGTCTCGTCCTCGTGCATCGGCGTCAAAATCGGAACGATAATACCTTTTATCTCTTTCATTGTACGCTCCCTTTACAGAATCGCGCGGTAGAGTGCCTCAGCGTCTGCCGCTGTGACAGTGCGTGGGTTGTTCACCAGCAACCGCTGTACATCCATGCCAGCCTTTACCAGCAGAGGCAGATCGGTTTCCGTCACACCGTAAGGCTTCAGTGATGTGGGGATGTCCAGATGCTTTACCATAGCATCCATCTGATTGATGACCCAGTCAGCCTTTTCTGTGTCTGTGCCGGCTCCCATGCCTCCAACAGCATCATAAACCTCTGCAAATTTCTTGCTGCAGCAAGACTTATTAAACTGCATGACCGGCATCAGCATAATGGCATTTGCAACGCCATGCGGGATGTGGTACCGCCCGCCCAGCGGGTAGGACAGCGCATGCACGGCTGTGGTGCCAGAACAGGTGATGGCAACGCCTGCGTAGAAGGCGGCCTGCATCATTTTTTCCTTCGCGTCCAGCGCGTCAGCGTCGTCGCAGGCTTTTTCCAAATTGGCGAAGATGAGCCGCAACGCTTGCATCGCGAACAAATCACTGAAAGGGTTGGCCTTAGCAGAAGTATAACACTCAATAGCGTGGCACAGTGCGTCGATGCCGGTGGAAGCTGCGATTTTGCGTGGCAGGCGACGGATCATCTCGCCGTCCAGAATGACCGCATCCGCGATCATTTCGGGATTGACGATGCCGACTTTCAACTGTTCTTCGGGCACCGCCACGATGCTGTTGGGCGTTGCCTCAGAGCCGGTGCCCGCCGTGGTGGGGATCATAATGGTCTTGACAGTCTTTTTGCCGATACGCGGGTTTTTCAGTTGGTCGCGTACCGTGCAGCTGCCGTCCGCCGTGATGGAGGCCAGCTTGGCAATGTCCATCACGCTGCCGCCGCCGACGGCGACAATCAAATCTGCGCCGCTCTCACGGAAGGTATCAATGACCTGCTGGGCCTGATCGCAGGTGGGTTCGGCGGGCAGGGTGTCATACACCACATAAGGTACTGCCGCTTTGTCCAGTTCGGCCAGCGGGCGTTCCAGAACACCGGATGCCCGGATGCCTGCATCCGTAAAGACGGCTGCTTTTTTATGTCGGGCCGCCAGCGACTCCAACGCCTGCATGCCAGTCTCACCGCTAAATACCTGCTGCGGCATGGTAAGTTGATACTGCTTCATCATCTTCCGTTCCTTTCTGCAAATTCTGACGTATCCTGCTGAGCAGGTCCTCGTCTCCAAATCCGCCGGACTTGGAAACGATAATGCGGGAAACATGGGCGGCCATCGGTGCGGTGAAGAGCACTGCGCCCGGTGCAGCCTCGCCCAGGGGCGAAATTTCCGCCTCCGACAGCTGCTGCATAAAGCCCATCAGCGTATCGCCGCCGATGATCATCGGCAGATAGTTGTCTGCGGCGGGGCGTTCCAGCAGCAGCGCCATCAGCAGCCCCAGCTGTTCTGCGATCTGCCCGCGCAGTTGTTCAACCTCTGAGGTGTCCTCGGCAGTCTCGACGCCGCCGGTGTCAATCAGCACATCGCAGCGGCCTTGCATCTGCTGCTCGATCTGTGTCAGGAAATCCTGACCCGCCGGGCTTGCGAAGTAGTCTGGGGTAAGCTGTTCGTTTTGCAGCGATATACGGATGCCGCCGTGAGCTGCGCCGTACTCCAACTGCCGCTTTGTGATTGGGTTCAGGCTGCCACAGAGCACCAAGAGCGGGGCCTTGATACAGGGCAGGCGGATGGGTTCCCCCTCAAGCCCCAGGAAGGGCGGCAACGCCGCTGCAAATCCCGCACAGCCACCCAAGATTTTCAGGCTATTCGTGCGCTGCAGTTCCGTGCCAATGTACTGGAAGTCCATGGCGTTCTCGGCGTCGCAGATGACGATCTGTTGACCATTCTGCGGTGGAGGCGGCAGATTGCGGGGCTGGCAGGTGACGACCTCTGCCCGACAGTTTTTGAAAAGGTCTTTTATGTAGGGGGAGCGGACCGGCTCAAAGGGATCTTTCCCGAACACACTCTCATTGATTGGTACGCCGTCGATGTACTGGATGCCGCCCCGTGTCAAGCGATTCATCCGGGGCAACGCCGGTGCATAGTACGCAGCCGCCGCACCGCTGGCATCCAGCGCCGCCTGAAACATGGCGCCGATGTTGCCCCGCAGACCAGAGTCCGTTTTGATGTAAACGGTATCTGTTCCGCAGCGCAGCGCCTGCTGCACAAGTCCCAAGCAGATATTGTAGGCCTGCTGCGATGTCTTGTGGCGAACCTCCGCATCAATGACTGCAACATCTGCATGGAAGATTTCCTCAGGCACGGCAGCAGCGTTCACAGCCGCCACCCGAACGGAAACACAGCGGTTGGCAAACTGTACACCTGTATCCAGTGCGCCGGTCAAATCGTCCGCGATAACTGTCAGCCGTGCCATTTCTTCCTCCTACGTGTTCCATTTTGTTACATCTTGTTTTGCATCATTTGTACATTTTACCGCATCATTTCTGCCTGCGTCTCTCGGATTTGTCTAAATCTTACCATTATTGTCCCGTTTCGTCAACTGTTTTTGTTTCGCTTTTTGCTTTTTTGTGTTTCTTTTTGAAACTATTTTATTTTTTATGATTGACTTTGCAACACAAATCACTTATGATAAAGTTACAATTTCAAACAGTTAATAAAAAGGAGGGGGACCTCTACCATGCGCCCCATCAAAATTCTGGGTATCGCCCCTTACGAGGGTATTGCCAGCCTGATGCGGCAGGCTGCAGAATCTCGCGACGATTTGCAAATCGACGTACATGTCGGCAATCTGACTGCCGGCGCAGAGATTGCCGCCGCCCAAACTGCGCAGGAGGAGTACGACGTCATCCTCTCCCGCGGCGGCACAGCGGAGGCCATCCGCCGCTGTACAGATTTAAAGGTCGTGGACATCCCATTGTCTGTCTACGACATCCTGCGTTCTATCAAGCTGGCAGAGAATCACAACTGTAAATACGCCGTCATCGGCTTCCCGGCCATCACCCGCAACGCCACGTTTCTGTGCGAGGTACTGCGCTATAATGTGGATATTTATACCATCCACGACCAGAAAGAAGCCCGCACTATTTTGCAGGGGCTGGAGAATTCTGGTTGCCAGATGGTGCTGTGCGACGTTGTTACTAACTCATTGGCACAGGAATACGGCATTCCTGCCCTGCTCATCACCTCCGGTATTGAGAGTGTGGAGGATGCGCTGAACACCGCAGTACAGGAGGGGCTGGCCCGCCGTAAAGCGTTGGAGCTGGCGCAGTTTTTTCAAGACGTCATCCGTGCCATGCCCTATGACACCCTTGTCAGCGACGAGGCCGGACAGGATCTGTTCGTCTCGCTCTCCCCCGAGCTCCCCGACAGTGTGCTGGCAAAGGCACACTCAGCTATTATGCAGCGTACCGCCGAGCCCCACCGCAGCTGCCTTGAAGAGAATGGCATCCGTTATGCTTTGCAGAGCACCCCTATCCAAATGGAAGGGGCTCTGCGCCATGTCGTCACAATCGAAAAGAGTCGGCTGTCCATCCCGCTGGAAAAATACGGCATCGCCTACTCGGATCGCCAACAGGCAGTAGATACTTTCTTTGACAGTTTCTATGGCATTACCCAGTCTTTCTCCACCGCCAACCTGACACTGGAGCAATATTTGCAAAGCAATCGCCCACTTGTCGTTTACGGTGAACCTGGCACAGCCAAGCCCCAGATGGTGCGGATGCTCTACGCCAAAGGGCCGCTTTCTAACGCGCCGCTCATCAAGATTGACTGTGCCATGCTCATGCACCCCGGCTGGAAATATCTGATGGCGAGCGACCGTTCCCCCCTGATGGGTGACGGCTGCACCCTTATGATGAGCCATGTGGAGGCGCTGACTGACGAGCAGTTCAGTGAGTTGTTCTCCACCATAATGGCGCTGCATACGCAGGAGCGCAACCGGTTCTTCTTTGTCGCCAGTAGCTCCAGTTCCGGAACGATGCACCCCCACTATGCCCGACTGGTAGATATGCTGAACTGCCTGATGCTGCAAATGCCGCCGTTGCGCAGTCACCTGCAAGATATTCCGCGCTTGTCTGGGTTGTATATCAGTACCCTGAATATGCGCAACGCCCGTGCAGTCATCGGTTTTGAGCCGGAGGCGAACTTATGTATGACGGAGTACAGCTGGCCTGGCAACTACGACCAGTTCTGCCGCGTGCTGGACGAGTTGGTGCTGCACACGACGACGCCTTATATCTCCGTGGAAACCGTGCGCGACCAGTTGAAACGGGAACGTACCTTCTACCCCGGTGCCGTTCCCCAAACCCACGCTCTGCCCGTTGACCTAACGCTGGAAGAGATCGAGCGAATCGCCGTGCAACAGGCCTTGCAAGCCGAAAACGGCAACCAGAAACGTGCTGCCGAGCGCTTGGGCATCAGCCGCACAACGCTGTGGCGAATGCTGCAAAAGGAAACACCCCATCCATATAGAGGGTAATAGACACAACAAGCACCCTTCTGGAAGTCAAGCAGCAAATCCAAAAAGCCCTGCACCAATACAAGAACCCGCCCATTCCTACCAAACAGGAACAGATCATCGTACCAAACAACAGCGTGCTGGTACTCGTCAAGGCGAGCTGACTACGCTGACCGCTCCTATATTTACCTGCCAGCTGCGCAAAATTTATCCACAAAAAGTGCCCGGGCGGTTGAAAAGTTCAATCGTCCGGGCGCAGTCGTTTTGCCGTTTTGGGGTCATTTTGGGGTCATTTTGGGGTCAAAGTTACCAGCTTGTTACCACTTTTGCCATAATGCAGAAAAAAGCTCGTTGAAACTTGTCGTTTCAACGAGCTTTTGTTGGTTGCGGAGACAGGACTTGAACCTGCGACCTCCGGGTTATGAGAAATCTAAAAATCGTGCGTTACAGTGCTGTTTTGTTGGGTTTGGTGGTATTGCGTACCAAGGCTCAGAATGGGTTTTGTCTCATGTGTACAAAAGGGTGCTATACGGTGATGAACCGTCCCAACTCCTTTTGGGGGCAGTTTTGGGGGCAAATCTGCAAGACAGATTCTCATACGCACCGATCAAATAAATGCGCAACTTTGGTTCCATTGAGAAATGCGGATACCAATATCACGAGGTTCTCGCACAGGAAAAGCCCAACGAACCGGTATATAAGTTTTACTCTCCGGCAAGAAATTGTACGAAAGTACCACGCCACAGCAGCCCCACACACCACCCCTGTCGCCGCGAGAAATGCCTCTGTTTGCGCGCGTTCGCAAAGCGTCAGCACCGATGCCCGCCCAGCCATATACCGCCCCAAATTCCCTGCCTTTGGGGCTTTTTTGCCCAAGAACGGCTTTTCCTGTGCAGGCTTTGCCCAGACGGGTTTCACCTGTACAGGAAAAGCCTGCACAAATAAATACTAAATACTAAAAAAGCAAATACGAATCCTATCTTATCTGCAAAACATACAAATCCGGGCTTTGCCGCCGGAATCTTGCCGTGATGCGTACAACTTAATACCGGAGAGTACAACTTACGATTGCACTTAGGCACTTCCGTGCGGTATAATTTTCCTATCAGCCACACCGGTTGCATACTGTTGCGTAAGACGCAGAAAAATCCTGCTCGTAAGGCGACGGTTTCCGTGGCATCGACATAAACAAAAAGTGTCCGCACAGTGGGCGCTCAGTGAAATCTTTCTTGTTTTAAGGCGATACCGCATAATTCTAAGTGTCGCAGCCGCCGGAACGGTGCTTAAGCCGTAAGGCGGGAATTGTGCGGTATTGCCTAGATAAAAGGAGCTTTTATGAGAACCGTAGATCTTCTCTTTTTTATGGGGCAAAGTAATATGGCGGGGCGCGGGGAAGCCGCCCTTGCCCCTGTTGTCGCCCCCGGCATGGGGTACGAATACCGCGCCGTCACCGACCCCGACACACTGCACCCGCTGGAAGAACCCTTCGGTGTGAACGAGAACGACCCCGCTGGTGTGTATGAACCGGGCATGAAAACGGGGGCGATGGTGTCGTCCTTCGTCAATGCCTGCACCGCCCAAACCGGTGTGCCGGTGGTGGGCGTGTCCTGCGCCAAAGGCGGCTCTGCCATTGCCAAGTGGTTGCCCGGCACACCGTACTATCAGGATGCCGTGCGCCGCGCCCGCAAGGCGCGCGCCTTTTTGCAGGCAAACGGCTATCCCATCCGCCACAGCGCCATGGTCTGGTGCCAGGGTTGCACCGACGGCGACCTGCACACCCCCAAGGACGTTTACAAAGCCGACACCGAGCGCGTTCTGCACAGCTTTATGCAGGACGCAGGCGCGCAAACCTGCTTTTTGATCCAAATCGGCAACCAGCGCGATGAGCCGGAGCTGTACCTGCCCATGCAGCAGGCGCAGGAGGAACTGGCCGCCGAACAGGGCGACATCGTGCTGGTCAGCCGTCAATTCAAGACCTTCGCCGCAAAAGGGTTGATGAAGGATTGCTTCCACTACCTGCAGCCCGCCTACAACGCTGTAGGCACCGAAGCCGGCAGAAACGCAGCGGCCTATTGGAATCGCTGACAAAATACGAAAAAACCCAACCGCAAAACGGTTGGGCAATTTTTTTACTTTTACACAGTGTCGGTCATCCTGCGCAGATACCGCACATCGGCCGTATCGGCAGTCAGGATCACCTCATCACGGATGAGCGGGGCGGCGGGGGCGCACGCAGCCAAAAAGGCGCGGATGGCCGTATAGTCCATATCCCCCTCGCCCAGCGGCAGCAGCGTCTTGCTGCCGTCGGCCCCGATGCGGCAGTCCTTGACATGCACAGCGCCAAGCTGATTGCCGATGACCTCCAGCCAGCGGCTCCAGTGGGCAGCCTGATACGCCCTGTCCTGCCCATCCCTTGCACAGAACAGGTTGACAGGGTCAAAAATGACCCTGCAGTGGGCTTCGTCAGCGGCGGCGTCCAGCACCTCGCGCAGCAGCTCCGGCGTGCAGAGCGGGTGTACGTCCACCGATTCCACCGCAAACACGGCGTCAAGGCGGGCGGCCTCCTCGGTGATGCGGGCGATGCTGTCGAGCATCAGCGGGCGGCGGGCAGCCTTTTCTTCGTCCGTGCAGGGGCCCCACGCGGTCTCGCTGCCCACCATTTTGGCACCCAGCACCTTGGCATAGCCCAGTGTGCGCTTTACGGCATCCACAGCGGCGCGGCGGGCGTCCGCATCAGGGGCAGACAGGTCCTGATAGCAGCTCAGCACCGAAATTTCCACATCCTGCGCGGCAAAGGCCGTGCGGATCTCTGCAAGCTGTTCCTCGGTGATATGGGCAAAATCCGCAATGCCCGCAATGCCGCGGGGCATGGCCAGCTGGGCGCCGGTGTAGCCCTTGGCGTGCAGTACAGCGGCCAGTTCGGCGGCGGGCAGTTTGCCGTAATCATGGGCGCGGCATCCGATCCTTGTCATGATTCAGTCCTCCGTTCCCGCAATGCGGGGCAAAAATACAAAGTTGTGGCCGCTGTCCGGGTGGGCCTTCTGCTCCGGCGTAAAGCGTGCAAAGTGGCTTTCGGGGTCGGCGGCGATCCATGCGTCCAGCTCGGGGCTGTGCGCGCCCGGCTGGTGCCTGATGTTCACATTGGTGCGCGGCTCCTCAAGGTAGGAGAAAAGCACCCCCTCCTGCACACAGATGAGATGCCAGCGGTCCCCCTCGACCAACCCCTCGGTCACAATGCGCAGGTGATGCTCCATATAGCTGCACCAGCTGTCGGGCGGCAGCAGCGCAATGCGGCCGCGGCGGCGCTGGGGGCAGCGGCCCTGCTGCCAGTCGGCGGCGGTGGTGGGTACATCGTGGTAAAAATACGGCTGCATGGCGGCCCACGGGCGGGGTTCTGCCTCGCCCAGAGCGGGCGGCCACGGCAGCAGCGCCGCGTCCAGCGCGGGGCAAAGCCCCTGCGGCGTGAACGGGCGGTTCAGCCCCTCGGCATAAAAAAACAGGTGGTTTTCATACCGGAAAAGGCTTGCGGTCAGAATCCGCCCCTCCGCCTGTGCTTTTTGCAGCGCGGCGGAAAAGTCGGCAAAAGCGGTATCCTCAACCTCCCCGCCCAAAACGGCATGAAAGGAGCCGCGGCAGACGGCGGCATCGACCAGCGATGCAGGCAGCGTACAGGGCATAACATTCCTCTCCTTTATCTTGTGATTATTCTTTATTGTACAATGCCGGGGCAGCAAAAGATATGCGGCATAGTGCAGTATCCTTTGTGATAATTGCACTTTACATACCCCTGCTTCTGTGCTATGCTGAAGAAAGAATTCAGACAAAAAAGGAGCAGGAGCGATGGACTACAGTATCTTACGCTACGGCGCTGTGGCAGACGGTGTGACCAACTGCGCGGCAGCCATCCAACAGGCGGTCGATGCGGCCGCAGCGGCGGGCGGCGGGCGCGTTATCGTGCCGGCCGGGCGCTTTTTGAGCGGCTCCGTGCTGCTGAAGGACAATGTGGAGCTGCATCTGGAGAGCGGCGCGGTGCTTATCAGCAGCCTGAACCCCGCAGATATTACCCCGTTCCCGCAGGGCGGGGACGGCACCGACCCTGACGACACCGCCGACGGCTGGGAGGGCGGCTTCTTTTTGGGGGCCAGCCACGCCAAAAATGTGACCATCAGCGGCATGGGCACGATCTATGGTCAGGGCGACAAGGTGTTTTTGGACAAGAATGTGGACAACGGCTTCCACGAATGCCCGAAATTCTGCGAGGCGTTCCGCCCGCGCATGATGCTGTTTGAGGCAGTCGAAAACTTTACCGTGCGCGATGTGACCCTGCAGGACGCGGCGTTCTGGACGCTGCACATGGCGGGCTGCCGACATGTGCGCATCCAGAACATCATGATTTTAAACGATGACCGCGGCGCCAACAATGACGGCATTGATCCCGATTGCTGCCAGGATGTCGTCATCTCCAACTGCATCGTGCGCACCGGCGATGACGCCATCGTGGTCAAATCCACCGGGCCGATGTCCCGCCGCTACGGTGCGAGCGAGAATGTGGCCATCACGGGCTGCATCTTACATTCCCGCGATTCTGCGCTGAAAATCGGAACCGAGACCCACGGTGTGATCCGCAATGTGACGCTGAGCGACTGCGTCATTGACGACTGCTCCCGCGCGGTGGGCGTCTGGGTGCGGGACGGCGGCACGGTGGAGGACATCCATGTCCACCATCTGACCGGCTGCACCCGCCGCTACGCCGACTCCTACCAGCTGCCCGGTGCGCCGGGCTGGTGGGGCAAGGGCGAGCCGGTGTTTGTCAGCGCCACACCGCGCAAGGGCAAGACCGGCCCGGCAGGCGTGATCCGCCGCGTCAGCTTTGACCATTTGTACCTGACAAGTGAAAGCTGCGCCTTTGCGGCCGGCGAGCCGGACAGCGAGATTCAGGACCTGCGCATCAGCGAGATGCACCTGACGCTGCAGCACCGCGGCACCCAGCCCGGCGGCCTGTTTGACGAGCAGCCCTCGGCCCGGCACATCTACCCGCACGCCATCCCGGCGCTGTACGCCCGCTGCGTGAACGGCCTGACCGTCAGGGACAGCACGGTGCGCTTTGTCGGTGAGAACGAGGCGTGGGACGGCAGCGTAGCCGAGCTGGAGCACTGCCGCCGCGCCAAGCTGGAGCTGGAAAAGCTTGTATAATAAAAGGAGTGTATACCAAATGGAGCATATGGCATGGAAGGGCCGCATCAAGCCCGGCTGCAAGGCGGAATATCAGCGCCGCCACGCGGAAATCTGGCCCGAGATGGTCAAGGTGCTGAAGGATGCAGGCATCTGCAATTACAGCATTTTCTACTGCAACGATGAGCTGTTCGGCTATTACGAGTGCGAAAAGGGCGTTGCCTACGCCGAAAAGGTACAGGCCGAAAGCCCGGTCGTTGACCGCTGGAACGACTACATGAAGGACATTCTGGAACTGGAGATGGACCCCGTCACCGGTGCCCAGCCCAAGCTGGAGCAGGTGTTCCGGCTGGATTGAGAAAGGGTAAAACATCGATATGCAGGCAAAAGCCCCCGCTGCTTATGGCAGCGGGGGCTTTTGCCCTGTCAGACAATTTACAACGCGCCGTCCGAGCGGACGTTGTCGTAGTTCAGCACACCGGCGAAGAATGCCAGCGCCAGACCCTGACCCCAGCCCTGAATCCAGTCGCGGCTGATGCCGCGGTAGCCGTCGGCGTCCTTCATGACCGCCGTGCCGCCCGAGACATTCAGCACACGGCCGTCTGGGCTGACATTGGCCAGCATACCGGGGATAGCCTTGTTGATGTACTTGATGTGCAGGGGGTTGCCCTTGGTGATCATGGCGGCGGCGATGCCGGCGCTTGCGCTGACCTCCTCATAGGAGGCGGCATCGTCCACGATCGTGCGCCACAGGCCGTTCTCGGTCTGGCAGAGCTTGAGCGCGGCCAGCTGGTCGTTCAGGCTGCCGACCACATCCAAAAACTTGGGGTAGAGGTAGCACTGCGGCAGCCGCACGCCGACCTGCGCCATCGTGTAGGCCGCCCATGCGTTGGCGCGCCCCCACTTGATGCCCGACATATGGTCGCCGGTGATGTTGTTATAGCCATGGTAGTACAGTCCGCTCTCGGGGTCCTGCAGGTACTTGATGTGCCAGTAATACTGGTTCAGCGCATCGTTGATCAGGGCCTCGTCCTTCAAAAGCACGCCCATCCGCAGCAGGAAGAAGCCCGCCATAAAGAGCGTGTCTGCCCACGCCTGCTCGGGAAAGTCGTTGTTGACCGAGACGGTGTGCTGCAGAACATGATCCCCGAAGCGCAGCGCCTCCTTTTCCAGATACTCGACCTTGCTTTTGGCGATGTTCAGATACTTTTCATCGCCGGTATGCTCATACAGGGTGATCAGGCAGTGCCCCATTGAGCAGGTGTTGACCGTCCAGCTCGGCAGGCCCAGCTCAATATACTCGTCCACGCGGTCCTTGACCAGCTGCAGGTAGCGCTCATTTTTGGTGACCTCATACGCCTCGCAGATGCCGTAGTAGGCCACGCCGCAGGGCCAATCCCATGTCATGTCCATCCGCATCGTGCGGTCCACGATCTTGTCGATCGCAGTCTCGATTTGGGCCTTGTCAAAAATCAGGTTTGCCATTGCTCTCTCCTTTTTAAATTGCGAATCCGCTTATACCAGCGCCACTGTCTTTCCGGCGGGGATCTCATAGTGGCGGCCGTCCACCTCGACCCAGATGGACTGGGCGTTGGGGTTGCAGACCTTATCGCCCGCGGCGGTGTACTGCAGGCGGGCGGCATCTGCCATGTAGTCCACGATCTCGATGTTGGTGGCGTACCATGTGTCCTCGCGCCCGCCGACCAGCTGGCAGAACTGCTCCATCAATGCCCAGTCCTCCTCGGTGCGGAACTCAAAGCTGTGGCCCCAGACATACATCATGTAGAGATACTGCGTCTTGTACAGCTCTACAAAGCGCTTGCCGTCCTCCAGCAGGTTGTGTGTGTGGTGGCAGGTGGCTTTCCATGTCATAAAATCGTGGGGCATCGCAAAGTCGTGGGTGTCGCCCACCACGCGGGCGTAGCGGATGCCCAGCGCGGGCAGCAGGGCGGCGATCTCCGGCGTCCAGCTGCCGTTGGGGTAGGCAAGACCGCGCACAGGGTAGCCCATGACGCCCTCCAGCTGCATACGGTCGGCCAGCACCTGCCGGGCGGTCTGGTCCAGCGGGCTGCGGGAGATGGTGGGGTGGTGGTAGGTATGGCAGGCGACCTCATGGCCTTTGTACAGCTCGACCCACTCGCTCTCGGGGATGCGCTCGGGGCGGGGCAGGCCGCCGTTCAGGTTGAAGGTGCCCCGGATGCCGTAGCGGTTGAACAGCTCGACAAGGCGGCGGTCCTCCAAACGGCCGTCATCATAGCTCATCGTCAGCACCTTATGCTTGCCGCCGGGGAAGCAGGTGTAAATGACCTTCGGTTCGGTGTAGTTCATAAACAAAACCTTCTTTTTTGTCAAAATTTATTTGAAATTTGCCCGCAGCATATCCAGTGCCGGGGTGGTATCCTGCAAAAGCTGCTGCACAAAGGCCTGTGCCGTGCGGCAGGCGCCGGCGTTTTGCTGGTGGGCGTTGTCCTGCTTTGCGCCCACCCACATATAGCGGGCCTTGCAGCGCTCAGCGCCAAAGGCGGTGTTGGCGGCAGCGGTAGCGGCGCCAAGGTCGATAAACGGCGCGCCGACCTCGGCGGCAAAGGCGCGCATCGCCTCGCGGTAGGCGGCAAACGAGGGGTGGCAGACGCTGTCCTCGTCAAACTCGCGCATCGCCACGGGGGAGGCAAAGATGCACACCGCGCCGTGGCTGCGGGCAGCGTCCCAGAAGGGGCGCAGGCTCTCGCCGAAGGCATCCGCCGGGACATAGCGCTCGGCCTTTGCGCGGTTGGCATCATTATGGCCGAAGCTGACCACCAGCAGATCACCGGGGCGGATATGCGTGGCAATGTCGTCCAGCCGCCCCTCCTCGCGGAAGGTCTTGCTGCTGCGGCCCGCCATGGCGCAGTTGTCAATGACAAGGCCCGGCAGCTCGTAGCGCATCTCCTGCGGGAAGGGGCAGTCCGCGCGGTGGGCAGCGCAGCATACAGCATCCCCCTGCGCCAGCGTGTGGAGCATCTCGCCCCAGCCTGTCACCGGCTTGTCCTCGGGGGCGTAGCTCTGCATGATGGAATCGCCCGCCATCCAGAGGGTAGGCTTGGCGTTCAGCTGCGGCAGCACATTGGCAAAATCCATGTCGCCTGCATAGTAGAAGGACGGGTAGCACGGCTGGTTGTAGCAGTTGTTCTGCCATGCCACGCCGCAGCGGTACTGCGCATCGTGCATCAGGGTAAACAGCTTGTGGGGGGTAAGATCGGTGGTGGTGTAGATGCGGATGGCGGTGTCGTCCGCCGTGCGCACCAGCAGCTCCTCGCGGAAATCACCCAGCACATCGGCCACCAGGCAGGGGTTGCCCTTGGTGCCGTTGTTGGTGGCAGTGCCCGCGGGCTGCAGCATGACGCCGTGGGTCAGATCGTTAATGACGCCGTATTGGCTGCCGTGCAGGTAGTCCGCACCATCGGTGATCTGGGTCGAAAGATCGCCCGCCCAGTAGATTTTCATGTTAGTGCCGGGGGTGGGCAGCTCCAGCGTGCGCCCGTTTACATCGTACACATCCTTGACCCAGACCTGCAAGCCGCGGGTGTTCGGGTCGATCTTGCCGATCATGCAGCGGCCCAGATCCTCCTCGGCGTATTCGCCAAAGCGGACATCGCCGGTCTCGGCATCGCGCAGTGCCCAGCCGTAGGGGGCGCGCTCGCCCTCCTCATAAACATTGAAGATCTCCAGACCGGGGCTGTCAGGGTCGATGTCGGCCACATGCATCGCATCGCCGTGGCCGAACTTGGCGCGGGTCCTGCCGTCCGGCAGGGTGCCGTATTTGGAGTAGAGCAGGCTTCCGTCATGGTCGATGGCTGCTGCGCCGTACACAATTTCCATGCAGCCGTCCCCATCAATGTCAGCAGTCGAAATACTGTGGTTGCCCTGCCCGGCCAGAATACCGTACACAGGGTCGGTGCCGACAGCGAGATGGCAGCCGCTGTCGTTGAAGGGGTTCGCCATCGGCACAAAGCCGGAGTCGATACCCCATACCTTGTGAAAGCGGTTCTCAAAAAAGTCGTAGGCCGCCAGCGTGGCGCGGGTGTAGTAACCGCGGCAGGCGATCAGATAGGGGCGCTCACCGTCCAGATAGGCCACACCGGCGTTAAAGCGGTCCACGCGGTTGCACGGCTCGATGCGGGGCATTGCATAATCGCCCCACAAAAGGCCGTCATCCACGCGGGGGTAGGGGTAGTCGATCGTGTCCAGCTCGGTGCCGTCCCCACCGAACATCGTCAGGTACTCGGGGCCGTCATAGACAAAGCCCTCGAACCTGCGCAGCTCGTTTTTGGGGCTGCGGCTCGGCGCGTACACATCAAGGAAATAGTCGGCCAGCGCAAGAGCATCAGCCTCGCACAGGGGGTAGGCATAGCGCGGCGCAAGGCCGAAGCACTGCTCCACCGTGGCGGGCCAGCGGCCGTTTACGACCTCGGGGTGGGTGTGCCAGCGGCGGAACACCTCGGCCATATGCAGGCGGTAATCCTGCGCCGTGCAGACATAGTTGTCCGCGTGGCTGTACCCGGCGTCCAGATCCTTCTGCGGCATCGTGATATACCGGCGGGACAGCACGGTGCCGTCCGGCGCAAAGCGGGTCATCACGGTGCCGGGCGCGGTCTTGACAGCCATCTCGGCCCTGCCGTCCCCGTTGAAGTCGTACACCATAAACTGGGTGTAGTGCGCTCCGGCGCGGATGTTCTGCCCCATGTCCAGCCGCCAGACCAGCGTGCCGTCCAGCTTATAGCAGTCGATAAAGCACCGTCCGGTGTAGCCCTTGATCGACACATCGTGGGAATTGTCAGGGTCCCACTTTACAAAATACTCGTACTCGCCGTCATTGTCAATATCACCCACACTCATATCGTTGGCATGGTAGACAAAGGGTTCCCCGGCCGGGGTCACGCCGTCCGCCGGCTTTTGCAGCGGAAGCTCATAGTACCCCTTCTGCCACGGCTTTACGCCCCTGCAGGCGGGCCCTTCTACACCGTTTACCAGCGGGGCCACGGCGTAGGTATCCCCGCTTGTGCCCTGCGCGTCAAGATAGTTTGTGCTGTCGGTCACGGTGGCCAGCCTGACCCCGTTTTTATAGAGCACAAAGTCGGTGCCGGTCAGGCCGGTGGCGTTGTGGCCGGTGACCTCGCTTTTAAAGAGCCGCCAGCTGATAAACACACCGATGTTTGCCGTGACAGCCACCAGTCCGCGGGACAGCGCCTCCAGCTGCTGCTGCAGTACGCGGCCCACGGGGGTCTGCACGAGTGTGCTTTCCTCCAGCAGGGCCCCGTTTTCTGCCAGCGCCTGCACCTTGATGTAATAGGGGATATGCGTCGAGCGGCAGAAGGTGAAAAGGCTTTCCCCGCTCTCGCCCGCCGTTTTGAACCGCACGGTCTCGCCAGGGCGGTCGCTCCACAAAATGCGGTAGCGGGCGGCCCCGGCCACCGGCTGCCAGCTAAGGGTGGTTTGGGCAGCCGTCTGGCTGCGCACAGAGATTTGCATAGACTTTCCCTCCATCATAAAAGAGCGCCGCAACATCCGCTGCGGCGCTCACATTCAATTAGGCTTTATCTGCTGCGTACAGGGCGTTGACTTCCTCAATGACCTGCGTGCCGCCGCGGGCATTCCACTGGTCGAAGGCAGCCTGCAGACCGGCCTCGTCGATCTGGCCGCAGATATACTGGGTGCGGGCATCGTCCAGAATCTGGACAAGGTCGCTGCCGCACTCGGCGTAGGTGTCGGACTGGGTCAGGTAGCCCAGCGCGGGGTTGAACACGGCATACTGCACGTTGTTGGCAATGCTCTCCTCGTAAGCCAGCTGATAGTCAGCCTTTTCAAGCTGGTAATCGGGGTTCTGCTCGGTCAGGTAGGGGACATAAGGCACAGCCTGATTCAGACCTGCGTGCGGGCAGTTGGTGGTGTCGTACTTGCCGTTGGGAACAATCTTGCCGTTTTCGTTGATGTCATAGCAGATGTCCTTCAGGCCGTAGTCGGCCAGTGCCATCATTTCGGGGTCGCACATCTTGTCAAGGAAGTGCAGGCAGGCCTTGACATCCTCCTCGGTCTTGGCACCGGACTTGGTGATGAGGTAGAAGCCGTTGTAGCCGGTGGTGGCAAGGGTGTGGCCGTTGATGGGGCCGACAGAGGTCATGGTGGCAATCTTGGAGGCATCGTTTACATCGGCAATGGCGTTGTCCTCAAAGTATTTCCAGATGCGCTTGGTGCCGTCCATCGTGTCGACAAAGACACCGGTGACGCCCTTCTGGCTGTCAACCTGGAAGTTGGCAGTGTCCACAGTCGCCCAGTCGGGGCGGACCAGACCGTCGGCGTAGATTTTGCGCATCCAGTCAAGGGCTTCCTTATACTCAGCGGTCTGGTGTACGGGAACCAGCTTGCCGTCCTGCTCGACCCAGCCGTTGCCGCAGCCGAACCAGGTCTGGATAATATCCCACGGGCCGGTGTATTTGCACATTTCCAGACCGTAGGTGTCGTTGGCACCGTTGCCGTCCGGATCGTCATAGGTGAACTTATAGAGCATGTCATAGACATCCTCGACCGTCTTGGGGGCCTCGGTGATGCCCACGGCCTCGGCCCAGTCGGTGCGGTAGCCCAGACCGTTGCGGCCGATGGCGCGGGCGCGGGGGATGCCGATGATCTGGCCGTCCACGGTCAGGCCCTTCAGAACATCGGGGCTGATCTGGGACAGGTTGGGGTATGCCTCGCTGTCCTGCAGGTACTCGGTCAGATCCCAGAAGGCGCCGCGCTTGGCAGCATCGGCTGCATTGGCGTTCTGATCCAGCGTCTTGGTGGCGGTCAGGATCATCGGCATGTTGTCCTTGTCCATCAGGGTCAGGCCGAACTTCTCGCTGTAGGTGTCGTTGGCCTCGGTGCGCCACTCGACATGGGTGCCGGTGTAGGCCTCGTACTTGGCGATGACCTCATCGGAATGTTCATTGCTCAGCACATGGCCGGTGAAGTCGGGGATCATAAAGCTGACGGTGGGGGTGCCGGAGGCAGCGCTGTCCGCAGAGGAAGCAGCGTCGGAAGCGGAGGTGCTGCCGGAGGCGGAGCCGCCGCAGCCTGCGAGCATGGCGGCGGACATTGCCAGCGCCATAGAGAGGGAAAGTGCCTTTTTCATTTTCGTTTTTCTCCTTTTTGTATAAAAGTGGTTGTATAGCTTGGTATCAGCCCTTGACCGAGCCGACCATGACACCTTGGGTAAAGAACTTCTGCACAAACGGATAGATGCAGAGGATCGGCAGGGTAGACAGCACCGTGGTGGCCATCTTGACAGCCTTGATGGGCGGCATACCGGCCGCGCCCCAGTCAAAGGTGGAATCCTCGGCAACCTGCGTGGTCAGGAACACCAGACGCCGCAGCACGATGGTGATGACCTCCATGTCGGAGTTGTTGATGTACAGCATCGCATTGAAGTAGCTGTTCCAGTGGCTGACCGCGTAGAACAGGCTGACCGAGGCCAGCACCGGCGCGGACAGCGGCAGGATGATGCGCACAAAGGTGATCAGGTCGTTGGAGCCGTCGATGATGGCGGCCTCCTCCAGCTCCATGGGGATGCCCTGGAAGTAGTTCTTGATGATGATCATGTTGAAGGCGCTCATCGCCGTGGGCAGCCAGAGCGCCCAGTAGGTGTTGCCCAGATGCAGCACATTGACCACCATAATGTAGGAGGGGACCATGCCGCCGGTGAACAGCATCGTGACGATGACCATGTTGATAAAGCCGTTGCGGCCCTTGAGGTAGGGGCGGGACAGCGGGTAGGCTATCGTGCAGGAGACGAACATATTGATCAGCGTGCCGATCACGGTGACAATCACCGAATTTTTCAGTCCGCGGAACACATCGCCCTGCTTGAGGATGTACTGGTAGGCGTTCAGCGATACATCCTGCGGGATCAGGAAGAAGGGCCGCTCGGTCAGCTCGCGCTCGGTCGCAAAGGAGCCGGCCACCACATAGATGAAGGGCAGCACACAGGCCAGCGCCACCAGCGCAATGATGACATACAAAAGAACCTGTACAGCCTGATCGCCGGGGGTGCGGGCTTCCAGCGTACCGGTGGCGCGCACCTCGTCTTTCTTATGGGTAAAGGGCATTGTCATTGTAGCACAGCTCCCTTCTTTAGTACAGGCCGGACTCGCCGCACAGCTTGGCGATTTTGTTGGCGGTGACGACCATCAGCATACTGATGGTGGACTTGAACAGGCCGGTGGCGGTTGCCAGCGAGTACTGGCCGCCCGTGATGCCCTTGGTGTAGACATAGGTGTCAAACACATCGGAGGCTGCGCGGTTCATCGAGTTCTGCATCAGGAAGATCTGCTCGTAGCTGGTGTTCAGAAGCTGGCCGACCTTCATGATCAGCATCAGGACAATGGTGCCGCGGATGGCGGGCAGCGTGACATGCCACATCAGCTGCCAACGGCCTGCGCCGTCAATCTTGGCAGCCTCATACAGCTGCACATCCACGCTGGACAGCGCCGCCAGATAGATGATGGTGCCGTAGCCGGTCTCCTTCCAGATATTCTGGCCGACGATCAGCGCGGGAAAGAGCTTGGGGTCGCTGAGCAGGTCGGGCGCATTCGCGCCGAAGATCTGGGTCAGCACATGGTAGATGGCGCCGTCCGTGGTGGAGAACATCTGGAAAGTCAGCGCCGCCACAATGACGATGGAGACAAAGTGGGGGATGTAGACCAGCGTCTGCGCTGTGCGCTTGAACCATTTGCAGCGCAGCTCATTTAAGATCAGCGCCAGAATGATGGGGGCCGGGAAGGCGAAGAAAAGGTTGGCCAGCGAGATAGACAGCGTATTGCGGAACAGCGTCCAGAAGTCCGGGCCGGTGAAGAGCTTTTTAAAGTACTTCAGCCCGACAAAGGGGCTGCCGAACACAGATTCCAGAATCGTGTCACCGTTGAAAGGGCTGAAATCGGTAAATGCCATATACAGGCCCGTCATCGGCAGGTAATTGAAGATGATCATGTAGAGCAGCGCCGGCAGCATCATGATATATAACCAGTAATGCTGCATGAACGCCTTGCGCCATGTGTTGTGGCCCAGCTGTTTCTGGGCGCGGGCATTGGCCTTGCTCTGCTTGACCGCAGCGGTTTGTGCCATAAGCGTTTCCTCCTTGCTTTGTGTTCTCATCAGCCGGCGGCCGCGGTGCTTTGGTCGGGATCGCGGGCCCTCGTCATCCGGCGGCGGCTGTTTCGTTGTTTCCATTGTATCCCCTGCTCTGCGGATTTGGCTACAATCAAAAGCATGCGAAAATTTTCATTATATTTCACGATGCAGCGCAATTATCAATGTGAATGACACACAAAACAATCCTTATATCTACCGGCACTATCGTTTGCTGTTTCGGGTTGAAATTGTGAATATTTTATACATGACGTCCGCCTGTTTTGTGCATTTTGACAAAGAGCGTTTTTAAGCCTGCTGCAGCCTCACGACTGCGGAGGCTTTACCGCACAGCCTTGCCCTGACTGCCTCGCTTTCCCGGCGGGGTTGGGTCATGCCGCCCTGCTGCCGGCAAACAGGTCCTGTTTCTATATCCTGATATTTATCGCTGCACCGTTCTTTCAAAACCTTCTGTCCATCAAATGACACTTGTTTTTCGCCGCGGCAGCGCGTATGATAAAGATAAGATCGCGGGCCTGCAACTGTATACAGCAAATCTGACAGGGAGAAAACGCTATGTCTACACTGCAAGGCGAAAGCTTTTATTTCCACCACGGCTGGCACTTTTTGCGGGCAAATGCCTTCCCCATGGCAAAGGCCATTGACGCGCACCGGGACGCCGAGGGGCACGCCTTTTACGAGGCCGACTACCGGGAAACCGGCTGGCAGCCCGTCACGCTGCCCCACACCTTCAATGATGAGGATCTGTTCCGTGACCGCATTCAGGACGGCGGCAGCGGCCAGCGCCGCACGGCAGCCTTCTACCGCAACATCCTCACCATTCCGGCGCGGCACAAAAACCACAAGGTGCTGCTTGCGTTTGAGGGGCTGCGCCAGACCTGCTACCTCTATGTAAACGGCACGCTGGCCGGCTACTATGAGGCCGGCGTTGCGCCGTTCGGCTTTGACATTACCCCCTATGTGCGGTACGATGCGCCAAACCTCATCGCCATTGCGACCGACAACACCGCCACCCGCAGCGCGCCGTTCTGCATTGCCGAGACCCCCAACAAGCCCGATGCTGTCCCCGGCAGCTATCTCTTTCCGCAGGAGCAGGCCGTCCCCGCCGACCGCGTGGGCGTCCCCTTTTTCTGGAACTGCAACGACTTCAATCCCTCGGTCGGCGGCATCACCCGCCCCGTGCAGGTATTTTTCAAGCCCGATGTCTATCTGACGCTGCCGCTCTACTCCAATTTGCAGACCAAGGGTCTCTATGTCTACGGCCAGAATTTTGATTTAGACAACGCCACGGCGGATATCCGGGTCGAGGCCGAGGTCCGCAACGAGGGCAAGGTCCCTGTTTCCGCCCAGCTGCGCATCACGCTGCGCCGCCCGGACGGCAGCGTTGCCGCCATCTTTGACGGTGCCCCAGCCACCGCAGCACCCACAGGCCGCGCCGTACCGCCGCTGAGCATCACCCCGGCAGACGCCTATATCCCCGATGAGGCTGTGCCCGGGCATTACTGCCCCGTGGAGGACGAAAGCCTGCCCGCGCCGACCTCCACGGATTCCATGGCGGTCACCGTGCTGCACGCCGGGGCCGACACCCTGCCGCTGCGCTTCTGGAGCATTGATGACCCCTACCTCTACACCGTGGAGGCCGAGCTGTTTGTAAACGGCGAAAAGGCCGACACCCAGCAGCTGACGACCGGCTTCCGCACCGTAAGCTACGACAAGGACCGGGGCCTGCGCATCAACGGCGCGGTGCAGTGGCTGCGCGGCTACGCCCAGCGCGCCGCCAACGAGTGGGCGGCCATCGGCATTGCGCCCGAGTGGCTGCACGATGAGGACGCCGCCCTCATCCGCGAGAGCAACGCCAACCACATCCGCTTTATGCATGTAGCGGGCAGCCCCGCCGATGTCCGCGCGTTTGACCGCTGCGGCATCGTCTGCACCCAGCCTGCCGGTGATAAGGAGAAGGAGAGCTTCGGCCGCCAGTGGGACCAGCGCGTAGAGCTGATGCGCGATGTCATCATCGCCTTCCGCAACCACCCGTCCATTGTGTTCTGGGAGGCTGGCAACAACTCGATCTCCCGCGAGCACATGCGGGAGATGCGGCTGCTCAAGCAGAGGCTGGACCCCCACGGCGGGCGTTTTATGGGCTGCCGCACCCTGAACACCGAGGAGGTCGTCAACGAGAGCGAGTATGTCGGCACGATGCTGAACCGCCACGCCGCCCGCTTTTTGTCGCAGCACGGCCCTGTCACCGAGACTGAGTACAGCCGCGAGGAGGCCCCCCGCCGCATCTGGGACGACTTCACCCCGCCGGATTTCGACTACCGCAACCGCTGGGTCGGCAAGGGCGGCAAAAAAGCTGTTGGGTACGACTTCTACGACCTTACCAGTGAGGAGCTCGCGCTTGAAAACGCGCGCGGCTACGCCGAGTTTTTCAACGATCGGATGGGCGGTGCCTCCGGCAAGAACTACTACAGCGCCTGTGCGGCGCTCTGCTGGACGGACTCTGCCCAGCATGGCCGCCAGTCCTACAGCGAAAACGCCCGCATGAGCGGCCGCGTCGATCCCTGCCGAACCAAAAAGCAGAGCTTTGACTGCTTCCGCGTTATGCAGAGCGAGGCCCCCGCCGTCAAAATCATCGGCCACTGGAATTACCCCGCCCCCACCGCTGCCAACTATCGCTATGAAGAAAAGCGCTTTAACGGCACCTACTGGGAGGGCACCGGCGTCTGGCACACCCGCGACCCGCACAATAAGACGGTGTATGTGGTGGCAAGCTACCCTGTTGCCGCGGTCGAGCTGCTCGTCAACGGGCGCCGTGTCGGGCGGTGCGACAAACCGCAGAACACCTTTGTGTTCGCCTTCCCCGGTGTGGATGTGACCCAATCCGGCTGGGTCGAGGCCGTGGGCTACGGCTACGACGGCACGCCCTCCGCGTCCGACCGGCTGGAAACCGCCGACAGCCCCGCCGCCCTGCGGCTGACGCTGCACACCGCACCGGGCGGCCTTGCTGCCGACGGGGCCGACATCGCCTATGTCGATATTGCCGTGCAGGACAGCGCCGGGCGGGTCTGCCCGCTCTGCGATGCGCGCATCGACTTTACACTGGACGGCCCCGCGCAGTTTTTGGGCGGCTACAACAGCGGCCGCTTTGCAGGCTACGGCCACGACGACAGCGTCATCCACCAAAACCATGTCTATGCTGAGTGCGGCACCAACCGCGTATTTCTGCGTGCGGGCACAGCGCCCGGCACCATCCGCCTGACCGCCGTGATGGGCAGTCTCCGCAATGTCATCACGCTGCAGAGCAAGGCTGCCGACCTTTCGCCGCTGACTGCCGAGCCGCTGCCCTGCCTGCGCCCTGCCTTTGCCGCCTGTGCGCCGCAGCGCCGCGATGCCTTTGTGCCGATCCCGCAGGCGGATGCCGCCAAATATCAGCCGGAGGACAAGTGCTACACCAAAATTCTTGTCAACGGGCAGGAGCCGGACACCCGCGGCGTGCGCAGCGTCAACGAAAACGGGCGCGTCTGGGGCGCGGTGCTCTGCATTCTGGAACGACTGCAGACGGTCATTCCCGATGCCTTCTGCTATAACTGGAACCCCGCCGAGGGTCGCCTGACGCTGCACAGCGGCGGACACACGGTCACGGTGCAGGTCGGCGTCACCCATCTGCTGGCGGACGGCAAGGAAAACCTGATGGACGGCCAGCCCTACCTGACCGCCGAGGGCGCGCTGGTCATGGAGGTCAACGCCCTGATCCCCTACATTACCGGCACCCGCACCCAGTACGATGATAAGGTCAACGTCCTGCGCATCGAAACCGAATAACCGCAAAAGACCGCACCCGAAACGCATCGGGTGCGGTCTTTGCTGTCGGCAAGGGAAATCTCCCTCACTTTTTCTTGTTTTGATAATCCTTGCGGTATTTGCCGGGGGTCATACCGACCTTCTTGCTGAAGAAACGGATAAAATTCTGAACGTTGGAGTAATTCAGCGTTTCGGCGATCTGTACCACCGTCATATCGCTGGTCAGCAGCAGCTCCTTGGCCATTTCCAGTTTTTCGTTGTTTGCCAGATCGCTGAAGCTGGTATCCTTTTCGGTGCGCAGCACCTTCCAGATATAACTCGGGTTATAGTTCAGCTGGTCGGCACACTCGTTCAGGGTAATATCGCCGCGCGTCTGCTTGATCAGCGCCAGCACGTTTTTGACCAGCTCGCTGGAGCTGCTCTGGCGGAACTCCGTCAGCAGGTCCATAACGGGTACGGCTACCTCGTCCATCAGGAAATTCTGCATCTGCTCGGCGGTGTAAATTTTGCCGATGGTTTCAAACAGGTTGGCCTGCCGGTCTGCCAGCACCTGATTGACCGAAAGCCCGGCGTTTTCCGCCACGGCCAGCATGGCGGCAACCAGGCGCTGGATGTAAAACTGCCGTTCGTAGCCGCGGATATCCTTTTCCAGCATTTTGGCGGTAAAGCGCTCCAGCAGGCGGCGCACCTCCTTGGCTTTGCAGGCGGTCACCGCGGCGGTGATCTCATGCTCCAGCAGCGTGTCATAGCCGTTGCGGGCGCACTGCTCCTCGGGCGGCTGGTAGTACAGCATCTGCCCGCCCGCGTCGGGGGCATCGGCGCCCGGCAGGCGCAAAGCCTCCCATGCCTCCTGCGCCGCCAGCTGCATGTGGTGCAGCTTGTGGAAGGTTCGGCTTACACCCGCACGGCAGTCAACCCCCAGTGCGGTGCGCACACTGCGCGCCGCCGCCGTAAATACCACGCGGCAGGCCTCGTTCAAATCAGCCTCCTCGCCGCCCACGACCAGCAGCATGGTAAAGTTCAGCATGACGGGCTGGAACGCGCAGCGGCGCAGCAGCTCGGTGGGCATGGTCTGTATGGCGGTCAGCAGCATGGTTTCCCGTACAGGACCGGAGGTGCCGGGCGCCGTGTTCAGCGCCAGCGCGATCAGGCGGTAGGCGGGGCATGGGGCAAGCCCCAGCTCCTGCATGGTGTGGTCGGCGGCCTCGTCGGTGACCTCGCTGCGGATCAGGTTTTCCACAAAGCTCTGCTGCAAACGGCGGTTTTGCTGCTGCATCAGGCTTTGCATGGCCTGCTTGTCCTTGACCACCTGCCTGACCCCGGCGGACAGATAGGCAAATTCTTCCTCGTCGCTGCCGGGCTGACCAAACACATCGCTGGCGGCGTGCATCAAATCGTCCACGGGGGCGTACAGCACACTGGTAGAACGGCGGCAGATCAGCAGCACCGCCACCAGCACCCCTGCCAGCGCGAAGGCAATCAAAATCACCGTCCCGGCGGTGGCAGCCAAGGTGCGCTGCGGCAGCGCCGCATAGTAGGTCAGTCCGTTTACCCCCATCCTGCCGCTGTTCAGCCGCCAGCCGTCCTGCACACAGCCGCCCTCGGCGGGGGTGTCGGCGTCCAGCAGGGCGGTCAGCGCAGCAGAGGTGCTCAGCACGGTCTTGCCGGTGAAATCCCGCGCGGCAATGCTGTAACCGCCGGTCTGCCAGCTCTCGGTCATCTCATACAGCGGCGAAAGATCCAGCTTAACGATCAATACCGCATAGCTGCCCGTGCGGTAGGAGCTGCTGCGCAGCACGAGCAGCTCGCCGGTCAGATCCACCGTGTTCAGCGGTGTGTCCGCCCGCGCGGGGGTAGGCTGGTCGGTGCGGTTGACCCACATCATGGCGGCATGCTGCTCCGTCCACTCGCCCAGCAGGTGGGCGACCTCATCCCGGTTGGCGGCGTCCGCCAGGCGGCACATGCCGTTGTTGCTTAAGATCCACCCGCTGCGCAGGTTGATGTAGGTATACCCCTCGACATATTTGTCCACCAGATTGCCGCCGCGCATGGCGGTCTGCATATCGCGCACAAGGGTGTACTCGCTGTACGGCGGCGCGATCTTTTGGCACAGGGTCTGGTAATTGTCCGCGCTGACGACTGCGCTGTAGTAGGCACGCAGGTTGCTCAGCGCAATTTCCATCTGCGTCTCAACATTCTCCCGCGCCGAGGTCAGCATCGCATCGCTGCGCGTGACGGTCTGCCGGTAGTACACCACGCTGAACAGCACGCCCAGCAGCAGCAGGGGGGCGGTGACAAGGGTCACGAGATAGACAAAAATACGGTTCTGATAAGCAGAGTATCTGCGCTTGACGCGCGTGCTGTTCTGTCTTGTCAGAGGCTGCCGCATACAAATTTTACTTCCTTTTTACTGAATTTGATTTTAACGATAGCACATTTTGCACCGCAGTGGCAAGTCCTTTTGCGGCAAATCTTGCTGTCAATGTTACCGATTTTGTCCATCTTTGTTTGTGGAACCTGCACAAAGCAGCGGGAAATCACGCCCTCCCGCCGCCGCAAAGGGCGTGATTGTTTTTTACACCGCACCGCAAAAATTGCTCGCCTCATCGTTTATATCTATCCAAAAATCAAAGGATAATGATTGTTGCAGCCGGCGCGGTTTCCTCGTACAATATAGATAAGAAAATCTGTCATACTGGGAGGTAGGGCTATGCCGTCTTACCGAAAATCCGCACAAGTTGATATGACCCACGGCTCCGTGCTGGGGCGCGCGGCGCTGTTTGCGCTGCCCATCTGCGCCGGCAATATTCTGCAGCTGCTGTACAGCACGGTGGACACGCTCGTCATCGGCAATTTCTGCGACACTACGGCGCTGGCATCGGTGGCGACCAGCTCCCAGCCGCTCGAAATTCTGCTCTGTGTCTTTGTGGGCATCGGCTCGGGCATCTCCATCCTCGTATCGCAGGCGGTCGGCCGCGCCGACCATGACCATCTGCAAAAGCTCGTGCGCACCTCGGTCTGGCTGCTGTTTGCAGCGTCGCTGCCGCTGACCGTCATCGGGTTCCTGCTGGGTCCGTGGATGCTGCGGCTGATGCAAGTCCCGGCGGACGCCATGCCGGGGGCGGTGCTGTATCTGCGCATCACGATGCTGGGTATTCTGGGCAACATGGGCTATAACTTCAACGCCGGTCTTTTGCGCGGCATAGGCAACAGCTCGTCCTCGCTGCTGCTGCTGTTTATCAGCTGCGCGGCGAATATTGTGCTGGATCTTGTGCTTACCGGAGCACTCGGCCTTGGCATCGGCGGTGTGGCGGCAGCCACGGCGATTGCACTGTTTTTGTCGTGGATATGCAGCATTTTTTACATTTGCCGCCGCTGCACAGAGCTTGCGCTGCCTGTTTTGCCCTGCGGCTTTGATGCCGGGACCCTGCGTCAGATCGTGCGCATTGGTCTGCCGCTGGGGCTGAACTCAGCGCTCTACTCCATCGGTCATGTCTTTTTGCAGGCGCTGTACAACCTGCAGGGGTCGGTTTTTGTGGCAGGCTGCTCGGTAGCGGGCAAGGTCGGCGGGCTGGCCAACATCACGGTCACCTCGCTGTCGCAGGCAACCTCGGTGTTTGCGGGGCAAAATCTCGGCGCTCAGGACTACCGCCGCCTGCGCAAGGGCGGGTGGATGATTCCGGCGGCATCGGGGCTGCTCTCGCTGGCGGGCGGGCTGCTTATGGCAGCGTGCTGCCGCCCGCTGCTGCTGCTTTTTACGCAGGATGAAGCCGTACTGACCTTTGCTGTGCGGTATATCCGCGTTGTGCTGCCGTTCCAGTGGTGCTATGCAGCCTTCAACGCGATTATGAGCTTTGCCAACGGCATGGGCGAGATCCGCTATTCTACCATCGTCAACATCATTCTGCTGTGGGGTGTGCGCATCCCGGCGTCCTACCTGCTGGCGTGGCTGGGCTACGGCGGCTACGCCATGGCGGGTGTTTCGTTCAGCTTTGTTGTCGGGCTGCTGGCGATGCTGTTCTACTATAAATCCCACGCATGGGCGGACATCTGCGCCCACGCCGAGGCACAGGAGAGCTCAAAATGAAATTTCTTGATCAACTGCAAAACCCGCCCAGAGAATTTACCGCCATCCCGTTTTGGTTTTTGAACGGCGATCTGACCGCTGAGGAGCTGCGCCGTCAGCTGGCGGACTTTGCCGCCCACGGCATTTACGGCGTGGTCCTGCACCCGCGCATGGGGCTTAGCCCCGACATCACCTATCTGGGTGAACGCTACTTTGCCCATATCCGCACGGCTGTCGAAGCCGCCGCCGCGCTGGATATGAAAATCGTTTTGTACGATGAGGGGATGTACCCCTCCGGCTCGGCGAGCGGGCTGGTCGTAAAGGATCACCCTGAACTTGCCAGCGAGGGCATCACGCTGACTCAAACCGTTTTGCCGGGGGACGAGCTGCTGGCGCAGGCGGAAAACGGCGCGCTGGTCGTGCGCAAAAGCGGCGGCACGATGCGCGGGCTGCACTGGGGCGAGGATGACGGCGAGAAAAACGCCCCCAAAACCGCGGATATTCTGAACCCTGCAGCCGTCAGCCGCTTTATTGAACTGACCCATGAAGCCTACTATCGGGAGCTGAAAGCGTATTTCGGAACGGTGATCATCGGCTTTTTTACCGATGAGCCGAGCATTTTGGGGCGCAATGTCAGCGGCATGCTCCCGTGGACGCACGGCTTTGCCGAGATCTTCCGCCGTGCGGGCGGCAACGCCGCCAACCTCGCCGCCCTGTTTGACGGCAGGGAAAACGACGATACAAGGCTGTATCACAAGCTGCTTTTGCAGCGCGAGGGCGAGGTCTACTACGGCACACTCTCCCGCTGGTGCAAGGCGCACGGCATCGGCCTGATGGGGCACCCCCACCAGAGCGATGATATAGAAGTAGAAAAATACTTTGCCGTGCCGGGGCAGGATCTGGTGCTGCGCTGGCTCGCCCCCGAAAAGGACGGCTTGGCGGGCATCGACTCCACGATGGCCAAGTGCAGCGCCGACGCCGCCCGGCTGATGCACCGCCGCCGCAACGCCAACGAGTGCTTTGGCGCCTGCAACAAGGACGACAACCCGTGGCAGCTTTCGGGCGGGGACATCAAATGGTACACCGACTGGCTGGCAGTGCGCGGGGTCAACCTGTTTATCCCGCACGCCTTTTATTACAGCATCCGCGGCAAGCGCAAGGACGAGCGCCCGCCCGATGTCGGCCCCCACAGCATCTGGTGGGCGCATTACGATGCGTGGAGCACCTACTGGCGGCGGCTGTCCTGGCTGATGACCGACATCGACCTGCATGCGGAGGTTGCCGTGCTTTGCCGCAACCGCGACCTCTGCCCTGACACCGTGCGCCCGCTGTTTGAGCGGCAAATCGGCTTTCAGTACATTCCCGAAAGCTATTTCCCTGCCTGCACGGTCGAGGACGGCGCGCTTTGGTTACACGGGCACCGCTACACCGCCGTGCTGGGGGACAAGGCGCTGTTCCCGGACGCCGCGCATCCGGAGGTCTCGGCGCTCGAGCCGGACTGCCGCTGCGACCCGCCGCAGCCCATGCTGCGCTGCGCCTATTTTAATAAGGAAGGGCGCGCCTGCTGGCTGCTGGTCAACGAGGGCAACACCCCCATCAAGACCCGACTGACCCTGCCGGTGGATGCTCCGCTTTGCCGGTACGATCTGTGGAACGGCCAGCCCTGCACCTGCCCGGCCGAGCGCACCGCCAAGGGGGCCTGCCTGCCGCTGGAGCTGCCCGCGCGCGGCAGCCTGCTGCTGTTCACCTGCACTGCGCGGGAAAGCGAGGCCCTTCCCCTGCCGCCTACCTATCTGTCGCTGGCCGCACCAGCCTTTTCCCTTGCGGACGAGGACGCGGCCCATCTCACCAAGACCTACCGCGCCACCCTGCAGATCACAGCAACGGAGCTGCAGACCGCCACGCCGCTGCTGACCCTGCCCGGGCAGGAGATGGCCGAGCTGACTGTCAACGGTCAGCCGGCGGGCGTCTCCTTCTGGCCGCCGCACAAATTCCCGCTGGCGGGGCTTTTGACCCCCGGCGAAAACGCCCTGACGCTGACCCTGACCGGCAGCCCGGCCAACCGCTACGGCAAGCACCCGGTGCCCTACGGGCTGGAAAGATAAACCGATTTTTTCATTCAACAGGAGGTATTTTTATGTCTGTCTGCACACCCAAATCCTTTGACCTGACCGGCAAGGTTGCCCTCATCACCGGCGCATCCTATGGCATCGGCTTTGCCATTGCCACCGCCATGGCGAACTGCGGCGCCACCATCGTTTTCAACGACATCAAGCAGGAGCTGGTGGACAAGGGCCTGGCCGCCTACAAGGAAGCCGGCATCAACGCCCACGGCTATGTCTGCGATGTCACCAACGAGGACGCCGTCAATGAGATGGTCAAGAAGATCACCGAGGAAGTCGGCCACATCAACGTGCTGGTCAACAACGCCGGCATCATCAAGCGCATCCCGATGATCGAGATGACCGCTGCCCAGTTCCGTCAGGTCATCGACGTTGACCTGAACGCCCCCTTCATCGTTGCCAAGGCGGTCATTCCCGATATGATCGAGCAGGGCGGCGGCAAGATCATCAACATCTGCTCCATGATGAGCGAGTTGGGCCGCGAGACTGTTTCCGCCTACGCCGCTGCCAAGGGCGGTCTGAAGATGCTGACCAAGAACATTGCCTCCGAGTACGGCAAGTACAACATCCAGTGCAACGGCATCGGCCCCGGCTACATCGCCACCCCGCAGACCGCGCCCCTGCGCGAGATCCAGCCCGATGGCAGCCGTCATCCGTTCGACCAGTTCATCGTTGCCAAGACCCCTGCCGAGCGCTGGGGCGAGGCCGAGGACCTGGGCGGACCCGCCGTGTTCCTTGCTTCCGAGGCATCCGACTTTGTCAACGGCCTGATCCTCTACGTTGACGGCGGCATCCTGGCTTACATCGGCAAGCAGCCTGGGTAAGACATTGCTCCGACGCTGTTCTGAGCCTTTCTGATTTTGTTTCTGGTTTAGCTGCTTCGTCCATCAAGATTTTCTATAGCCTTGTGTGCTGTTCGGGAAAATCTTGGTGGATTTTTTAATGAAAAGTGGATTTCCATTTATTTGTACAGAGTGAATCAGAACTGATTCACTTTTTCGTGTCAAGATTTTTGGATGAATCAGAAGTGATTCACTTTTGAGCGCATATACGAATTTGTGCGGGTATCGGGTTTGTTTGTCATCTTTTTAGGGGTAGACATGTTTTGCTAGCATAGCGTTTGGATATCCACAAACGCATTTCTGGGGAATCCCCAGACCCCTCGCTGCTCTTGTGTGACGATAGTGACGCAGATGACGCTAATGACGCTGTTTTGGGGATATCTCTATACCATATCCCGGATTCAGCGTCATTAGCGTCATCTGCGTCATTCCGATTTTGTGTTTTTCGTAATATCATTATTTTTGTTTCGAGCAGTAGTAAACTGCAAGCGTCATTTCGCTATAAACGTGACGGTGATGACGATGGTGACGGTGTTCGTGGGATAGGGTAAAGGGGTATATCAAAAACATCGTCATCACCGTCAGCATCGTCATTCTACAGGCAAGCCGTTTTAATCTGCGGCTTGCCTGTTTTAATTTTGATGAAAATTTTTGTTGGACACAGGTCAAATCTTGCGCCTTCCCACTGGCTACATAATGTCGACATTTTATTACAAATTATTACATCTCAAAGATCTGCGATACTTTTTGCCCTTTCCCAGTGGCTATATAGTGAAAGCGTTTTTTCACTACTTACATAGGAGGAACCCATGAACACGGAATTTCAAGATTTACCAAATGTTGTAAGTCCCAGGGAGGTGCAAACTTACTTCGGTATTTCGCGCTCGACCACCTACCGCATATTTCACGACGCAACTTTCCCGGCGTTCCACATTGGAAACCGACTGCTGGTGCGGCGGGATGAGCTGCTGGGCTGGCTGGAACGGCAAAAGGTCAATAAAGCCCAAAACGAGAACCCGAAGATTGTCGGGTCTGATGAATAGCTTTCTCCGCAAGCCTTTGGTAGTCTTTGTGTCAAGAAAGGAGACGATGCAACGTGAAAGACACATCCCAAAAAGCCCTGCGCCGTGGGCATAACGAGGGCAACATCCGTCAGCGTACAGACGGGCGGTGGGAGGTCCGCCTGTCAGCCGGAATCGACTACAAAACCGGTAAGCCCAGACGCACATCCACCTGCTGTAACACAAGACAAGAAGCCATTGCCATTTTACAGCAGCAAGCCCACGAAGTCCGCACACAGGGCTGGCGTGATCCGATGTCCGTGACCCTTGGCGAATGGTACAAGTATTGGCTGGACACCTACATGAAAGATACCGTTAAACAGTCCACCTATGCCAGCTACCGCAGTTATCTCAACAAGCACTTTTGTGTACTGGGAAAGATTTTATTAAAGAAATTAGAACCGCACACCTTGCAGGAGTTTTACAACTACAAATTCCGCGAGGAAGGCTTATCCCCCAAGACTTTGCGCAACTACCACATGGCATTGCACAAGTGCTTACAGCAAGCAATAAAAGAGCGTCTGCTGATTTACAATCCCTGCGAGGCCGTCACCCTGCCCAGCGGAGAAAAGCCGGAAATCAGCGTCTTTACCAATGACCAACAGCGCGCCTTGGTTCAGGCCAGCTATCGGCACCGCTATGGTGTATTTATCCGCTTGGATTTATGCACTGGCTTACGCATGGGTGAACTGCTGGCGCTGAAATGGGAAGATATTGATTTTTCCACCGCCCAACTCCATGTTAGGCGTACCATCAACCGTCTTGCCAAGTACGAAGCCCACGATGGCGAGAACAAGACCGAAATTGTATTTGGCACACCCAAAACGAAAAACTCTCGCCGCACGATTCCACTGACCCGCACAATGGCAGACGAGCTTACCCGCTGGAAACAACAGCAAGCACAGGACAAGATTCGGGCAGGGGATAAGTACACCGACTATGGCTTCATCGTCACCAACGAGTTTGGACACTACTTTGAGCAGAAAACCTTCAAGGACTACTATGACCGTATGCTGAAAGACGCTGACATCGGGCACTTTACCTTCCACGCCCTGCGCCACACCTTCGCCACCCGCGCACTGGAGCGTGGTATGGACTACAAGACCCTGTCAGCCATCCTCGGTCATTACTCCGTGGCGTTCACAATGGACACCTACGTTCACAGCATGGACGAACACAAGCGGCGCGAAATGGACAAAATGGACGATATGTTCGGGATGCAGTACGGCATCTCGGTTGAGAACCAGCCTTATCCTGTGCTTTGCACCCTATCCGCAGATGGCTGCACTGCCCATGTGCCGGACTTCCCCAAAATCACCGCACAAGCGCCCACGCTGGACGCCGCCCTGCTCGAGGTCAAGCAGCAAATCCAAAAAGCCCTGCGCCAGTACAATAACCCGCCCATTCCTACCAAACAGGAAAAGATCGTCGTGCCAAACAACAGCGTGTTGGTACTCGTCAAGGCAAGCTGACTACGCTGACCGCTCCTATATTTACCTGCCAACTCCGCAAAATTTATCCACAAAAAGCGCCCGGGCGGTTGAAAATCTCAACCGTCCGGGCGCAGTCATTTTGCCGTTTTGGGGTCATTTTGGGGTCAAAGTTACCAGCTTGTTACCACTTTTTCCATATTGCAGAAAAAAGCTCGTTGAAACTTGTCGTTTCAACGAGCTTTTGTTGGTTGCGGAGACAGGACTTGAACCTGCGACCTCCGGGTTATGAGCGCATACCGATCTGTTTCTGTACCTTAAAGATACGCTTTTCTTTGATTTTTGCGCTTCTTATATACCTTAAAGGTACTTTATGCGTGGTTTTGCCGCAAATTTGCCTCTATCTGTTACCACCTTAGTTACCACTTTTCAAAATCAAGAACAATTCCTAACTTTTGTCTGTTACCCTCTGTTTCGGAAGAATTCGGCATATTGGGATTATCAAACTCTTCTACCATTTGGAGGGAAAATGAAAAATCAAGCAGCCAATAACGGCACTTTTATCCCGAAGCCTGGTTTTACTGTGGTGCAGAACAGTGTCGCCCGTGACTGGAACCTAAGCAGCGGCGCATTGGGGCTGTATACACGCATCCAAAGCTATATCACAATGGAGAACATTACCCTCACCAAAGGCAGCCTTATGGAGCGTGTGCCGGAGGGAGAATACGCCTTCAATACGGCATGGAACGAATTGAAAAGCAAGGGGTATTTGTTCATCCATGTGTATCCCGGTGAGAAGGGGCGCTTTGTCTATCAGTATGAACTGCGCTCTGACAACAGCGGTTGGGATGGAGCCTACCTTTTCTACTATGACCGCAACGGCGATGTGAAAAGCACCAATCTTGCACGAAACCAAACCGAAACCGCCGAACAGCCTGCTGAAAAAGCAGCCGCCGACCACTACCCCAATTACCACCCCGGTGGTAACCACCATAGTGGAAACCACTGCGGTGGAAACCGGGGCGGTAATATAAAACTAAATCATAAAGAAAAACTCATAAAAACTAATCTATCAATCTCTCCTGCGGCAGAGCCGCCTGAAGACGGGGGAGAGATGGATGAAAATGCTTCGGAAAACATAGTTCTGCCCGCGCTGACAAAGCACAAGTCCATTCCGCAGGCGTATATGGCTAAGCCCGCCCTTATGCAGACGGCGATCCACTACCTGACCGGATACGACTTCCGTCAGCAGCATCCGTACCAAGCAAACGGCGTCACGGATGACGCCCGCCAAAGCGCATTTGGGCTGCTCAACACCTGCCTTACCGAGATGTGCTGTGCCACCGGCACACAGTCGTATCGCGGTGCGCTTGTCACTGCTGACAAGGTGCTGGCTGAAATCAGCTGCGCCAGCAACGGCTGCGAGGAGGACGGATTGGAGCCGTATGTGGAGGATGTGCTGGATACCTTTTTGCAGGCAATCACCACGCGGAAGGTCAAAAACCTGCCGCAGTACATGAAATCGCTTTTGTGGACAAGCTTTGCTACCTACAAACTCAACACCATCAGCGGTATTACCGCGCCATACAAGGAGATCAAAAATGTCTACGGATTACACTAACGTAGACGGGTACTTGGTTCCGTCGTTTGCCCTGCCCACGGGCAGCACACCGCCGTTGGGTAAATACGGTGCGATGCGGGCGCGTTTTCTTGACGAGCATCGCCCCTTTGAACGCGACCAAATGCTGCTGGACGGTACGCTGGCACAGCACCTTGCTGACATCGACAGCGAGGCACACAATCAGGTCAGTGCGCTGGTGCGTCGGCTTGCAGAACAGCATAGCGTCACCGAGGATCTGAAACGGCATCATCCTCTGGAATGGGCGGCGCAGATGCAAGCTTTGCAGGCGCAAGCCGAGGAAATCGTGTGCTGTGAGTTAATTTATATTTAACTCTTTTTCAGAGGGCTGTTCCCGCATGGAAATGCGGGAACGTCCCCCGCAAGCACGGCATCTTGCCGTCATGACGGCAAAACGCCCCCTTGTCAGGGGAATACCCCTGAAACCCTGTCCCTCATTTTGCGACTTTCAATTCAAAAGGATATTGACACTATGATATACAGAACCAAGAAAATCACCGTGCGGCTCACCGACAAAGAGTACGCCAAACTGCGCGAGATGAGCGAAACATCCGGCTTGAAAATGGAGCCTGTCATTCGGAAGCTGCTTGTCGGTTACGAGATTCGCCCGCGCCCTAATGCCACCTACATCAAGCTCATAAAGGAGCTGTCTGCGGTGGGAAACAATCTGAACCAGATTGCCCATCTTGCGAACGCAACCGGGAAAATTACAGAGGACCAGTGGAAAGAAACGCATCAGCTTCTGGAAAAGATATGGGATTTTTGCGCGTATGAGCTTTGATTTCAAAAGATTATTTGAAAAACGGCCAACTTTATATTATACTGAAAGCACCGATATTTCGCGCAAAAGGTGGTCGGAACAGATGGATATGGAAAACCTGATCGGTGAAACAACCGAATACGACAAGAAAGTGGCGCTTGAGGTAAAAAAGCCCAAAAGCTGGTGCAAGAGCGTAAGTGCTTTTGCGAACACGCTGGGCGGTGCGTTGATTTTCGGCATGGCGGATGACGGACAGATCGTTGGGCTGACCGAACCCAACAGCGACGCCGAGAAAATCAGCGAGATCCTCAAGACGCGCATGGAGCCAATCCCGGAGTTTCGGCTGCGCTTTCACAAGACCGAGGACGGCAAGGTGCTGCTGATTCTTGATGTGTTCAAAGGCGAGGAAACGCCCTACTATTACTCCGGCGACGGCACCTTAGAGGCGTTTGTACGCATCGGAAATGAGAGCGTCAAGGCATCTGCCACCGAACTGAAACGCCTTGTTCTGCGCGGCAGAAACACCTCCTACGACTCTCAGGTGACGCTTTACAGGGTGGAGGACTACGCCTTTTCCAAACTGCGGGAGCGCTATAAGAAGTGGACGGGAAACAGCTTTGACAACAAAGATCTTGTTTCCTTCGGGCTGGCAGACGAGGGCGGCTTTTTGACAAATGCCGGCGCCCTGATTGCCGATGAAAGCCCCATTCGCTGGTCGCGCCTGTTCTGCACACGCTGGAACGGGCTGGACAAAAGCGGCGGCACGATGGACGCGCTGGACGATGCCGAGTATTCCGGGAGTGTGCTTTCGTTGATTGAAAACGGCGAGGCATTCATCAAGCGCAACGCCCGCATGATGTGGCGCAAAACGCCCAATTCCCGTGAAGAAATGCCCGAATATGTGGAACGCAGCTACCACGAGGCGCTTATCAACGCGCTGGCGCACCGCGATTATCTCGTCTACGGCAGCGAGGTCCACATTGACATTTACGATGACCGCTTAGAGATTTACTCGCCGGGCGGTATGCCGGACGGGTCGATGATCCAAGACCGTGATCCGCTTACCGTGCCGTCCACCCGGCGCAACCCGGTACTGGCCGATGTGTTCAACCGTCTGGGCTATATGGAGCGCAAGGGCAGCGGCTTTGGGAAAATTCTGAATAGCTACAAGGCGCAAGTCAACTTCGTGCCGAGCAAAGCCCCTACGTTCCGTTCTGACCGCTACCAGTTTACGGTCGTTATGCCGAACTTGAATTACAGTGTCCCTCAAGGTGTCAGTCAAGATGTCACCCAAGATGTCAGTCAAGATGTCACCCAAGATGTCAGTCAAGATGTCGCTCAAGACGATTTGGATGCAAAAATCATCGCGCTCATCAAGCGGAACAATAAAATCAGCACCGAAAAAATGGGCATGATGCTGGGCGTAAGCACCCGAACCATTCTGCGGCGTATAAAGAAACTGGATAATGTTCACTACATTGGTCGCGGCTTCAGCGGGCATTGGGAAGTTGATAATCAATCAAAAACGGGTATCTGACAGTGAAGCGGGAAATTTTCTAAGGCATCGCCGCACAATTCTCGCATTATAGACATGCGTGCGGCTCACAGGGAACGCTATAGGAAAACACCAACACCCCCAACGGGCTTTAGCTGCCCGTTGGGGGTGTTTACTCAGGTGGTTTTGGGAGTTGTTTTCAGGCAGAGCACCACTGCCAGCAAGCCGCTTAAAAGGCGGCCTGCCATCATCGGCAGGGCGTGTGCGGGGCTGAATTGCAGGGTAAATGCCAGAAAATCGCCGACGCTGTAAGCGGCTACTACGGCATAGGCCGTATTCAGTGTGATGCCGCGTTCCTCCAGCGTATCAAGGCTCAGCAACGTGGGGATGCAGTTGGCGGAGGTCACGACCAGACCGGTGATGGAGGCGGGCTCCAGCTGCAGCCGTGCGGCCAGCTTGGCCAGCGGTGCGGTCAACAGACGCTGTACAAAGGCGAAAAACGGCAGGATCCCGGCAAGAAACGCGCCGATACTGCCTATAACCGGGTAGATTTCCGCCAAGGGGGTCAGCCCCTCCAGCAGCACAATACCGGACGTTTCCTGCAGGACAGAGATGCAAAAGCCGAACAGGGTCAAACCGCGTACCGCCAGAGAGATGCCGTTGAAGATCGGACCAATCGCGCTGCTGCCGGATTTGAAAAGCAGCAGCAACAGAACCGCGACAGCCAGTACAGGCCAGGTGTTGTGAAGCAGAACCGACAGGGGGATGCCGCACAGCGCCCCGGTGAGCAGGCAGCCCACCGGCAGCACCAGAAAGCCGAGAAACAATCCGCGAACGGCGGCGGCTCGTTTGGTGCCTGTCAGCCGGCCCAGCGCCAGCGGAATCGTACCGTTGATCGTGGCACCGAGAAAGGCCGCCACGATCAAACCGTTGTACAGCCCGGCGGACGGTTCCTGTGCGATCTGCGCGGCCAGCACGGCTCCGCCTGCATCACAGCTCAAAAACAATGAGGCGAACAGAGAGGGGTCACACCCCACGGCGGAAAACACCGGCGTGATAACAGGCGTCAGATGGGTCCCAAGCCACGGTGCCAGTGCCATAAAACCGGTCATGAGCAGCAGCAGATCCACCACGGCGGCAAAGCCCTGCCGGAATGCACTGCCCAACCCCAGCCGATCACCTGACAATGTATCCGCTGCACCCAGGCAGAAAAAAACAGCAGATATCCACGCCATCGCTCTTACCCGCGGCCCGGCGTATCTTCACTGAAGGGACTGTTGACATAGTTGGCACTCTTGGAGGAAACAAACTTTTCCATCGCGCGCTGCAGCGGATGCTTGTTCCAGCGGTCCAGATCATCCGTCAGGCGGCAGGCAGTCATCTGGAAGAAGGGCAGCCAGCACAGCGGGGTGATTTCCTCCGGCACATCCATAGGCACATACATAACATTGTGCTCGTCCTTGTAATCGGCGCAGCGCGTCAGCAGGAAGGCGTTATCCGTCACGATCTGGGTACCCTCAAAGATGCGGTGGATGCGCTCCGTGCCCTCGCCGCCGTCGATCAGAAATACGCTGTAGCGGGGGGTCATCTGGATGTTGGGGCCGTGGATGTACTCCTCGACCTCATAGGCAGCGGTGGGGACGCTGATGGTCTCGCCGAATTTCAGCGCGCCCTCGCCTGCCGTGCCAAGGTTGGCACCCACGCCGCAGACATAAGCGTTGGTCATGCCGGACAGCTGACGGTAGTGCTCTTTAATAAAGGAAGGGGTCTGTGCCTGTACGGCGGCATTGATGTCTGCGGCCTTCAGCAGCTGCTGCTTGACGGCCTCACCCTCGGCGGCAGTTTTGATGCCCAGACGGACAGCCGCCTCCACGGCGAACAGCATAAAGAAGAGTGCCAGCGTGGTGACGCCGCGGGTGACATACGCGACCGTTTCGCGCCCGACACCGTAGTTGGCAACAACATCGCACACCTTGCCCAGATCGCTGTTGACGTCGCCGGTCAGGCCGATGCAGCGGCGGCCCTTTGCCTCAATGACCTTGATGGCGTCCAGCGCATTCAGGCTGTAGCCGCTTTGGCTGACGACAACGACCATATCGGTCTCGCTGAAATCATTCTCGCTGGATACAAAATGAAACGGGGTGACGATCTTGACCTCGCACTTCAGATGGCGGCGGATAAACTGCCGCGCACAGAGTGAGCCGTTGGAGGAAGAACCGCACGCAACGATCCAGATGTTCTTGTAGCCGCCGTTTACATACTCATCCACAAGGGGCTTTGTCAGCGCGGCGCTGTCGGCGACATTGTTGCGGATAAACTCCGGGCAGTCGGCAATGTAGTCCAGCATAGTCTTTTTGTGTTCCATAAAGCAGTCTCCTTCACATTTTGTCTAAATTTCTAACGCTTACTTTGTGTAAAACGTTAAAATCTTCGGGAGGTCCCCGAACTCTATTGACATTATACCACAGCTTTGGTATATTGTCATTACAATATTACAAAGATTTTAGAGAAAATTTCTAAAAATTAAGAAAAAATCTAAAAATCTTTGCAGCATTTTACAAGGAGGAAAAACTTATGCCTGACATTTTGATGACAAGAATCGACAATCGCTTAGTGCACGGGCAAGTCGGTGTGGCGTGGACCACCGCCTTACAAGGTGTCAACCTTATTGTTGTGGCAGATGATCTGGCAGCTGCCGATCCGCTGCAGCAAAGCCTGATGGCTGCCACCGCGAAAAGTTCCGGCTGCGGCATCCGGTTCTTTACGCTGGACAAGACCATTGCAGTCATTCACAAGGCATCCGCCAGCCAGCACATCTTTCTGGTCGTACGCAACCCGCAGAGTGCCCGCAAGCTGGTCGAGGGCGGCGTTCCCATTGATAAGCTGTGCATCGGCAATATGCATGTCGGCCCCGGCAAGGAAGTGACCGGCGATGTACATGTTTATATGGACGAGAAGGACAAGGACGACCTTCGCGCCATCCGTGCCAAGGGTGTGGATGTCTACATCCAGATCGCACCCGGCGACCACAAGCTGGACTTTGAAAAGTAACCCATGGTTCCGGCTCTGCAGGCGGTCTGCAGAGCAAAAAATATAATTTATAAAGAGGAGAGAAAATCTATGCAAATCACACTCGTGCAAGGTTTGCTGATTGCGCTGCTTGTTTTCATCTGCGCGATTGACAAACACATGGAAACCTTTATGTGGTTCCGCCCGCTGGTCGTAGCGTTTTTCACCGGCATCATCCTCGGCGATGTACGGCTCGGTATGCAGGCAGGTGCCGTTGCGGAGCTTTCCTACCTTGGTCTGCTGACCGTTGGCGGCACCGTGCCGCCGGACCCCCTGTTTGCCGGTCTGATGACCACCGTGCTGGCGTACACCACCGGCTGCGATGTCAACACGGCGCTGGGTCTTGCGGTTCCGTTCGCACTGATCGGCCAGTGGATCAACACCGGCACCAACACCTTCTACGCCGGCTTCCTGCCGAAGGTTGACAAATGCGCTGCCGCCGGTGACGAAAAAGGCATTGCCAAGGTCATGTATACCGGCTGGATCCTGTATGCCGCCATGTTTGCCCTTGCCGCGTTCCTGTCCACCTACGCATTGCAGAGCGGTATTTCCGCTTTCGTGGCAGCCTTCCCGGCATGGCTTGTCCACGGCTTTGAGGTTGCCGGTGGTCTGATGCCGGCTGTCGGTCTTGCCCTGCTGCTGGTCGTTATGCTCAAGAAGGAAAACGCAGCCTATCTGCTTGCTGGTTTTGTCATCATGGTCATTACCAACTGCCAGAACATCCTGCCCATTGCTGTTATTGCGGGCTGCATCGCCTATGTCAATTTCACCCGCGATACGGAGACTGCCAAGCTGACGGCTGCATCCGCTGCAACTGCCGCCCAGGAAGGAGATTTTGAAGATGGCATCTAATAAAATTACCAAAAAAGACCTCAACGAAATGGCCGTCCGCTCTATGGCGGAGCAGTGCTGCTTCAGCTTTGAGCGTATGCAGGCCGTAGGCTTCTGCTACGGCATGACCAAGTGCTTCCGTAAGATTCACGGCGACAACAATGAGGAAATGGCCGCCGCGATGGCAAACAACCTCGACTTCATCAACACCGAGCCGCACATGGCCGCGATCCTGCAGGGCCTGATCGTCTCCATGGAGGAGGCAGGCCAGAATCGTGAGATGATCCACAGCCTGAAAACCGGTCTGTTCGGACCTCTGGCAGGTTTGGGCGACGCCATCTGGTGGTACACCGCCATGCCCATCATTGCCTCTATCTGCTGCTCTCTGGCAACGCAGAACAATGTTCTGGGCCCCATCTTCTACATCCTGTTCTGGGCACTGACCGCTATCTTCAGCCGCATCTGGTTCGTGCGTCTGGGCTACAATGCCGGTGTAAGCTCCATCAAGTTCATCGGCGATAACGCCGCTTATATCAGCAAGGCTGCCGGTATTCTGGGCGTTATGGTCGTCGGCGGACTGATCCCCAGCTATGTATCCTTTGCTTTCCCCGAAACGCTTGTCATTTCCAGTGTTTCCGTGCAGGGCATCTTTGACTCCATCATGCCCAACATTCTGCCGCTGGGCTTTGTGTTCCTGCTCTACTGGCTGTTCAAGAAGAAGAACGTCAACACCATGAAGCTGATCCTGCTGGTCATTGCTTTGTCGGTTGCACTGTCCTTCCTGGGCATCATGTAAGTTTTACTGCGGCGGCTCGCGCCGGTTCAGCATTCCCCCGTGAGCCGCCTTTTTCACGGACTATATTGTCATGACATAATTACAAATGGAGGCTATTGTACCTATGGGTATGGTAAACTTTGACGAAAACCAGATCATTGCCAACGGCGCCAAGATCTACGACCAGCGCGCAAAGATCGAGGCAATCGCGGATTCGATTGTGGATAACGGGTTTGACCTGCTGCTGTTCACCAGCAGCGGCGGTTCTCAGGCGATGCTGGATCCGTTCGCCTTCTACATCCGCCATATGTCCCGCCTGCCGGTCGAAAATGTACTGTCCGCCAACCTGATGACCGGTGACTGCAACCGCATCACCGATAAGACCGTGGCGTTCCTGACCTCGAAGTCCGGTGACACCGCCGAGACCGTAAAGGCAGCCAACTGGCTGAAAGAGCAGGGCGTGCGCCTGTTTGCCGCCGTCGGCAAGGAAAACTCCACGCTGGAATCCATCTGCGATGACACCATCGTCTACGGCGAGGGCCGCCCGCAGGAGCTGGTGTTTTATCTCCTGATCGGCCGTATCCTGTACCGCAGCGGAAACTTTGATGCCTATCCCCGCTTTGCGGATGAGCTGAAGAGCCTTGCCTTTGCGCTGGCACAGGTACGCAAGCAGGCGGATGCCAAGTGCCTGAAATATGCGCAGGATTACTGCAAGGAGCCGTATAACATCTGGATCGGCAGCGGCGATCTGTGGCCCACTGCCTACAGTTACAGCATGTGCGTGCTGGAGGAAAGCCAGTGGATTCGCACCAAGAGCGTTTCCAGCCCGGAATTCTTCCATGGCACGCTGGAGCTGCTGGAGGACGATGTCTGCACCACGCTGCTGCTGACTGAGGGCCCCACCCGTGCGCAGGACGAGCGCGTAAAGGAGTTTGCCGCCCGCCATACCAAAAAGCTGACCTGCTTTGATACGAAGGAGTATGCACTGCCCGGCATCAGCGATGAGTTCCGCCCGCTGCTCAGCCCCGTTGTCATGGCGGCTGTTCTGCAGCGCATCAGCAAGAACATTGAGGTCATCACGGATCATTCTCTGGATATCCGCCGCTATTACAGAAAAGAGAGCTATTGAGTATGAAACTGATTGCATTAGGGGATAATGTAATAGACTATTACCACAATACACAGGAGTGCTTCCCCGGCGGCAATGCGGTAAATGTCGCAGTTCATGCTGCGCGGCTGGGGGCACAGGCCGAGTATCTCGGCTCCCTCGGCGATGACAATATGGCACATATTGTGGAGAAAGCACTCCAAGAAAACGGCGTGGACATCAGCCATTGCCCCGTTTTGCAGGGGCGTACCACCAAGGTGTGCAGCTATGATGTAGTCAACGGCGAGCGCAGCTTTCTTGAGGTGATCACCGGGGAAAGCTGGACCGGCCCGCTGCAGATCACTGCGCAGGAGCTGGACGAGCTGAAAACCGCCGATCTGATCGTCAGCAGCTGCAACGCCAAAATGCCCGAACAGATGGCGGCTGTGCAGGCGCTGCCCGCTGTGTTCGCCTATGACTTCGGCGAAAAGGAAAAGTACCGCACCGATGCCTACTATGACGAGGTTTGCCACAGTATAGATCTGGCGATGCTTTCCTGCAAGCCGATGGACAAGGCTGCTTTTGCGGAATTGTGCGCGCCGCTGCATCGCCGGGGCGTGGTGCATGTTCTGGCCACAATGGGCGCAGCCGGGCAAATGTTGTCCGTACAAGGGAAAATCGTTGAAAAGACTACCCAAATGGTAGAGGCAAGTGATACAATGGGGGCAGGAGATTCTTTCCTTGCTGCCTTCCTCTGCTCGCTGTATACTGCGGGGTGGCAAAAGGCAAAGCCCATGCCGGAGCAGGCGCTTCTGGCTGCACTGGCTGCCGGGCAGCAGGTCTCGGCACGCAACTGTATGGCACAGGGCGGCTTTGGCTGTAAAGCGGAAATCTCCCGGAACAGCATTGAATAACAAGAAGGAGATTTCCTATTATGATCGAACTGAACGGAATACAGCTTGACAAAACCAGCGCAGTCCCCCTGTACGAGCAGCTGCGGAAGGCATTGCTGGAGGCTATCACCAGCGGGAAGCTGTCGGCAGGGACAAAATTGCCGACGGAGGAGGAGCTGTGCGCCCAGTTCGGCATTTCACGCCCTGTTGCACGGCAGGCTTACAATATGCTGATCGAAGAAGGCTTTGTGGAACGCATGCGGGGCCGCGGTACTTTTGTGCGCAGCCCCGATACCCGCGGCCGCTTTCTGAACAAGCAGCTGAGCTTTGCTGCCGAGATGGGGGTTTTGAACCTGGAACACCGTACCGAGGTGCTGCGTGCAGAGTGGGTAAGCTATACCCCCGAACTGTTTTCACGGCTCAAGCTCGAACGCGGGGACCGCTGCTATCATCTTGTGCGTATGCGCTATGTCAGCGGAAAGCCTTTTGTTCTCGTGGAAAACTATGTGCCGGAATCTGTGTTTCCCGGTATTGATGCCTACGACTTTGCCCAGCGCTCGCTGTACGATGTCTTTGAAACCGTCTACCACGAGAGGATCATCAAATCGCGCCGTGTGCTGATGGCGCAGACCGCCAACGTCGAGTTTGCCAACCTGTTCGGCGTACACCGCGGTTCCCCCGTGCTGTATGTCGAAAACACGGTCATGGACCAAAACGACCGCCCGATCGACCTCAGTAAAGAGTATCTGGACGGCGTTACCCAGAAATTTGAATTTGAAGTTGTCAACCAATAAGCTGGGTCTGTGCGCCCGGTCTTGCTAAAGGAGTCCTGCAAATAAAAGTCAATAGGTTTTGCAGAAAAAGTCCAAAAAAATACTCGGCAGATAGCCGAGTAAAAATGCGTACAGCAAACAGGACTCCCTCAAAAATCGGAGGCAGCCAAATGACAAAATGAGCATTACAGATTAGCCTTCTTCGACCTGAGTTGCGCTTTCAGCGGCGTTCAGGCACTCCTTAACGCGGGCATAGTAAATACGCAGGAACTTGTTCGCGGCAGCAGTAGTGCAAACGAAGAACGGCTTCCCCTCGTCACGCTTTTTGGCGTAGAACTGGTAAACCGCTTCGTTTTCGGGTTTGCATTTAACGTAAGTAGAAACCACCTGAAAGAGCGCTTTCCTCAGCTGAGGTGACCCGCGCTTGGAAGTTGTTACACTGGAAAGCTGCATCTTGCCGGAGCCAACAACGCCGGGGTCTACGCCTGCAAAGGCCACAATAGAACTGCGGTGCGGGAAACGGCGAACATCACCCAATTCAGCCATGAGATGCGGTCCTGTGGACTTTCCAACGCCGTACATGGCCATAACGGTCTCGTACTCCGGCAGCTGCTTGCAGAGATTCAGCATCTCGGCTTCCAGCTTGGACTGGTTTTCGCGCAGTGCAATAAGCTGGTCGGCGGCAACTGTAACCAGTAATTTAGCATTGTTGTCACGCGGCAGTGTGGTATAGGATCCGCAACTGGCTGCGTAGAGAGCATCTGCCGCATCAGTACTAAAATGGTAACCCTTTCTCTTGCACCATTTCTTGTATCGCTCTTCAAAAGCATCCGGTGACATACGGTTAATGCAGTCGCAATGCCAAAAGCTTCGGTAAAAGTCCACCCACTTCAAATGTCCGTCTGCCTTTTCGGGGCTTGAGAACAGCTCGTTTACACCCGGAAAGGTCTTGTCAGACAAAGAAATAAGGTTGTTTGTGAGCATGACAATATTCTTATTATACAAGTCGCATTGACGTGCGCACAACTTGAGTTGCTGTCTAATTGCTTCCATAGGAGTATATTCCCGCAATGTAGACCAGTTGTCAAGCCCATACTTGGCAATTTTTAGGGCATCTTTCGGGTCGGATTTTACTTTGCGCAGAGAGCCTGCTCCGCTTTGCTTAATAAGCAATGGGTTCAGGATGCTTACAAAGATTCCCTCACTGTGAAGCAGCGCTGCTACCGGCTCATGATATCTGCCTGTTGCTTCCATTACAACGCGGGTATCTGGTTCCATGCAAAGAACATCCAACGCAAGATGTGACAGTTCAATATCTGAATGCCTTACTTCATATGGCGCTGCAACAAGCTCCCCACCTGGCTTCATGGCAGCTACCATACTCTTACCCTTAGAAACATCGATTCCAACTACGGTCATTCGTTTTCCTCCTAATTTGAATTTGCAATGGCTTCCGCCTTTTACTTATTGCTTGTTCAATCTCCTGAGTAACACGAACGCACCGCTACGGTGGGACTACCTGCGTAAATCGAATGCTGCGAATAAGAACGGCGGCTGACTGACTCCTTTACGGACGTGTAAATCCAGCGTGATAAATGTCAGACCACTACGTTCTTATTCTACAGCTTAGGCAACAAGTTGGATAGCAACACGGCTGGATGCCGTGGGGCTACCCACAAATATATTGTAGGAGTGTAATTTGCTATGGTAGGTGTAGTGGTAACCGGGCATGGCGGCTTTGCCGCCGGTATGGCTGCCAATGTAAAAATGCTGGCAGGCAGTGATGCGGAAGTAAAGGCCGTGGATTTTGCCGACGGCATGGATGTGGAAGTGTTTGAAAAGCAGCTGGCAGAGGCAATCGACAGCTATGCAGACTGCGAGGCTGTTCTGGTGCTGGCAGACATTGCCGGCGGTACGCCGTACAACCGCGCAGCGGGACTTTCGATGACCCGCCCCAAGGTGCGTGTGATCTCCGGGCTGAACAGCAGTATGCTGATGGATCTGTGCATGCGCAACATCACCGGTGACGAATGCCCCGATGTGGATGCACTGGCCGCCGACATTATGCAGACCGGGCACGAAAACATCGGCAAGTTTGTGCTGGAGGTTCCCGCCCAGCCGCAGGAGGACGAGGACGGTATCTGAAGGGAGAAACGCCATGAGGCCGATCAAGGCAGTCATCTTTGATATGGACGGCGTGCTGATCGACAGTGAACCGGTCTACCTGCACCATCAGTATGCGCACCTGAAACCGTCCTACCCGTGGATCACCGTGGAAAGCATGTACCCGTTGGTGGGCATTTCCGGGCAGGAATATATGCCCTTTATGGCAAAGCTTTGCCGCCGCACCGACGATGCCGCGTTCCGGCAGGAAATGGACGCCATGAACGCCGGGTGCCGGGTGTATTACCCGGACATTCTGCGCAAGGAGGTTCGCCCGCTGCTGCATGAATTAAAGCAGATGGGGCTGCAGGTAGCCCTTGCAAGCAGCAGCAGCCGGGAATGTATTGAGCAGGTCCTGGCACAATGTGAGATTCGGGAGCTGTTTGACTGTATCGTCAGCGGTCACGAATTTACCCGCAGCAAGCCGGACCCTGAAATTTACCGCTTCACCATGGACAAGCTCAGGCGCAAGCCGGAGGAATGTCTGATCGTGGAGGACTCCACCTACGGTGTGCAGGCGGGTACGGCGGCGGGCGGCGTTGTGGCTGCCCTGCGGGACGAAAGATTTCCGTTTGACCAGCGGGCGGCGCAGCTGCATATCGACAGCCTTGCCGAGCTGCCTGCGCTGGCGGCGTGCGGCGGAAAAAGGATACGCGCAGCCTTCTTTGATGTGGACGGCACCCTGATTACCGTGGGCGGGCATCGGATGCCGCCCAGTGTAGCCCCTGCGTTGCAGGCTTTACAGCGCAGCGGTGTGCAGGTGTTTCTGTGTACCGGCCGCCATGCGCTGGAAATCGAGGAAGAAAATATGCTGCCCGGGATCACGGTTGACGGTGCGGTTTATATGAACGGTCAGCTCTGCGAGCTGCAGGGGCAGATCGTGCGGGAAACGCCCATTCCTGCCGGGGACCTGTCAGCATTGAAACAGTTCTTACAGAAAAAGAACCGCAGCTGCATTTTTCTTGAAAAAGACAGAATGTACGCCAACTGTGTGGATTCCCGCATGGAGGTCGAGCAGGCAAAAATCGGCACCGCCGTGCCGGCTGTGCGCGATATTTCCGATCTGGAAAACCGCCGCATATATCAAGTCATCCCCTTCGTGAACGACGAGGAAGAAAAAGAACTGCTGCGGCAGATGCCCCATTGCAGGACAAAGCGCTGGGGGGATGCCGTGGTGGATCTGATGAGTCGATCCGGCGGCAAGGAAAACGGCATCCGTGCCCTGTGTGCGGCAATCGGTATCACCACGGAGGAAACCATTGCCTTTGGAGATGCCGACAACGATTTGGAAATGCTGCAGCTGGCCGGCATCGGTGTGGCTATGGGCAATGCCCTGCCGCAGGTGCGCGCCTGTGCCGATATGGTCACAGACACCGTGGAAAATGAAGGCATCGCCCATGCACTCCAAAAATTAAAACTGATTGGGTAAATACAAAACGAGGAGCGCTTTCCCGCAAGAGAAGCTCCTCGTTTTCCAAAAAAGGGGCAGTGTTCTATGATGAAAGAAAAAACGCAGACCCTTGTAACGGATCAGCTGTATAACCTGGCTGCGGGGTTTCTGTACGCCCTGAGCATCTGTTATTTTGCCAAGGGCGCGGACTTTGCACCCGGCGGGCTGTCGGGTCTGGCCTTGCTGGGCAACTATCTGTGGGGGTTCCCCATCGGCATCACAACGCTGGTGCTGAATGTGCCCCTGGTTCTGCTTGGTTTCCGCTTTGTGGGACGCGCCTTTCTGGGAAAAACCGTCATCAGTATGCTGTGGTGTACCTTTTTTCAGGATGTTGTCTTTGCAGACCAGCCCGGCTACGGCGGCGATCCGCTGCTGGCGGCCCTGTTTGCGGGTATCACATGGGGCGGCGCATTGGCGCTTTTGTATATGCGGGGTTCGTCCAGCGGCGGCACCGATTTCTTGACGATGTCGATCAAAGTGCTGCGCCCGCATCTGTCGGTCGGTGTTGTAACCGGTGCGATAGACCTTGTGGTAATCCTGTTGGGTTGGCCTGTGTTTGGCTCTGTCGATGCCGTTTTGTACGGTCTTGTCACAACGGCGGTTACCTCGCTGGTTATCGACAAAATTATGTACGGCAGCAATGCCGGCAAAATGCTGACGATCATCACTACCAAGGGGCAGGAAATTGCGGACGAAATTTCCCGCCAATGCGAGCGCGGCTCAACGATGGTCAAAGCGGTGGGCACATACACCGGTACGGAACGGCAGATGCTGCTCTGCGTCTGTGCCAGACCGCAGGTGTACCGCATCCGGATGGCTGCCTACCGCATCGACCCCGGCTGCATGGTCATGGTGACGGAAACCGGCGAGGTTTACGGCGAGGGCTTTGTTGACCCGGGCAAGACGGCGTCGTTTTTATAAGGCGATACCGCACACGAAACGAAAGGAATGTTTTGTTATGAATTCTATTACGCCTGCCGAATTGGCAGCTTATTTTGACCACACCCAGCTGCGCGCCTATGCGCAGCGCAAGGATTTTGAAAAGCTCTGTGCAGAGGCTCGCGAGTACGGCTTTGCCATGGTGGCGATCAATCCGGCTCCCGTTTCCCTGTGCAAGGATCTGCTGGCGGGAACATCGGTCCATGTGGGCGCGGCGGTTGGTTTCCCCTTGGGGCAGAACACGCCCAAGGTTAAGAAATACGAAACCGTAGATGCAATCGCCAATGGCGCGGATGAGATCGATTATGTTATCAATATTACGCAGCTGAAAGAGAAGAACTATGATTTCATTGAGCATGAGATGGCCGGCATTGTAGAGGAATGCCGCGGTGCAGGGGTGATCTCGAAGGTGATTTTTGAGAACTGCTACCTGACCGAGGAGGAAAAGCGCGCACTTTGTTCCATCGCGCGGGAGGTCCGCCCGGATTTCATAAAGACCTCCACGGGCTTTGGCACCGGCGGCGCAACCTTTGAGGATGTGGCGCTGATGAAAAAATGCGTCGGTGATGAGGTGAAAATCAAGGCAGCCGGCGGCATCCGCACATTGGATACCGCTTTGCGCATGATCGAGCTGGGCGTATCCCGCATCGGCTCCACAGCCAGCGTAAGCATTGTAGAAGAACTGAAACACAGGTTATAAAAAGCGCCGAGGATGCCCGGAACGGTCTGAACTGCAGAAAGCAAATAAGCACCACTAAGTTTAACTTGGTGGTGCTTATTGTTTTATTGGCTTTCTTTTTTGGTTTTATAACATTCTGTAATATAATCCAGCAGCGCCATATTTTTCAGGCGATAGGTGGCTTCCTCTATAGAGCCTGCAGTATCTTCCAGATACAACCAGCTTTCACCTTCAGGTATAGAACTTTCGTCCATACGTCCGTCCAAAATTTCTTTCCATAGCTCACGTTTTTCTTTAATTTCTGCGCCCATTTCTCTAGGAACCGCATAACGGCTGCATAGAAAGCGTTCTGCTGTCAAATCAACACCATCATCCCAAGTGATTTTGTCCAGCAGTTGCTTAACTGTATGGAGCGTATCTGTTGCGGTTTTCGAAAATTCATTTTTGGGGAATTTCAAGCTGATGCTGCCGTCAACCTCGACGATTTCCATACTGCCAAATTGCAGCTGCATATTCAGCAGCAGCGTGGCAATTCCCTCCGGGGTGCAGGTGTCGATAGGAAACAGCATTTGCATCGGAACATCTAACGTTTGTGCGATTTTTTCCAAATTCTCCTGCCGGGGCATTTTCAGACCATATTCATAATGCCGCCACAGGGTCGCATTGATTCCTGTTTTTTCTGCGGCTTCCTCCTGCGTCATTTCTCGGTAAAGGCGCAACCGTTTGATACGGTTGCCCAAAATCTTCTTCTGTTCTTGAAAACTGATCGGTGTCTTATCTGCAGAGTGAGAGTAGTTTCCGAATTCATCACGCATCAACGTAAAATCTCTATCACTCACAGTTGTCCAACGCATTGACATACCTTTACCCTCCGCCTCGGTTCTGTACTTTTAAGGAACAACCTCATTATAACAAACTTTTGCTATCTATACAAGAGCGAGAATTTTCTTGTGTTTTCCTTAAAATATTTTTGTAAAAACGATTGACAGTAACTTAAAAGTACTATATAATTCAGATGCATCATATGTAACTTAAAAGTACATTTGTATAGCGCCTTGATAATCCAATATGCCAAAACTTCCGAAACAGCTTTCGCATCTGTAAAACGCGAGAAAGGACCTCTCTTATGAACCGTATCCGTACCATTCAAGGCGCAGCCGATGAACTGCGCAAACGTGATCCCGGCTGTGCCATCAGCGCACACAACATCCGTCAGCTGGTGCTACACAAGGAAATTCCCAGCCGTAAAGCCGGGTCAAAGTATCTGGTGGCGCTGGACGATGTAGAACGCTATTTCGGGCTTACCATTGACGAAAACGAACTGAACCATGGCATCGGTTGAGAAACGCTACAATAAGGCCGGAAACCTTATTTCTTTTCGTATCCACGTTTTTCACGGGAGGGATGAATTTGGCAAGCAACTCCCGCCTTTTATCAAAACCGTCCGTGTTCCGCCTGAATTGAACGCGCGGCAGATCGAAACGCTGATCCAGCGCGAAACCGTCCATTTTGAGGAGGAGTGCGAGCTTATCACAGCCCATGAAAAAGAAGAAGCGGCAAAAGCCGCCGAACCGAAATGTATATCGTTCGAGGATTTTGCCGTTAAGGTTATGGAAATTAAGGAGCGCACCGGCAAGGAGAAAAGCACCCTCGCACGATATCAGGATATGCTGGATTCCCGCATCAATCCGTACTTAGGCAAGACGCCCGTGGACGAAATCACCGGCGATATGCTGGATGATTTCTACGCCATGCTGCTCAAGCCGGGGCAGAACAAGAAAACCGGCGGCGGACTTTCCCGCAAAACGGTGTTGGAACATCACCATGTTATCTCCACCATTATGGAACACGCCATCCGCAAGCATCTGATTGCGTTCAACCCCTGCCGCGATGCCACGCCGCCTGTGGCAGACCCGCCGATGCCGAACTACTATCAGCCCGCCGACTTAGCGCTGATCCGTCAGGCGCTGGAGAGCGAGAGCGTCAAGTGGTACACCCTGATCCACGTGCTGATGCTCTACGGCATCCGGCGCGGGGAGTGCGCGGGCATCAAGCTGAGTGCCGTAGACCTGAGGGGCAAGACCATCACCATCTGTTCCTGCGTCATGTACGACCCCAAGAACGGTGTGTACGAGAAGCCCTACCCCAAAAAGCGCAAGCCGCGCCAGCTGCCGATTACCCCGCAGATGGACGAAATCCTGCGCCGCTACCTAAAGTGGCGCGGCGAACAGCCCGAATGGTACGGGGACCTCTGGCAGGAAAGCGGCTACCTGTTTACCAATGAGTACGGTGGACCTATGAATCCGGACAACATTACACGGTATCTGAACCGTATGGGGGACAGGCTGCAAAAGGAAAACCCGAATTTTCCCCACCTGAACCCCCACGCCTTCCGCCATGCGGTGGCATCCATCCTTGTGGCGAACGGTACAGACATTGTGACGACAGCTGCCTTTATCGGTGACAAACCCGCCACCGTTTCCGAGCGTTACGCCCACATCATTGACTCCGCCAAAATCAGGGCGGGGGACACCCTGAGCAGCGTGATTTTCGGAGATGGTAACAAATGAGTTACCACTTTGTTACCACTTTTCTTTTTTTGCGGTCTGCAAAAGAAAAAGAACGGCAAAACTTGACGTCTTACCGTTCTTTGTTGGTTGCGGAGACAGGACTTGAACCTGCGACCTCCGGGTTATGAGCCCGACGAGCTACCATCTGCTCTACTCCGCGATATATGACACACACGCTGTTTCGCGGTGCTTGATTATAATACCACAGCACGGCGTGTGTGTCAATAGGTTTTACTAAAAAAGTTTATGCAATTTTTCCCGGGAGTTCACCCGGCTGTCTGCATTTGTATCAGACAATGCCCTGGCTCATCATGGCGGAGGCGATCTTCTCGAAACCGGCGATGTTGGCACCGGCGACCAGGTTGCCCTTCATGCCGTACTTTTCGGCAGTGGCGGCAGCACTGTGATAGATGTTGACCATGATGTTGTGCAGGCGCTCATCCACTTCCTCGAAAGTCCAGGACAGGCGCAGGCTGTTCTGGCTCATTTCCAGGCCGGAAGTAGCAACGCCGCCGGCGTTGGATGCCTTAGCCGGGGCAAACAGGATGCCGTTCTGCTGCAGGTAAGCGATGGCATCAGGGGTGGAAGGCATGTTGGCACCCTCGGCTACGCAGTAGCAGCCATTGGCAACCAGAGCCTTGGCACCGTCCAGGCGCAGCTCGTTCTGGGTGGCGCAGGGCAGGGCGATGTCGCAGGGGACGGTCCAGATGCCCTGGCTGCCCTCGACGTACTTAGCGGTGGGGACATAGTCCAGGTAGGTCTTGATGCGGGCGCGCTTGACCTCTTTGATCTCCTTGATGACCTTGTAGTCAATGCCGTTCTCGTCGACGATGTAGCCGTTGGAGTCGGACATGGCGATGACCTTGCCGCCCAGCTGGGTGGCCTTCTGGTTGGCGTAGGTGGCCACATTGCCGGAGCCGGAGATGACCACGCGCTGGCCCTCGAAGCTCTTGCCGGCGTCAGCCAGCATTTCCTTGGCAAAGTAGCACAGGCCGTAGCCGGTAGCCTCGGTACGGGCGAGAGAACCGCCGAAGGGGATGCCCTTGCCGGTCAGCACGCCGGTGTACTCATTCTGCAGGCGCTTGTACTGGCCAAACAGGTAGCCGACCTCACGGCCGCCAACGCCAATATCACCGGCGGGCACGTCGGTGTCGGGGCCGATGTGGCGGTACAGCTCGGTCATAAAGCTCTGGCAGAAGCGCATGACCTCGGCGTCAGACTTGCCGTGGGGGTCAAAGTCAGCGCCGCCCTTGCCGCCGCCCATGGGCAGGCCGGTCAGGCTGTTCTTGAAGCACTGCTCAAAGCCCAGGAACTTCAGGATAGACAGGTTGACAGAGGGGTGGAAACGCAGGCCGCCTTTGTAGGGACCGATGGCAGAGTTGAACTGCACACGGTAGCCGCGGTTGACCTGGACCTTGCCAGCGTCATCGACCCAGGGCACACGGAACATGATGATGCGCTCGGGCTCGACAAGGCGCTCGATCAGGCCGGCCTTCTCGTACTCGGGGTGGGCAGCCACAACGGGCTCCAGGCTCTCGAGGACTTCCTCAACAGCCTGCAGAAACTCCTTCTGCTCGGGGTTGCGCTTTGCAAGGCCCTCATATACGCCCTGCAGGTAAGCATTCTGAATTGCCATAAAACGACACTCCTTTATATAATTTCAAACACCGCCTTCATGTTACCACCATAAAAGCAATTTTTCAAGTAGTTTTGGTTTACTTTTCAAAATTTTGTTTGCGGCAGGCGTGCCGGTGTTCTTGTATTGTAGACAAATCGGCGTTTTTGCGCATAATTATACAACCGTTCATTCTGTCGCATACATCGTGACCCACGCGGCAGGCTGCCCGTCGGCCAAAAAGTCTGCCGGGTCCCAGAGGGCGTAGAGGCTGTACTGCGGGTCATAGCTGTCGCGGGGGTTGGCGGTTGTCAGCCATTGGCCCGACGCGGTGCAGGCCAGCAGCAGCGCGGGGCGGCGCACACCCTCCGCCGTGACCGTGGGGGCCGGGAGGACGTCGCCGGTTTCCATGTCCAGCAGGCAGTCCGCGTTGGCGTCCCCGGCATTCTGCACGCGGAGATACCGCTGCGGCACGCCCGCAAACGCCGGGCTGAAGGGTGCGCACACGTCGATGCCGTAGGTGTGAAGCGGGATGGTCTCGAGCAGCGTTTTCTCGGTGCCGTCGGCAGTGTCAAAGTACAGCAGGGCGGCCTGCTGGCCGGGGGTGTCGGCATTGCGGAAATTGCCGGTGTAGTAGATCCTGCCATCGTAATAGTTGTGGAAATAGCCGTCCGCGTAGGGGCGCGTGCAGATTTTTTCCCGCGCGCCGGTGGCGGGGTCGAGCCAGGCGTAGACGTAGACGGCGTGCGCCAAAATGGCTTTTTCCTGCTCGGTGCTGCCGAAATTGGGGAACGGCTCGTTCGCCTCGATGCGGATCGTCAGGAAGCGGCTGCCCTCGCAGGCGATGATCTTCTCGTCGGCCAGCATCGGGATGGTCTGCACCGTGTCATTTTGCCAGTCCCAGCGGTAGAGGGTGCCGGGCTGATGACTGGCGGCGAGGGGGCAGCCGTACAGGGCGTACTCGTCGCACCATTGCAGCTGCATGTGGTGGGGCAGGGCATCGGGCACCGCGGCCACGGGCGTTTTGCCGGCAGCGGGGTCGATGCGGTAAATCTGCGTTGGGGCGACGTTTGTCAGCTCGCCGGGATAGGTGTAGACCGTGCCGTCCACGGCCATGACGCCGACGCAGAAGTCGCTGGCCAGGTAGGCCGGGCAAGCGTCGGAGTCGTGGGTGCAGCCGGGAATATCGCAGTAGACGGACTGGGTCAGGGCCGCGTAGTCGGTTTTGAGGACGAGGGCCTCGGGGGTCATATTGCTGGCGTCCCGAAGCTCATAGAGCGCGTCGCCGGTGTTCCAGACGGGGCCGCTGTTTTGGTTCTGGGGGAGGGTGAGAAGATGGCCGACGGGGAATTTTGGGGTAAGCGGCGGGGCGGAGGTTTCGGCGGCGGGCTGTGATGGGGAGGACGCCGCGGCGTCAGGTTGTGCCGGGGAGGACGCTGCGGCGTCAGGGGAGGTTGTGGCGGCGGCGGGTTGTGCCGGTACGGCGGACGCGCAGGCGGTGAGCAGGAGGGCAGCGGTCAGGATGAGCGGAAGTGTGCGGTTCATGTGTGGGAGCCTCCTTTTTAGGTGGTGTAGAACTGGTCGTTACGTTGCACGGTAGGGGCCGGGCATGCCCGGCCCGGGGGTTTGCGTGGGCGGATGTTTGCGGGTGGTTACCCGGGGGATGGCCGTTGGCGGAAGGCTTTGCGGGGCGTCGGGGACGCCGCCCCCTACGGTTTGCCCGGGAATGGGCGGCAGCGGGAGCCTGCCCCTCATCCGGCCCTGCGGGGCCACCTTCCCCCAAGGGGGAAGGCAAGAGCTGTTGTTGGCGGCAGCGCAAGCCGCCCCCTACCCCGGCAGCTGGTCCTCGGTGCGGAGCTGGAGAGTCAGGCTGTAGTACCAGCGGTCTGACAAAACCGGCGCTGTACCGACGTAATCCTGGTAGGTGTAGGGGTGGGTCGAGGCGGTGATGAGCGCACCGCCGTTCGTGCTGTAGAGGGCGCAGCCGTAGGGGCTGTCGGCGGGGGCAGCCCAGTCGCCGAGGCTTTCCAGTCCGGCCTGGGCGGCAAAGCTGCGCAGGGCGGTCTCGGTGGGCAGCGGGGTGTTTTCCGCGTCGGTCCCGGCCATCGAGAGCCATGCCTCGACCACTGTGCCGGTGCGGCTGTCCATAGTGACGCTGTAGCGCGTAAAAAGTGCATTGTCCGTCATGCCGAACCGCCGCACCGTCACAAAGCCGAGGCTGTCGGTGACACAGTAGGTCTCGTCCAGGTAGTAATATCTGCCGTCCCAGTCGGTGTAGCTTTCGCCGGTCTCTGCCGTGTCCAGCGCCTCGGCAGCCCAGGCGGCGGGCACGGCGCCGGTTTCGGCCAGCTGGCGCAGGGCGTTCTCGGCGGCCTCGGCGGCGGCGGAATCCGCATACTGCATGGATTGCAGGCTGGCGGACGCACCTATGTACATTTTCGGGGCTGTCAGAACCTCGGCGGGGCGCTGCTCCCGCTCGCTCTCGGCGTTCCGGCTGCGGGCGGCCAGCTGGCGCAGGATATAATAATCGTCCGCCGTGGGCGTCGGGGCAACGTAGGGGTCGGCCACGGTCTCGACGCGGCCAAGGCTGGCGGCGTCGGCTGCGGCCAGAAACACCGCGGGCGCGGCGGCGCAGCCCAGCACGGCCACGGTGCAAAGCGCGGCGGTCAGCCGCGGATGGTTCCAAAGGCTCACGGTGCATCCTCCTTCCAGGCGGGCAGCGTCACACTGACCCGGGTGCCCCTGCCGGGTTCGCTTTCGATGCGCAGCGCACTGCCGTGGGCGGCGGCAATGCGTTGGCAGAGCGCCAGCCCCAGGCCGCTGCCGCCCTGACGGCGGGCGCGGGATTTATCGACCATGTAGAACGGCTCGGTCACGCGGGGGATCAGCTCGGGCGGGATGCCGCAGCCGCGGTCCGCCACGGTCAGCGTGACGGCGTCCCCGGCCTGCGCACAGAGCACCAGCACCGGCGCACCGGGCGCACTGGCCTTGGCGGCGTTCTGCACCAGATTGCAGAGCAGATCCAGCAGCAGGTCGGCGTCCCCGCGCACGGTCGGCGCGGCGG